>Ga0187878_1000097_pt1 | contig 100272 bp, 77 predicted proteins | sample June2016WEW_17_1_FD_132979 | JGI IMG/M metagenome (GOLD analysis project Ga0187878, IMG submission 132979) | Peatland microbial communities from SPRUCE experiment site at the Marcell Experimental Forest, Minnesota, USA - June2016WEW_17_150 | ecosystem: Environmental > Terrestrial > Soil >... | reverse complement strand
TGTAAGGCACGCCCATACGATTTTACCTGGTGTCGCGAAGTTGGGAACTGTATAGGCCAGGACCATCATCACGCCCCAGGGTATGGCCGTCCAAATCACCCAGGGCCTGAACTTGCCCCACCGAGTATTGGTGCGGTCGGCGATTACCCCCATCATCGGGTCAAAGAATGCGTCCCACAGCCGCCCTCCCAGCAGCAACGTTCCCGCCAGCCACGCCGCCAGTCCGAACGTGTCGGTGTAAAATTTTGCCTGGAACAGAATCATCGTCATAAAGACGAAGTTCGCGGCGGCATCACCCAAACTATACCCGGCTTTTTCCCCAAACGAGAGTTTTTTTGCTCCATCCTGCATTTGTGTCCCCTTGAATTATTGCCTTCGGGTTTACACTCTACATAAATACAATTTTACCACAGAGCAATACACTTTAGAAAGGATTGAAAAGCAGAATAGCTTTGAAAAACCACAATGTCAAGGAATCCTTCCCTGGCCTCTGCGGCAATTACAGTGGTATCATCGCCCTGACACTAACAACTGCGATTAAGGACAAGGGTGCCATTGACGATACAAACCAAGATTCACGACCCACATCCCTGGTTGTGGACAACGGGCCTCAAAATCCGCTATGACAAAAATCTCCTGTTTTTTCATGTTGGAGACATGGCCGTCATAGAACGCGACATCGGCGGTGTCATTATGGCGATAAATTGTTGGGCCATAGACCTTGGGGTCGGTGCCCCTGTAATCATCAATAGTTCCCTGGCCAATCACATCCCATTTTTTTCTATAATCAGCGCCACCCCACGCTACCCACCAGTCAACACTGTCGGTAAAGGCGAGTTTTTCAGCGGCCCTTGTTACCGCCGACGCCTCATGGCCTATAGCGCAGGGGCAAGTAGTACAACTCCTATTGTAAGTAACCCAACTCGATCTGTCAGCAATATTCCCATATTGCTTCTCAAATTCTGTGGCGTTATAACCATAACTCCACGAAACACCAGCGACATTGTTTGTAATATTTTTACTTATCTGGTCGTCGGGGCAAAGATACTCTTTTGGCGCAGCAAAATTACCAACCGGCGCTACCGTTGACGGCACACCACGTTTGCCTATTGCTATAATATTTCTAAAAGCTGTGTTATCCGGCCAGGCCCGCTGCTGTATAGTGTCGTTGCGGTAATCACAAACGGGCACAAACTTTCCATCATACGTTTGTGAATAGATAAAGTTGGCCGACATAAGAGTTTTCAGATGGTTGCAACATACTATTCTGCGAGCCATGGCACGCGCCTTGTTAAGGGCCGGCAGCAAGACGGCCATAAGCAGCGCTATAATCGCGATTACAACCAGCAACTCCACCAGCGTAAATCCTTTTATCTTTCTCATAATGCCACCGTTAAAAAAATCCTTATAAAGCGTTCCACCAAACCATTGAACTTCTAACAATCTGCAACCCCTGAACACCACGTTACGTTGTTCATCTGCCGGTCGCGCGGCTCGCCTGTCTCGACGAGGTATCAAGCCGAGACACATTTCGTCAATCGTCCCAAAGTCGCGTCCTAAACCTTTTGCCGACCAGCCAAACCGATACAAGCCGCGCTACCGACGTTAACACAACTTATAACTATCCGTTTCTCAGTATAAAACTATTACCAGGTACTTACACAATCAGGATTACCCGGCTTATTGCACACGCCATTCCGCAGCAAATATGGCAAAATCATAGAAGTCCACAATACAGTCATGGTTTAAATCGCCATACAGTCCCTGACCTCTTGCCCAAACTTCGGCGCAATTTGTGGGCTGCCCCGCGGTACCGGGCTGCCCCGCGGCGTAATGGGCCGCTACTCTTTCCGGAGGCAAAACGCCCGCATAAACGGCAAATTCATCGATATATCCGCCGAAGGCGTTCGCGGCATATCCCAAGTTCTGCTCAGCGCCAATCATAAGAATATAAAGCTCAGGTCCCAGCAGTGCGTGGCCGTTGGGGTCAACGATGGTTGTTGAATAACGGGCACCATCCAGGTACAACTCAATACCCATATCGTGCCCCAGGTTAACCTCATTTTCGTCGTATGTAACAACGACGTGATGCCAATTCCCGTCGAGAGGAGCATTTACACCCGGATACCACCATTGACTTCCGCCCAGAACCCGCAGTTTTCTCACGCCTGCATCGGTGTACAAACTCATCCCGGGGGCATTGGGCTCATGAATTGTTTGGTACGACATACCACCAACCTGCTGGAAAAGCATCGCGTATGTATCCGGCGTAAGTTCGGGAGCGCTCCTCATCCAGAACTCAAAACTTATGCTACCGGGAGCGAAGGCGAATACGTCGGGATCCAGGTAGTCAGGTGCTACGCCGTCGTCCCACATATCAGTCCATCCTGGAAATGACCTGTAGACGGTGCCACCATAGTTGTTCCAGACATAAGCTCTTCCCTGCTGACCGCCACCAATCGAATTATCCAAATAAAGGGCGCTGCCGCCGATTGCGCCGGGGACTCGTCGAACCTGTGCATTGGTGCTATAATTAACATAGTAATGGTTTATAGAAGAATCCACCGGAAGCGGATGGTCAAATTTCAGATACACACAGGGGTCATCGTTCATCACTTCATATTCATATGGAAGGGTTTTTATCGAATTGAACGTAACCACAACGTGATGCCATGCGCCGTCGTTTATTGCTCGGGTAACGGTGCCCGTACTGCCGCCGCCGATAAGACCTATGGAATTTGGCCCCGCGGGATACAACATAGCACCGTAACTGCGTTGCTCGGTATTTCCGCCGTTATGCTGGAAGAACCGCGGATAATCACTGCTCTGAGTTGTCTTAACCCAGAACGCAACCGATATATTGGTTAAGGACAACCGCGCATCCCAATCACAAACGTCCATACAATCGCCCGTCCCGCCGGAAGTGCCATTCAGAACCGCGGATTTGCCGACAAAACCGCTGGCATTTTGACCGACAGTTCCGATATAGGTGCTGTTCACGTCCGCGAGGCTGCCGCTATTGGCAATCTTACTGCCTTCGCTGCTGTTGGCGTCCTCAAAACGCAGATAAAGCAAAGGATTAGCGTTTGTAACGGCCGTAACATAACCGCCCGAACCAGCGTTGTAAAGAACAGCAACATTGGTGTCGGTCAGAACCCGGCCAAACACGGCAAACTCATCAATCTCGCCGTTAAGCCCGTTATAACGGTAATATCGGCTTCCCTCTGCCCCGATTGTCAGGCGCTGATAAGGGAAACTAATCGCCTGGGCAGCGGTCGAAGTCCCCACTTTTACTCCATCAACGTATAGCGTCTTTATGACACTGTCCGCCGAAGCAACACCTGCCAGCGACAGGCCGAAAAGCATAACAATCATAATTGATAGTTCGAATTTATATCTCATATTTCCTTCTCCTTTTTTTATGTCCTTTTTTCTTTTCATCGGGATATAGAACTCAAAACGTCATAAACATCCGTTCGGATCCGGGTTATTGCAAATCAGCCAGTTATTTACCCATAAATCAAGGTCTTGAAAACCTACGGAAATGTTGCCGATGCGCGTAAATTTCACGTAGGCAAGGTTAAAGCCCGTATTGCCGCTGGCATATAGCAACCATCTCACCGTATGAATGCCTGGATAAAGATTGGCGGTAACTGTCGTTGTGTCACCAATAGTCCCTGCCGGAACCAGAGTCGGGTGATTAACATCACCGAGATTTACGTCGTCCAACAAAATTCTCATTTCACCGGCGGGAATATTGGCATACTGCCCACCACCCATGATACCAAGACAGATCTGATATTGCCCCTTATTTGCATCATTAACATTAATATCATAATCCATAAACTCGAGTGTATCCAAGTAGCCGACAAACCTGCCTATTGCATTAACATCATCGTACATGGTGTCCGGGCCAAAATGGGTCGTTTCTGTTGTTCTCATGTTTCTATCGCCCGCAACATCCCAGTCGCCCGCCGGAATCCGAATTAAACCCAGAGCATTAGGTTCAATAACAAAAGGCGATTTCTTTTTAACAAATTGAAGAGCGTTGAGTTTGTTCGTGTAGGTCAGGTATAGCTTCGAGGAATCAGTGCTGATGACGTTCACGTCTGTGAAAATCACGTAGTTCCCGCCATTGACAAACGCGCCCGGGGTTACTCCGCCCGTCACATGTTTTGTGGTCTTGACACTATTCTGATCCAGTATAAAGTTTCCGTCATCGTTCCCATAAACATAGAGATCGTAAAGCCCCTGGTATGCGCCATCGCCCCAGATGGAAATGTTCGGCTCATTCGGCGACGCTGCCGTAAATCCGTCGTCCATTAGACCTGAGCCCCACTTATAGCCGTGTTTTTGCCCATTGTCGCCAATCCATACCTGAGCAGCATAAACACTGGATAAAAGCTGTTGTGCCACCGGTACCGGCGGAGTGATCCCCTCAGTTCGCGATGACCCTACGGGAACCCCCCATCCGCCAGAATAAGGAATCCAGACAGCACCATTACCGACATCATAGGCCCCATTGCCGACGTAAGGCGTTTTGTCGCCATAACCCTTTATGTCAACATTGATGACCTCTGCTGCCGTGACAATCCCAACGGCAACAAGAACAATTGATACGGTTGTTAGTAATCTCATTTTCATCATAACAAAACCTCCTAAACTATTGACGACACATCACCCTTTTTTGCCCTTTACTAACTTCACGTTTTTATATTCAGCCGGCATACCCGGCCCATCTCTTTCATCTGCACCACTGCCCATCATGTATCAGGCAGATAACTAAAGCACAATCTCTGTCGATTTATTAACCAGCGCCGTCGTCGAAGACCGCACTACAAGGTTCTGCGAAAGTTTCACACACTCAGGACGATACTCCGAAGGCGACAGCAGGTGCTTGAGCAGCAAATTCGCGGCTATCTGCCCCATTTGTCTCGATGGCACCGCGACCGTCGTGAGCGGCGGACTAACAATGCTGCATAGATATTCGTCGTTAAAGCAAATCAAACTGACCTGCTTGGGTATCTGAATTTCAAGCATATTAGCGCCGTGGATAATTCTCATCGCCTCAATGTGGTCGTACGCAAGAATCGCAGTCGCGTGATGTTTAATAACCGACGAAGCCAAAAAAGCGGATGCCGAGTTAAACACCTTGTCGTGATTTTTAATCGGCTCAAGCCCTCGCATTTTCAACTCAGAAACGTATGTATCGTGACGGTCGCCAATACTTCTGTGCTTATAGTGCTCGCTGGTGGGGCCTGCGTAAGCTATCTGTGTGTGCCCAAGTTCCACCAAATGACGCACAGCCATCTTGGTTGCTTCAATATCATCGGGAATAACAGATGAGCAATTAGGGCCGCCAACACCATTGATAACCACATAAGGCAGACCTGCCCTTTCCATCTCCGCGATGGTTTCCGGAGAACATTCCTGAAGCACTATAGCCCCATCCACTTTCCACGGCGGCAGTTCGCAGCGGTTCCCCGTCAGATTTGGAACGGACATGCAAACATCATAGCCGCCCGTGTGCAACTCGCGAACGCAGGATTCAATAATGGCCTGGTATATGTTGCCGGGAAATCCCAAAGCAATGTTACAGCCGAGAACTGCTATTACCTGCGTCTGGCGTCTAACAAGATTCTTGGCCGCGAGATTGGGACGATACCCAAGTGAATTTGCAATATCGACAATACGTTGATGAACTTCACGTCTGACGGAAAAACCATGCTTGAAATTACCGTTCAATACCCGGCTAACAGTCGCCCGGCTTACACCGCAATGAGAAGCAACCTCTTTGATGGTCGGTACGCCGTTGCTTCGAGGGGTACTCATTTTTCCTTCACCTTAATCCAAATTACATATTACATACATCTAAAACCTGAAACCGTTAACAGGTTTCTATTCACTGTATTGCTTTTTCTTATGCTTTTTGTTAACCTATTTGGAAGGCAACAAGATTTGTTTCGCATAAGATCGCAGGTATTCAAATTTGCGAAGAGCGTCGTCATCGCCAAACGTCCAGTAATCGTTTACTTATACATTAGCATTGTCGTTTGTCAATGTCCAGCTTTTTTTTGAAAAAATTTCCTTTTACCCCCAAACCCACCGAAATCAACCCGTAAAAATGCAGAGTTACCATTCGCAGAGAACCTGGTTTGAAGGGCAAAAACCCGTTTTTTGCCAATTCTAAGGGGGTAGACATCAAAAAACATGGCATTTGTCGGCCAAAACATAATATCGTTTGCCGGAAACGGACAATTTCAAGTGAAGCATAAAAATCTTTGCAAACAACTATTCTTTTACATACATATAAGCTTGACTGGCCGTATACATTTAGGTTATAGTTAAGTAATCGTTTACTATGGTTGCGGCAAAAGTCGGGGCAGGGTCGATTGGCCAGTTATCAAAGGCCCCGCAGGGGCGATTAAACACTTACTTATAGGACGTGATGAAAAGTTAAAAAGCCAATCCTTTGGGCATATATAGCTCTTTACAGCTCGCTACAGGGTTAAAAACCCTAAATAGCCCACAGGAACCCCGGATTGGGGGTTTATGCCCGACCGGAAAGATTTGTAAAGGTTCTGGAAATGTTCGCAAAGTCCTTATACGCGTATGCGTCTTTAATCCTAATCCTGCTATTGGGAACATCCTATGGCGATGTAAACAATATCCTGGTCAACCCCGGCTTTGAAAGCAGCACATCCGGTAATTGGACCGCCCGAAGTTGCTCTTTTCAGAGAACTACAAGCCAAAAACACACCGGTTCTTACAGTGGAAGGGCATATAGCAGAACTGCAACATGGAACGGTATACAACAGAATGTGCTGGGGAAAATGGTTCAGGATCAAACTTATGTGGTATCCGGATGGGTGAGAACCAGCAGCATAGTAAGTCCCACTGTTCATTTAACCTTTGAAAAAACCGACGGCAGTGGAACCACCTATGCCTGGGCAGCCAATGGAACCGCCAACAATAGTTCATGGACATATATTTCAGGTAGTTATACTTTAACTGTAAATGGCACGCTTACAGGATTGAATGTGTACGTCGAAAGTTCTGATTTAAACGATATCTATTTGGATGACGCCAATGTATTTGGTGCGGTTCCCGGCGTGACAGGCCCAAACGCGACAGGTCAGGTAAATTTCAACGTTACCCACCAAACTCTTGACGGTTTCGGTGCAGCCGGTGCCTGGTATCAAAATAACGTTACCACCTACGGCACCTCTCATCCGGAAATTTATAATATACTCTTCCGTGATTTAGGCATCGATATATACCGGATTCGAAACACTTACGGCATCGATAGCAGCTATATTAGCGACACTAATAAAATCGTCCAAGGTGCTAATAACTCATTGGGCCATCCGATACGGGTTATGAATACCTCCTGGTCACCGGAGGCCTCTCTCAAAAGCAACGGCAACACCAGCCAGGGAACCCTCGCTAAAGACGCCTACGGTAATTACAGATATGCCGATTTCGCGCAGTGGTGGGCTGACAGTTTGACCGCATGGTCCAACGCCGGGGTAAATAGCTACTATGTGAATATGCAAAACGAACCTAATTTTACAACTTCCGGCTGGGACACATGTCAATTTCACCCCACCGAGGATACATCTTGCGCAGGTTACGAGCAGGCCTTTGCCGCTTTATGCACTAAGCTGAACTCGTTACCAAGCCGGCCGATACTTCTTGCTCCCGAAGGTCAGGATACAACCAGCACCCCAAGTTATGTTGCCGCGCTAACCACTGCCGATAAATCCAATGTTTATGGTTATTCTCATCACCTCTATGATGGCAGCGCCGATGCACCTGACGGCCTTATCAGCAAGATGACCACCCTCAAGGCGGCTATAGGCGGAGACGGTAAGCCCCTGCTGCAGACGGAATTTTCCAAAGGCGGCCCGTTCGTCTGGACGGACGCAATGAACCTGGCAATTTTAATGCACAACGCCCTGACTATTGAGGAAGTGTCGGCATATTTGTACTGGGAATTATTCTGGGTGTCTCCCAGCGGGCTGGTGAGCGTTTCAACAACAGGATATACAATCAACCCCGTTTACTACGCTATGAAGCATTTTTCTAAATTTACAGACCCCGGCTGGCAGAGGATAGATGCCAACACTACCTCATCGGATTTGAGGATATCGGCCTACAAAGACCCATGTGAGCCAAATGCGACAATTGTAGTCATCAATACTTCAACCACTACCGATGTGAACCTGACGCTTTCATTAAATGGCTTTAATCCGGGAAATTCCGGGATATACCAATCTAAATCTGACGCGAACTTCACTTATATCGGGACATTCAGCACATCGACCCCGGTGCTCCTGCCCAAACAGTCGATAACAACGATTCATCTGGCAGGGTTTGGGGATTGTGCCGCCGTTCAGGCAGGTCACTATCGCCTCGACTCAGACCTTAACGGCGATTGTTACGTTGATTATGAAGACCTTGCAATAATTGCTTACTACTGGCTGCATACAGATTGTACCGCACCGGGTAATTGTCAAAATGCGGATTTTGCGCCGACCAACGGCACTGTTGATTTCCTCGACTTTGCCGACTTTGGGCCGGAGTGGAGACAATGCAACAATCCGAAGGATGCCAACTGCACCCCAAACTGGGAATGACAGAAGCAACTTGTGACTGATTTATTTGGCCGGATTTGTTCGCGAATCCGGCGCGTATGGTAGTCAACAGTAAATAAAAACAGGCAAATTATGAGTAAGGATGATTATGATGAGCCGCAGAACTCACAATCGAGTTGTTTTTACTAAAGTTCTATCCGGGGCCGTGCTGGTATTATGCCTGTTTCTTGGAGGTTCGACGGCTAAAGGCGACTGGAAAAGCGACGCCAACGCCAGAATCGAGCAGAACCGCAAAAGGAACGCTCAGATAACGGTAGTTGATATGAATGGGCAGCCGGTCCATGACATAAGCGTGCAAATCGCGCAGACCACGCACAGTTTCGCCTTCGGCTCCTGTTTCAATTCTGGCCACTTAAATGACAGCATCTACACCAACTTTTTCAAAAACCACTTTGAATGGGCAGTATGTGAAAATGACTCAAAGTGGACTGCCAATGAGGGGACGCAGGGACAAATAACCTATACAAACGCGGATAATACCTACAATTGGTGCAACAACAATGGAATCAAAATGCGCGGTCATTGCATTTTCTGGGAACAGCAAAACAGCTTGCCCGGTTGGGTGGCGAATTTGGGCTATGCGCCCTGGCCGCAGACATCCGCTCTATACACTGCCTGCCAGAACCGGCTAAATAGCGCGGTCCCGCATTTTCAGGGCAAATTCCTCCACTGGGACGTCGATAACGAACAACTGACCGATTCGTTCTTTGACCGCCTTGAGGTAGGCGGGCCGGGTTCAGCAGATGTAAATTCGAGGGTCTGGATGTATCAAAGGGCTAACCAGTTAGACCCCAACTGCAAACTTTTTGTAAATGAGTATTCCGGCAATTCATTCGGCAGTTATACCGCAACCGCATATATAAATCTCATCAATAATTTGCGCGGAAAAGGAGCACCAATTCACGGCATTGGCCTTCAGGGCCACATCAACTCGCCTTTCCAGCCCGACACCTACTGGTCGAGCGTCCTGACGCCTCTGAATGCGTTAGGCCTTCCTATCTGGGCTACCGAGTTTGACAGCGATACTACAAGTGATTCTCAGCGAGCAACCGATTTGGAAAATTACTTCCGTATAATGTTTAGCGACCCAAATGTTGCGGGCATAATGATGTGGGGCTTTATGACAGGCACTACCTGGCGGGCCAGCGGCGCCTGGGGGCTCGTAAACTCCAGCGGAACCTTGAACGCGGCAGGCATAGAATATGAATCGCTGATGAATGAATGGACAACAAACGACGCTAATTACACCGACCCAAACGGCAAGGTGAATTTCAGGGGCTTCCACGGCTCTTACGAGATAACTCTTTCAGCCCCCGGCCAGACCACCGAGGTACACGCAATAGAGCTGACACCCGGAACGACTGACGTCCAATTCACGCTGGCAACCGACCTTCATAACCCCGAGCCGGACTTTAACGCCCCGACGCCAAATCCGATGACATGGGCAACAGTCCCAACTGCTATCGGTTCATCTACAATCACAATGACCGCGACAACCGCAGCCGACGCAACTATGCCCGTTCGGTATTATTTCGAATGCGCTAATCACGGTGAGGCCAACAGCACATGGCAAACAAGCCCGACATACGTCGCACAGGGCCTCACCCCTTCAACCTCATACTCATTCCGGGTCAAGGCACGCGACAGCGCCATTGTCCCTAACGAGACCGGCTGGTCAAGCACGCTGTCTGCAACAACCGCGGCCCCGGGCACTGACGTTAACATTATCGGCTCGTGGTTATCAAGTACGACTCACACAAAAGAATCCGGTTACAGTCGTGCATTGATTTTAATCGCACACGAGGAATCCACAAGCGGCAATCCTGCTTTGACTTCCGTAACATACGGCGGACAGACAATGACGAAAATCATTGACGTTAACGCAGTACTCGGCTACGGAAATTATGTCGCGGCTTTCATCCTCAACGAGGCAGGCGTTGCCGCTGCGACAGATGGCACCTTTGTCCCCACCTGGAGCTCCGCAACCAGCTGCGTCGCATACGCCAGCGCATTCTTTTCCAACACCAATCAAACAACCCTAATCGGAGCGACTGCTCGCAACAGCACGACAGCCAGCACACCAAATCCTATCACAACCGCAGCACTTGCCACAAATTACGGGGATATGGTCATCCTCGGCGCAACCTGCGGAAATATCGGTTCATATACACTGAATAACGGTTTTACAGAAGGAGTTGACCAGTCGGTCGGGGGGACTGGGATTACGGGAGTAACCGGCCACAAACTGGCAACAGGTTCGCCTGAAACACCAAGTGCCACTTACAACAGCGGCCCCAACCGCCAGGCCATTATCGGATTAGTCCTTCAGGCCGCCCCACCGCCCACCTATCCTGACTGTAACGCGGTTCAGCTCGGGGGGCATAAACTCGACTCTGACCTCAACGGTGATTGTTACGTTGACTATGAAGACCTCGCGATAATTGCCTACTACTGGCTGCATACCGATTGTACCGCACCGAGTAACTGCCAGGGTGCGGACTTTGCGCCGACGGACGGTACGGTTGATTTCTACGACTTTGCCGACTTTGGAGCAGAGTGGAGACAGTGCAACAATCCGCTGGATGCCAATTGCACTCCAAACTGGTAAAAAATTTATCCTCGCCACAACCTGTCGCTGTTTAGAGGCCCGTTTTCGGCCGGTAAACAGGCCCCGCCTTTTATAATTTTGGCTTGACAGCAGGATATTATACGGTATCATCTCCGGTCTTATTTTATTAAGGAATAATAGGTGAAAAGTAAAAAAGACATTGAAATTGTGGCCGCGGGGCATACCTGCCTGGACCTGATACCAGCTTTCACAATCGAGGGAAAAGTTGACAAGATGACCGACGTCCTTGTGCCCGGCAAAATGATAAATATGGGCAATTGCGTCGTCGTAGGAGGCGGCCCTGTTACAAATGCCGGGGTATCAATCAGGCGTTTGGGCGTGAAAACCGAGCTAATCGGTAAAATCGGCGACGACGACTTCGGCAAACAGATTCTTCAATGGTATGAAGAACACGAAGGCCATTTCAAAGGCATTCATATGGTCAAAGGGGAATCGACGTCATATACAATCGCAATTTGCATCCCCGGAATCGACCGGTTTTACCTGCATCATTGCGGAGCAAACGATACCTTCGGCTATGACGATATGGATTTCGACCTTGTGGCTCGCTCGAAACTGATGCTATTCGGGTATCCGCCATGGATGAGAAAGATTTATGATAACACGGGTAAAGAGCTGACGAAAATCCTTAAAAAGGCCAAGGAATTGGGAACCACAACGGCCCTTGACCTATCACTACCCGACGTGAACAGCTACGCGGGCCAGGTCAACTGGAAGGCGATTCTTACCGACTGGGTGCCGCTATCGGATATTATGGTCCCAAGCGCCGAAGAGATATTTTACTTCCTGTATAAGGAAAGGTTCCTTGAGAAGAAGGCGAAACTCGGCCCCAGGGAAAGCGTGCTCGACCATATGACGGTCAAAGATATTTCCGCCCTGGGAAGTGATTTGATAAAAATGGGCACATCAATAGCAATGGTCAAATGCGGTCACAGGGGCTTGTATGTCCGGACCGCCGGCAAGGAGCAGCTCAAGAAGTTAGGCACAGCCGGCTGCAAGGACCCTGAAAACTGGGCAAATCGCGAGCTGTGGTTCCCGGTTTACCAGGAAGAAAAATTCGTCGGGGCACTTGGCTCGGGCGACTCGGCGATTGCAGGATTCCTTTCCGCGTTCGTCAGGGAGCATACAGTCGAATCCTGCTTAAGATACGCAAACGCCGCGGGAAGTATGAACGTTACCGTTCCCGACGGGCTGACGTGGAATAAAGGGTTCGATGATTTAACGAAGCGGATTAAAGCGGGCTGGAAGACAAAGGATTTGAAAATAGACGAAAAGGGCTGGAAGAAAGAACGTGAATTCTGGGCGGGGCCTGATAACCACGGTAAATGGGAATCATAACCAAGCTGAAAAACAGGAGATAAAAAATGGCGAAGAAAAGCGATGCGAAAAGAGACGCATTTGTAAGCAAGAAATTAGCGAAGATGACGCTGGAAGAAAAAGTAGGCCAGCTTTTAACGTTTACCCGGCGCGGCGCAATGTTGACACCGAGCGGCATTGAACAAATCACAAAATTGCAATGCGGCGGTCTTTGCCTTGAGCCATACGCCGTAGAGACCTGCAAAAACCTTTACTGGGGCAATTCCCAGATAGATAAGACCTTCAAGCCGCCGAAAGGTTACTTCAAAATCGCCAACACTTATTTCGCCGGCAAAAATTTCGGCATAAGTATCACGCCGGGCGATTACACCAAGGACCTGAATAAATTACAGAAAATCGCGATGGCCAGACCCTCCGGAATTCCTCTGCATATGACAATCGATTTCGAAGGCGACTTCAAGAACGATTATATGGCAGGCGGCATAAGGCAGTTCCCGCCCCCAATGGGTATGGCCGCCATCGGCGACCCAAAACTCACCTACAAAATCAATAACGTTATCGCCAAGCAATTAAGCAATATCGGCGTTACACAGATGTATTCGCCGGTCTGCGACGTGAATATCAATCCCAAGAACCCGGAAATCGGCGTCAGGTCATTCGGCGACGACCCCGAGGTTTGCGCAAAACACGCCGTCGCCTTCATTCAGGGTTTACAGGATGGCGGTATCGCCGCGACAGCAAAGCACTTCCCCGGCAGAGGCGACTCAGGAACCGACGCCCACGACGTGCTGGATATTATCAGGGCCGACAAGAAGAGAATGCAGGAAGTAGAGCTTGTTCCCTTCAAGGCGGCAATAGCTGCCGGCGTAAAGGCCATTATGACGGGCCATTCGGTTTACCCGGCATACGACGATAAATACCCAACGACTATATCCGTAAAGCTCCTTACAGGGCTATTGAGAGAAGAACTGGGCTTCGACGGCGTTATCGTTTCCGACGCTATCGGTATGGCGGCGATTCTGAAACAGTGGCCTCTGCCGATGGCCTGCTCAATGGCGATTAAAGCCGGCTGCGATACGATACTGCTTAAGGCAGACGATGAGTCGAGGTCGCAGTGCTTCTTCGGAATCAAGCAAGCAGTCGAAAACGGCGAGATTTCAGAGGAACGCCTTAATGAGGCAGTAACGCATCTTCTGAGAATGAAATATGACCAGGGCCTGTTCGAAACAGCAGGCAAGAAAGACCCGAAGAAGGCACAGGATTACGCACTGAGCAAGCCCGTGGTTGATTTCTGCTGGGACGTCTCGAAGAAGGCCTTAATGGTCCTGCGAGACGACAAAAAGATGCTGCCCTTGAGCGCCACGGAAAAGACACTGGTAATCGAACAGCGTATCCCATACGAATTCTGCGGCAAAGACCCCTATATGCATCAGCATATGTTCTGCGAGGATATAGTGGCACATAACCAGAACCTGATACTGGTCGATACCGATTTCGCAGCGAATGAAGATGAGTTTAAGGAGTGCCTCGAATTGGCCAATCAGGTGGATTTGGTTGTTATGACCAATTATTACGCCCGAATCGTAAAGACGGGCAACAACCGGCTGCTTGTCAAGAAGCTAAAAGAAATGGGCAAGAAAGTCGTTGTCGTAACCAACTTCCCATACGTCGAAGGCGCGACCGTTGAGGCCGACGCCGTGATATGCAACTTCAGCGGCACGCCGGATTCGATAAAGGCCGCGGTTGAGCTGATGTATGGCAAGATTAAACAATCGCCCAAGACCAAACTGCCCATAAAGCTCGGCGCTCAGAAAGAAGCCCCCGTAAAAATGCCCCTAAAAAAGCAACCTGCTCTTGGCTTGTCATATTGTTAATAACGTACAAAATCCGGGGCTTCTTCATCATTTTATTATGAATGTTTCGGCCTAATACCGGCGTAAAGGCGGACAGAGGGTCTTTGCCTGAAATAAATGATTATGTTTGAAACAAAAGGAGATGTTTAATGCCAAAGGCAAACAGCTTGAAAATCAGCGATGTTTTTACAATATCAGGGTCGCAAATTTCCGAGATTTACGTCAAGAATAAAATGACGGTCCATTTTCAGGGGATGTCAAAAACCCTGCAATTTCCCCATACCATTTTCCTCCAGGGCGCCCCCACCTGCTTGATAGGCATATCTCCCGATGGTTTATACAATCGGCTTAATAATGCAGGCCGGCTGATTTTATTAAATCAAAACGCGATTCAATTCGCCTCGGCGCCGTTTATCCGGCTCGATGATAAATTTGTTATGCTCACCGCAAAAAATCCGACAACAGCGGAAGGGCCTGATGATGTGCCTGCCTTGAAAAATTATTATCATCCAGCCATAGCCGAAAAACAGATAACAATATCCCTCGCTACGCCTTTGGCGCAAATGTCTTATAAATTAGACAAGGTAACAATAATGAGAAAATTGGTTTCCCCATTCCTGTCCGGAAACGCCCAGGCCCTTATGCCCATAGGCGTAGAGGAGTATGAGGTAACTAATACATCGAAAAAAGAACAGCAGATTACTTTGGTAATACCCAGGCCGTCGCTTGTGAATCTCCAGGAAAAGGAATTAAAGCCGACCGACCAGGACACCGTTTATGTCTGCTCAACGCCGATAAAAAATCAGGTTCACAAGGATTTCAGTTTGGCCGGGATAAGAGGCGTAGTAATGGCAAGTTCCGAATGTGAGGACAGGATGGTTATCGCTGTGCCTGAAATGGCCGGCGTCAAGATAGATACGCACCCATCTTTCTGCTTAAACCGGCTTAAACAGGACTTATTGTTGAATGACGACGGCAGTTTTTACGAAAAGAGAACGCCTATCCTCAATCAGGATTATGGAGCAGCCATAAGCGTTACTTTCACGTTAAAGCCGAAAGAAACGATGACGATACCGTTTGCCATTGCATTGGACTTCCCGCAACAGCGGTTTATCGATGGCAAACTATTTGAACGTAAATACGTTAAAAGTTTCAGGGACAAAGACACAAGAGCCGTCGATATGGCAAAACTTGCACTCGATAATTATCCTAAATGGCTGAGCCGGACCGAAACAATCCAAAACAGGATATTCGAACAGATACAACAAAGTCCTTCCTATAAAAATGACAGGGCCGGCGCGTTAATGCTGACCAGATTGATTTTTAACGAATTCAGCTTCCCATTGTCAAACGCCGCCGTCTGGGTCGAAGACGAGAAAGGCAACGACAGAGCAAGGTTTCTCGAATGTTTTGACTATGCCTATATCGACCCGTCTGACGTGGACTGGTATTCGATGGTGCTGATGATACTGTTTCCAAACATAGAACAGGAGCTTTGCCAGCGGTTCATTGACTCGATTCTGGCGGAGGACCCCACAAAGCGATACTATCATTACCACGCCTCTTTTGTTGAAGCAAGAAAGCATTTTGAAGAGCACCCGGAAGAATACGAGAACGTGTCGCTGACCCAGATAAGAGACGACTTTAAGGTCAAGGGCAGCGTCGCCCATGATGTAGGCGCTTTGCCGAAAGGTCATGCCCTGCGTAACGTAAGCGATTACGCCTGGTACAACAATAACTACTGGGTTGACCTTTTCCCGAAGCTGGTCTTAAGGACGCTACGCGACGTAAAGTTCCTCGGCGATACGGATTTCCTGAAGAAAAACTGGAATACGCTTAAATTCGGGTTCGAGCATTCGCTGGAGCTTGATATAGACGGAGACGGCGTCCCCGAAGGCAATCCCGAAGAAGTCAAGAATACCTTTGATAATCTGACCCTTTTCGGCGCAGATGCTTACGATACTACTACATACCTCGCCAGCTGTCAGGCAATGATTCGAATGGCAGAGATGATGAAAGATAATCAAGCCAAAAAACAATACGAGGAGCGATTTGAAAAGGCCTCCGTTGTTTTAGAAAAATTATGGCGGGACAAGAAAAACAAAAGCGGCCACAGGATGCAGTATTACATTACCTGCTACGACCCGGTGACGGGAAAAACAAACACCGACGTCTGGACCAATCAGCTCGATGCCTTGTGGTATTTGATTGCGATGGGAGAAGAGCCGTTTATCCCCGCCGAGAGAGCAAAACAAATCCTCAGGACAATTTACGCCAATAACAAGACCACGATGGGCTGGGCTATGTGCCGGACAAAGGACGGAGGAAAAGTAGAATCAGAACAGGGCCAGGACGTATATACAACGTCCAATTATGTTTTTGCACAGCTTCTTGATTATTATGGAATGGTCAAAGAAAGCAAGCAGGTATATAAGGCAATGGATAAGGTCGTCTTCCAGCACGCCAATTCCTTAATAACGCCGGACAACCTCAGGGCTGAGCTGGAAAAAGAGGAGGGGGAATCAACTGCCGGACCCCATTATATCGTAGCCGCTTATCCCAGGCCGGGCGCAATATTAACGCAAATAGCGATACAATTCATTAAAGAAATTCAAAAGCGAACAGCTTCTGCAACAATTGACTCTCAGCAATTGAATTCGTTCATAATCAGCTTAATGAAATAAAATGAAAAGCGCCATCGCTCTTATTGCGATGGCGCTTTATCCATCTGCTTTATGACATTCAAACAGATATTTAATTAGCGTTTCCTGCGAATCAAAGCAAGGCCGCCAAGTCCAAGCAGAGCCATTGTCGCCGGCTCGGGAACAATCTGGATGGCGTTGAGGTAACTGGTATCGGAATTCTGGCCGGAACCACTGCCGCCGAAACCCCAGGCATAGATGTTGCCGCTGCTGTCCGCGGTGATCGTGAACACGGCCGGCGCCTGCGTAGCACCACCACCTGTCCACGTAATCTGCTGCATGTCCGCCGGGGCCAGGAAATGGGAGCCGGTTGTATCAGTCGGATCCCACCATCCCCACCAAGTTCCCAGCGTGGGAGCCGTGGCCGTCCAGTTCGTCGTGTGGGCGCCGCTCGAGTCGTGGGAATACAGGGCAATCTGGTATGATGCGCCCGCAATCAGTCCGCTGGCCTCGACTTGCAGATAGTTGGTGCCCTGCACGTTGCTGCCGCTGCCGCCCGCAAAGAGAAGGTCACGGAATATATCGTTGTCGGCGGTGTAATTGGGGGTGGGATTTCCGCGGTCTCGCGAATTCATGGAAGCCACACCATTTACTTTAGCGTACTGAGTAGCGGTGCCGGGTATGCTAACTGTCAACGTTATGGCGCCAAATGCCTTTGTGATGCTGGCACCATTGATGTTCGGCGAAACGTTGGTGTTCGGCAACTGGATGCCATCGCCGTAGGTGTTGGTCGGGCCGCCCCATGGCGACCACGTCACACCGTAGGGGTCTGCGCTAAACGCCGGAGCGGAGTACGACCCGTTCCAGCCCTCAGTGGGGCAGGCGGCTGAGAGGGGACCACCGTTGAGGTCCACCGACAGGACTCCGCTTGTTGTTATAGGCCCTGTAAATGCCCCCGTGGACGCTGAAGCAGTCAACGCTAACGACAGAACAAGACATGCTGAAATAATAATTAACTTTCTACTCATAACTACTCCTCCTTCAAAAAATGTTAATGTTTAAACTACCCTTCTCGTTAATACTTTTTTCGAATTTCAACTATTGCCTAAATTGACTTTCAACCATTTGTGAGATATTTGGAACCGTACGATATGCGTCCAAACTCTGACCGCATTTGGCGCATGCCTCGGGAATATCAAGAATTGCACTATCCTCTCGTAAACGCACCTTCTTACCCTTCTCCATTACAAGGCCTATAATATCCGGCGAATTCGCCGAACTCTCTCACTATTATAAGGCACTAAGTAAACGTTTACTTATTAAGATACACTTCGAGCAATGGGAAGTCAAGAGTTTTTTCGCTTTTTTTCAAAAAACTTTGCTTTGCAGCAAAAAAACAGGCTTTTGGGGCCGGAAAACGATTGTTTGGGTCGAAATCACATGCCCTGATGGGCAGTGGCCGGTCAAACGTAAAAGAAAAGCGCCCCCGCGTTTCCGACTGAACGTTCAAATGCCGGAATCGCGATGGCGCTTTATCGGTTCACTTTTCAACTATTCAAGCAGTTAATTAGCGTTTCCTGCGAATCAAAGCAAGGCCGCCAAGTCCAAGCAGAGCCATTGTTGCCGGCTCAGGTGTCAACTTTACATTGTCGAAAAGCATCTGATTATTTAAACTATCGTTGTTGGTTGTGAAGATAAGCTCTATGTAACCGGAACCGGGGACTGCAGTTATTGACGGCAAGGCAGCGGAATAGTCAATTACTTCATGCTTCACCAGAGTGCCGGAACCTGCCCAAAGTCCAAACATAAAGGTTGAATTTGGAAGGGCATTCCAGCCCCAACCCGATGCATTAAGCGTAACATTTTCAATCTTACCCCAGCCGCCATCCCCGCCGATGTTCGGGATCGCAACGTCGAACTCAAGCTTCGTGTTGGCCAGAAAATCGGCCACTTCACCGGGCTGGTACTCCAGCTTAAGGGAAAGAGTCTGGGCCCAGCCATTCTTAGTCAGTTGCACACTTTGGCTGCCAAGCGTTTGCCAGCTCGTGTTGGCGCTGTACATAGCAGGTAACGTTTCAATAGCCGCACCACCACTCCAATTAATCCAGCCATCGCCAGTGTTGGGCATACCTTCCCAGTTACCAATGACACCCGCATAACTTGCGGAGGCCAGAAGCAAGGAAATGCAAATAGTAATCAATGTTCTACTCATACTCTACTCCTCCTTCAAAAAATGTTAATGTTTAAACTACCCTTCTCGTTAATACTTTTTTCGAATTTCAACTATTGACTTTTAACCATTTAACCTTGTGAGATACTTGCGTCCGTACGATATGCGTCCAAACTCTGACCGCATCTGGCGCATGCCTCGGGAATATCAAGAATTGCACTATCCTCTCGTAAACTCACCTTTTTACCCTTCTCCATTGCAAGGCCTATAATATCGGCGAATCCGCCGAACTCTCTTACTATTATAAGGCGCTAAGTAATCGTTTACTTACAAAATACACTTTGAGCAATGGGAAGTCAAGAGTTTTTTTGCTTTTTTTTTGAGAAAACTTCGTTTTTCAGGCAAATCGCACTTCTGACCCGCGAAATCAAGAAAAAAACGAGGTTCTGGCAGGTAAAAAGGCATCTCCCCTCTCCCCATGCCTTATTAGAGCTTTCAGAAATCGCTTACGAAGCCAAATAAGAAGCAACGGCCCTGTATATTAGATGCTTATTCGGGATGCCAGATTCGAAATTCGCCACTGCAATGAAGCGTTGCGAGCATATAAAGAATCCCATCATAATAACGCCATTGTCCTGTCGGGACAGGCGTATTCCACAACACCTCGACAAATTGTTTTGCGCGTGGATTGGCAGCGGCAAGACCAGCGACGGCATTCATCGCCACTAATCCGGTCGAATGGTCGGACCCGAACTGATTACCATCGAGGGTAAACTGGTTTCCATAGGTAGATATACCTTTTGACTCAAAAAATGCCTGCAGACGATCGCTTAGCTGTCTTTCTCGCGCATCCCTGCCCCACCAGACCCAGTCCACCGACCAGTTCATTGCGGTGCGCCACGAGTCAAACTGAAAATTAGCGGAGTTGCTGTTCCAGGGACTTGCCCACGGTGTCCCGTCGAAATTAGCATACTCTGGAGCCAGACCCGTGATGGGATTGGTCGCTCTCTGGAAAAACTCCCGGCTTGTCGAGGCAGCTTGCGCCCAAAAAGACCTGTCTGCCTCAGGTCCCCATCTCGCCCAAAGCTCATAGAAGGCGGGCAAATGATAAGATGGGTCAGTATGCTCGATGTTTACAATATCCGGAGTGAAGCGGACCATTTTGTGTTCGGCATCGAAAAGCCCGCCGGCTGTCATTGTGCCTTTTACCGTTGGGCCTGTGATATTCGCACGGTTTTTCATATCGCTCAGAAGCCGGTCGGCCTCGGCCTTGTAATTATAAATGCCCTGGCCATTGCCCCAGCGACCTGCGGCAAAATAAAGCGACATCGCGAAATACTCCTCGCCATCGGGCGCGGGCATCTCATCGTTGGGCACGCCGTTGGTCTTAACCGACCACGAAAAGAAACCATACGCCGGGTGATTCGGCGAATCGTGATGCATATATGTCTTTGCCCAGTTCCACAGTGCGTCGAACTCGGCCTTTTTATCCAATTGCACGGCAATCATCATTCCGTAAGACATACCTTCGGAACGCACATCGTTGTCGCCTATGTCCCAGATATAGGCAAGTGGGCCATTGGCGTTTTTTCCGGCAGAAAAATATACCGCTTGCGTGCAGGGGTCGCCGTGAAATAACTGCTGAAAAGCAGCATTGACCTTCTCTTTAACTTCCTTCTGAGAGTGGCCTGCTTCTACAAACAGATTACGATAATTCCCTGTCGCGAAGGCGCCTGAGCCATCTGCGATATTTTCAACGACATTCGTATCCGAACCGGCAGAAGTGCCACGATAGCTTTCGGGCGGGCCGAGGTAGCTCGGTTTTATACCGCCGGTATTGACCACGAACTTCTCCAGCACAACACCGGGGTCCACCATCCATACTTTCAGGGTATGATAACCCGCACCAGACAGCGAGTAATTACTTTTGACTATACGAGCATTGTTTCTTACAGATTCCTGCCAGTCATCGTTTGAGTATGCAACGATATAATTCTTCGGCACAATGCTTATGATTTGCGGGGGCTGGTCATCAAACGATACAGCATAACGCAGGTCCCTGTCGGGAACGAAATTCAACGTGGGAGCGACAATCGTCTCGACTTTGATATTGCCGGAATGGAACAGGAACATTTTATATTCGAGACAAGGAGAGTCCTTCGGCGGCGTAACGCTTTGAGCTGTAACCGGGAAAATCGTCATCGAAGACAAAGTGCGTCCATAGTCATCGATTTTATCCCAGTGGGCTTCACCGGCATCAACCTTTTTTGTATAATGCACGGCCTCCATCGACACATAGCCATCGGCTTCAACAAAGCCCTCTAAAGAATCCTTGTTTGGTTCGACAGGATTAAATGAATTGATTTTGATGTTTACCTCTTTTGCAGCTGGGCCGGAAATCTTCACGTAGCCGTTAGCGTCGCCCGCGGGCGATTTGCTGTAGTCGATATTCACCCAGAGGCGAGTTTCTTTTTCAACAGTTCCTTTCGTTGAAGAAAGGACGATCCAGTCAGCACTTGGTTTGGCCGAGAATTCAAACGGTGTTTGTCCACGATTGAACACATCGATGTATCGACGTTGCTCGCCAAATATGCTAAATCCCGGCAGAACCGGTTCATCCGAAGAACCGGGCCAGGCGGACCTCAAACCTTCAACCGCAACGCCCATATTCGGCTCGGCTGGAACGTTGATTCCCTCGACTTTGGGCATATTATTTTTTTGCGGCGGATTCCAGGATGTATAACCGATATGCGTCGTGTCCATCATATGGTTCCATTTGCCATTGGCCATTTTACGGTTGTAATACTGGGACAGCTCGGCATCAGCTTCAAACAAAGCCCTGGTCCTCGCGGCAAGGTCGTTGGTGCTTGCGTGTTTTTGCTCAGCGTATAATTTGTTTTTGCCCGCAGTGGTATAAAGTTCGGTAACCTGGGCGCAGGCCTTTGTCGGGTAGAGAACCAGCTGGAAAAAGGCGTCTTTGGCGCTATCGGGCAGGTTTTGATAGATTTGCTCGGCTTTGGCCGCAATAGCGTTAAAATCGGCAACTACAGTGTCTGCCTCACGATAATTGACGATGCTGAACGTGCCGGGGTCAAGAAGTTCGGGCTTGCGTCTGGCGTTATATTTGGTGTACTTAGACACGATATCAGCAATCTGGTCGGCATATTGTGGGCCAAACTCACGCTGGGCCCACAGCCGGGCAAATTCCGATGTTTTCTCCTTCGGCCATCTTTGCGGGTCCCATGCGAAGGTCATAAAAAATTCGATGGGAAATTCCATCGGCTTGAGGTCGCCGACGTTGACTATCCATATTTTCGTGGCGCCGTAATTATACGCGAGGTTCATCTGTTCCTGGACCTTGATGATTTGAGTGGTATTGAGCCATTCGTATGAGCGCGGCCCGCCGTGAAAATCGAAGTGATAATAGACACCCGCCCCGCCGCTTCTCTTGCGTTCCTCCACGGTTGGCAGACGCCTGATATTGCCCCAGTTGTCGTCACACCACAGTATCGTCACATCATCGGGAACGCGCAGCCCCTTTTCATAATACTCCTGGACTTCCTTGTAAGGACACCATAACTGGGGCACTTTGGTCACATCGGGATTAATCTCCTCTGCTATTATCTTTCGCTGAACACCCACAATTTTTTCCAGCAAGGCCATACTTTCGGCCACAGTGCCGTTTGGAATCATCGGCGTATCATCAGCCCCACGCAGCCCAATGGAGATGATGCTTTCATAATTCTTGTTGCGTCTGATACCTTCCCGCCAGAAATTTTGGAGAGTGTTGGCGTCGGTATAATAGTTCCATTTTTTGCTGTATCGCCTGTCCCACTCCTTTTGCGCCCGAAGCATCGGCTCCTGATGAGATGTCCCCATCACGATGCCGTATTCGTCGGCAAGGCGCGGGTTATTCGGGTCATCTTCATTGAAGGCGTTGTTCCACATCGCCGGCCAGAGATAGTTGGCCTTTAACCGAAGCAAAAGCTCAAAAACTTTGGTGTAGAATTTACTGTTATAATCGCCGAGCTTTTCTTTAACCCAGGGACTGAGCGCCCAGCCCTCATCATTGAGGAAAATACCGCGATATTTTACCGCGGGCGGCCCCTGAACATATCTTCCCGCCTTTACAAAAAGAGTATCTTTATGCTGCACAGGCACATCCGCCCACCAATACCATGGTGACACACCTATCTGTTCTGAAAGGTCATATATGCCGTAAATCGTGCCTCTTTTGTCACTGCCCGCGATAACAAGGGCATTCTCGACGCCGGCTAAAGGTTTGGGCGCCACCTGAATAACAAACGATTCCCACTTACCTGTAATCTGATTCACATCGATTTTGCCATCTTTAATTAGCCGGTCGATAATCGGGCTTTTGCCAATTGTGCCAATGATTATCGTATTTTTCCCAAAAACGGTTTCTTTGTTTGTTATTTTTGCTGTTTGCCCCGTGACGCGATTAATATCCGCCTGCAGGTCAGTACCCGCGCGAATTACGCCGGGATAATCATTCGAATCAATGTATATGCCTGCGACGTCGTTTTTTTGCGCAATGGGAAAACCGTCTTTACTGGGATTGCAGTCCACGTATTGTTCCTGGCCAATGGCAAAACACAGGGAACTAAACAAAACCGGGCAAATAAAAACAAGCCAAAGCATTCTCCCAAATATCCTCGCCCCGCGTATTGTACCCCGCATACCCATTTGCTGAACAATATACCGAGTAATCATAAAACACCCCTTAACAATCTTTTTAAGTTGGTCATTTGGCTCACTATTTTTAATAACGCAATCTTTAATAACGCATTGTGTGAGTTTTTGAAAGCAGCTTTTTTGATGCCAAACTATGTTAAGCGATTCATCTTCTTAGGCCGGTACTCGACCACAAGCACCAAGTCGAGGTCTTTTTCGGCTAAAAGCCCCAAAAACAGCCATCTAAGGGCAAATAAAGCAATTCCGACAAAAATGCTCTGGACTTTGCCCCCTTTTTCAGCGTATAATGAAGTATTATTGGGCTGGTAACACCACACTCGTATCGAGAGGAATCATAGAAAAGGGGGCAATGATGAAAATGGTGATGCGTATTTTGTCTGCACACCTTATTATCCTGACCATAGCAATCGGCCAGGCAAACGCAACCACCATAAGCGGCATCTCACAAAACAGTTCCACCATCGGCAGATACACCAAATACGAATTGACATTTACGCTTTCACGGACATACACAAATCCCTTCGACCCCTGCGAGGTTGACGTTACGGTAACTTTTCATCAGCCCGACGGAACTGACGTGAATATCCCAGGGTTTTATTACCGGGCATATACCGTATCAGGAAGTAATCCTGAAACTTATACCACCGCAGGCGCAATATCCTGGAAGACGAGATTCGCGCCATCGCAGATTGGCTCATATACTTGCGATATCAAAGTCAAAGACGTGGATGGAACAGCAACAGTAACAACCGCCGGCTCTTTTACCTGCCAGGAAAGCGGCAAAAAAGGGTTCATCGGAGTTGACCCCAACCAGCATGATTTCCTGAAATACGACAATGGCGATACGCGCATCAACATAGGCCAGAACATCGGCTGGAACGGCGACTCGAACAATGGCGGAATTTACAACTGGAACTATTATTTAGTCAAACTGCACAACGCGGGTGCTAACTGGGTACGGCTTTGGAGCTGCCCCTACGGCAGAGATATGGGAGTTGCCCTCGAATGGAAAATAGGCCTTTACGGCACCACTTATTTTCAGGGTTGCGGAAAACCATCTTTGCAAACATCGCTGCGGATGGACAGATACGTCGAAATAGCAGAGCAAAACGATATCGCCATCCAATATTGTCTTCAGCATCACGGCCAAGTCAGCACAGACACTGACTCTGACTGGGCCAACAATCCTTATAACTCCGCTAACGCAGGGGGCTTTCTCAGCGACCCCTGTAAATATTTCACCGACCCATGTGCAATAAAATTAACCAAAAACAAATATCGTTACATCATCTCCCGCTGGGGCTATTCGCCGGCAATCTACGCCTGGGAATTATTCAATGAAGTCCAGTGGACCAACGGTTGGAAAAACCAACAGGCAAACGTCGTGGCGTGGCACAACACTATGGCATCTTATATCCGCAGCATCGACGCGTTCAAACATCCCGTTACTACCAGCAGTCATGGCCCCGGCTTTGAAAACCTCTGGAATCTTCCCGATATAAACCTGGTTGAGAATCATTACTACGGAATCGATACTATTCGCACATTTGAGCAAACGGCTTTAAGTTTGGCGGACTTTAACAAACCGGTGCTTATGGCCGAATTCGGGTTAGGCAATAATCTCGAAGGCAGCACACAGCCGGAACCTTACGCGACACAATTAAAAGAAGGCCTCGAGATGCACAACGGCATCTGGGCCGCCTTTTTCGCCAAAAGCAGTGCGCATTTATGGTGGTGGGACAATTACATAGACCCGTGTAACCTTTACGGGGTATATACACCGCTTTCAATTTACGATGCCAATGAGAATCTTGCGGATTGTAATCTCACAAGGGCTCAACGTGCCGCTTCCGGAAACGAGGCATATTTCGCCAATCCGGTCCTCACCGATTTTTTTGCAGTGTCCGACCAGAATATATTTTATCTTCAGGGCGATTTCTTCCCCGGTATGGATAAGCTCAGCCAATATCTTCAGGGAATTTGGGAGGATTGGCGTCATCTAAGGTCTGACCCTAATTTCCATTTAACCATGCCTACAGACGGCTATTTCAAAATCCACGTGGCAGGCGATGCAAACAGCACTAATAGTTTGCAGGTGCTTGTTAATGGCGTTGTTGTCTTTTCACATAGTTATGGTCCTCTGGTGCCCAGCTTTATAATCACTGTTCCGCTCTCGGCCGGGCCGCAAACGGTTCAGGTCAAAAACACCGGCAACGACTGGTTTCTTATAACCGGCTATGAGTTCGCTCCCAATAACGTCTCGCCTCTGGGTTCTATGGGGCTTGTAGGCAAACAGCGGGGCTATTTCTGGATTTACGACACTAACAGCCAGATTGGGCTGATAAATAACGGCACATTCCACAATGAGCCGGTTATCGCCAAGGGGCTTAGCGACGGTCTTTACAATGTCTATGTTTACGCGACTCGCGACAGCGGCGGCATCATCAACTCAGGCACAGCCAATTCCGTCGCGGGGCAGTTATCATATACACTGCCTGATTTCACCAAAGACATCGCCGTCAAAGTCACCCGCATTGTCAATTTCCGCGATTTCGCCGCTTTTGCCGCTCAATGGCAGCAAACGGGTTCGAACATCGGCGCTGATCTTGCCCACGACGGCAATGTGAATTTTATTGACTTTAGTATTCTGGCCGGCTACTGGATGGATAACTGCCCAGCCGACTGGCCTTTTTAAACTGAATCTTACTTCATAATCTCAAAATACATCGGGCCGTCTTTTACTGACGGCCTTTTTTCCAACGTGGCCCACCAAAAAATAACCAAAATCACCCCTTCTTAGAATCCTGTCAGATGCCGATATACTTAAAATACGAAAGGACAGTGAGGGTTTTTAGGTCCTAAAAAGTATCGCTGATATTCATCGCCGGCGGATTTGGTAAGGAACAGACGTGATAACATTTTTTTCAGGAAAAAAACGAATACCATCAGGTTGCCCCAAAGCAGCCGGGCAGGCGAAACATCGCTGGCTGTTCTGGCTCTCCCCAATAACGGGACTTCTTGCACTTATATGGTTTCTCATCAGGGTAATCCCAAAACCATCGCGAGCGACATATCCCTGCCAACGTGTGGCATTCCCATTAGCGTCGGGCTTTATCATCTGGCTTATGGGTCTGGCCGGCTCGGTTGTCGCGTTTCGTAAGGCCAGGCGCAATTTTCTGCGGGCGAGATACGTCGTCGGGATAATGCTTGTTTCCCTTAGCGTCAGCTTCATCTGGATGGCGATGAGCCATACAACACCTAAAATCGTCCTGGCAGAATCACAGCCGGTCAACGCCCCGATGGGCACTGCGCAGGGAATTTGTCCCGGCAGGGTTGTCTGGGTTCACGATGCCAACGCCACCAATGAAAATTGCACCAACACCTATACCCCCGTTGAAGATGGCTGGTTCCTCTCCAAAAACAATAACCAGACGGTGATAGACAAAATGGTCTCGCAAATGATTCGCAGTTTGACGGGAGAAAATTCAGACGAGGACGCCTGGGATGCCCTGTTCAAAAATTTCAACCAGACAAAAGGCAGGGGAAACGCCGGCTACATACCGGGCCAGAAAATTATGATTAAAACAAACTTTACCGCCGCCTGGGGCTGGGGCTCCGCCTGGCCTAACATTAACTCAACCGATTATTCAATCGTAAAAAACGATTGGTACGGCATAGCGGAAACATCGCCGCAGGTGGTGCTCGCTTTTTTGAGACAATTAGTGAACGTTTACGGCGTGCGCCAGCAGGATATTTACGTCGGCGACCCTATTCATCATATCTTTAAACACACATACGATATGCTGCACGCTGAATTCCCGGATGTGATTTATATCGACCACCAGTCCAGCACCATGGGACGAACTCCGATTGTCCCCAGCGCAACCCCGCAGCTTTACTTTTCCGACCGAGGCACCATATTACACGAAGACGGCGATTCAACGCCGGTATATAGCGAGTACCTGCCCACCTGCATCACAGAAGCCAATTATATGATTAATATCGCGTCTCTCAAAGGTCACGCCAGGGCAGGTATTACCCTTTGCGCCAAGAACCATTTCGGTTCACACTGCCGTGAGAGTTCCGACCATCTTCACGAGGGCTTGGTCAGTCCCGATGGAGTCCACCAAACGAGGGGCGGGATGGGGTTATACCGAATCCAGGTGGATTTGATGGGGCATAAGTTCCTTGGCGGCAATACAGTGCTAAACGTTGTAGATGGCCTTTGGGGTGGCCCCGAATCCATCAAAAAAACAGAGAAATGGATATCCGCTCCGTTTAACAACGATTATACGTCAAGCATCTTCGCCTCCCAGGACCAGGTCGCCCTGGAATCGGTTTGTTTTGACTTCTTAAAAACAGAATATACTCAGGCAAATCATCCCAACGACTACTGGCCCCAGATGGACGGTACTGACGATTATCTTCATCAGGCGGCAGACCCGAACAACTGGCCGGCCGACATTAACTACGACCCCGAAAACGACGGCACTCTCATCGGAAGCCTGGGCGTTCATGAGCACTGGAATGACGCCAACAACAAACAATACACCCGCAATCTCGACCCGGTGAATGGTCGGGGCATTGAGCTGGTTAATCCCGCATTAGACCACTATTGGGTCTCAATTACGAAATGCACCGTTGCTGCCGGCAAAAACAACATAGGCACAATTTCCATCTCCGGCGTGATGGACGTTAACGCCAATAACCTCAATGCCGCCAACAGCTTTACGATTACCGTTGATTCAAATAATATGTTTTCACCCTGCACCGGAATTTTCCCCGTCGGTGGCAATTCATTCAGAAAGGGCAAATATAATTACACCATAACTGAGAATGGGTCAAAAAAGTCATTCAAATATGATACAAAGACCCGGAAATTTTCCTTTACCGCCAAAAATGTTGACCTGTCGGGTTTGTCTTGTCCTGTCACTATGCGAATCACAATTGGCGATTCCGCCGGCACCGCCAACGCGGGTGAAAGAATAGTCAACGGCCTGCACAAACCTGCGCCAATAACGCTTATGCTGGGAGTCAAAAACGCATTGAGGATTGACAGTTGTAAAGTCACGCGAGGCAAAGACAAGTTATCCCTCAAGGCAGCAATCGCGGTCAAAGATACAAATGTAAATCTTGCCGATGTTAACGTCGCTGTTACCCTTGACTCACAAACCTTCACAATCCCTGTCGGCGGCTTCGTTGCGTCGAAAAATAAATTTGTCTGCAAAAACGCCGATGTTAACGAGGGCGGCTTCGCCACTGGCACTTTTGACGCAAATCGCTGTTCCTTCTCACTAACAATAAAAGAAACGAGCGTTACAGCGCAATCGGGCTATGTAAATCTCGGCATTAAATTCGCCGACTTCAACGAATCCGGGCTGGTTTACCTGCCTTAATCGGCGGCCCTGAATAATCGCGCAACTCCTTTTATTACCTAAAAAACGCGGCAAATCCACTTTGCCTTGACGGTCTGCCTGCACAATCTATAATGATACTCATCTTCTGCTGACTGGCAGGTTCGTCGTTTTTGCTGCAATATTTTTGTTGTGAAAAACGTTTTTGAATATGAGAAGCAATTGACATTCCGGTTTAGTTATGAAAGGGCAAATTTATGAAAACTACGATTGCGTTTGTTGTAATAATGGTTTTTGCAGTTGGCCCCCTGTATGGCGAGGACGCGACGCAGCCGCCGCCAATACCATCAGAAGAGCAGCCCGAGGTTTTGACTCGAGGCCCGGTGCACGAGGCCTTTGCCGAACCGGTTGACTTGAACACACAGCCCCCCATTGTTGCCCCTGCCCAGCCGCCCGCCAATATTACGGAAAACCCGCCCGCTGAAAAGCCCACAGGCGACCAGTTCGTCTGGGTGCCCGGCTATTGGGCATGGGACTCCGACAGGAACAGCTATATCTGGGTCAGCGGCTGCTGGCGGGCAGCACCTCCAAGCAGATACTGGGTGCCGGGATACTGGTCCAAAACAGATATGGGCTGGGAGTGGGTTCCCGGTTTCTGGGCATCGGTGAGTAACGTTCAGCAAATCGAATATTTACCCGCCCCGCCGGTAATCGCAGACGTGGCTCCGCCGGGACCTCCGCCAAACGACGATAATATCTGGGTGCCACCCTGCTGGTACTGGTATCAAGGCAGTTATGTCTGGCGACCCGGTTACTGGGTGACGGCTCAAGTGGGTTGGGTGTGGGCACCGTCACACTACGTTTGCACGCCGCGCGGTTATGTTTTTGTGGCGGGGCACTGGGATTATTCGCTGAGCCGTCGAGGCGTGTTGTTTGCGCCGATTTATTTCCCGAGGCACTATTATGAACGTCCGGGGTTTTCTTACTCGCTCAGCGTCGCTGTCGATATCGGCAACCTTGAGTTCGGCCTGTTCACCTATCCGCGCTACTGTCACTATTACTTCGGCGACTACTACGATAATGTCTATATTGGCATAGGTATCTTCCCGTGGTATGAGTGCAGGACTCGTCATTTTTGGTATGACCCGATTTATGAGCATGACCGCTGGCGTCACCACAAAATTGACCGCGACTGGGATGAGCGCGAACGGCACGAATACGACCGTCGCAGAGACGACAAAGACCTTCGTACGCCAAGGACATATCACGAGATGGAACAACGTCTGGACAAAATGCCTGAGGCAAAGAGAAAGGACATTCGTATAGCCGAGACGATGGATAAAGTCGTCGCGGACAAGAAGTCACCGATGAAGTTCGAGTCGATAAAGGCCGACACCAAGCAGAAGATTTCAACCGGCGCAACCGATCTGCGCAAATTCGGGGAAGAACGAAGCAAATGGGAATCCTCACCGGCCCAAAATAAACCGGGACAGCCAAACACAATAGAACGTAGAGGCCCGGCAACGCAGCCGACCGAGCGGAAAGAAATGATAACTGCGCCTGCCGAACGCAAGCAACCAATTACGCCGTCTCCCGAACAACGGGGGCAGACGCCTACTTCAACTGAGCGTAAGGTCATAGGCCCTTCGCATCAAGACAATAAAGTGACACAGTCGGAGCGGGTGAACATTCCATCTCCGCCGATTGTCGGCAAACGGGAAGGATTCTTCAGTAAAACCTCGCCTTCTCAGCCCGCTAATGAACAGAAAACCGACGTCAAGCATACGCCCAGAAGCGATGACGCTCCACGTGATAAAGACGCGTCCGGGAATAACGACTCGTCCAGGGACAAAGGCCAGCAAAGAGGCGAGCGTAGATAAACAATTGTTCACGGCACAAAAATTGCGACAAAACAAAGACGGCAACGATTGGGAAAAAACCTTCGCTGCCGTCTTGCTTTTATTCCTCAGCCCGATTGACCGGAATTTCTGGTTTTCCCAAGCACGTAATTCCGCCAGGTCTCGTATATTCTAATGGAGAACGGGTGATAACTTGTCCGGGCTGTCAGTTTCGGGTGTGGACTGGCAGCTCTTTCCATTTTTTGCTTTCAGAGCGATCGTATTTTGTCTCCAGCCGCCTCAGTCCACCACGTTTAGGCGTTCACCCTGCTTTTCCTGTGCTTTGAGCAGCCAAAAGGCAGCAATTTTCTCCTCTTGCCCTTGACTGTCACCGGCAAAAAAGTATAATCAAAACTGTCTTTGCGAGGGGTTAAAAGGGCAGAGTGGCGGTGTGCCGATGTATTGAGGGCCGATGATATGTGTGAGTTCTGTTTAAAGCACGGTGAAGGCAAAAAATGGTATCTGCAGGCGAACAACTATTCTGAGGACCTGCTCAGCGACGTCCGCAGACGCAGGATGATAGAGAACTTCGCCGCGGATGACTCGGCCGCCAAAAGCATCGAGAAGCTGGATAAATTTCCCAATGCACCCAAATTCATACAGACATTAGTAAGACGGCTCGTTCCCAGAAAGATGAAGAAACGGCACTATGGTCAGGTCGTCCCCATCGAGGATATCGAGAAAATTTTCGGCTTTGTGAATTCGATTGTCCGCGTGGCCTGTTACTGCAGGCATCTCACAATCGGCAAGGAAAAACGCTATTGCTATGGGGTAAGCATGGGACCGAACGGCGGAAAGTTCGGCGAGCTTATGCGGGGTCTCGACACAAGCTTTCTGAACGGACCAGATTCAGTTGGCGCGGAGACGCTCACAAAGGAGCAGGCGATTGCGGATATCCGTGAGCACGAAAAAGAAGGCCTGTGTCACAGCGTATGGACGTTCCAGACGCCCTTCATCGGCGGTATATGCAACTGCGACCGTGCCGACTGTCTTGCGATGCGATGCACCGTAACGCACGGTGTCCCCGTAATGTTTCGCGCCGAGTTCATTGCCGCCGCCGACCCCGACAAGTGCATCGGCTGCCGGCAATGTATGCGCCTCTGTCAGTTCGGTGCCATCTCTTACAGCGCATCAAATAAAAAAGCTGTCATCGACCGGATGAAATGCTTCGGCTGCGGCATTTGTCGTTCCGCCTGCATAAAAGACGCCATCCGTCTCGAACCTCGCGCCAACGTCCCCGCAGTTGCAAACCTCTGGTAGCCGAGGCACGGGCCCGGATACTCCGATTGTTTCGGGATTGAGGAAAAAGATGAAAAGTTGAGTCAGAACAAACGGCAAGAAGTGATTAGTGCTTCTTGCGACCGAACAGGTCGCCTAACTGCTTTGTGATTTGAGACCGGCGGACCTTGCTGCGGATGTCCTTGAGCGCCACGTGGTCGCCGACGACGAGCGTGCCTCTTTCGAGGATTTCCGTCGCCTCCTCCAGCCGATGCATCGTAAGACAAACGGCAGCCGAATCACGAATCGCCAAAACGTGCTGCGGGTTTATATCCAGGGCGTGAGTAAAAAACTCGACGGCGTCTTCAAGCCGGCCCTTAATCACGTTGGCCAAACCAAGATAATAATGCGCATCGGCATCGTCGGAATCGATATCAAGAGCATGCAGCAGACAATTCGCAGCATAATCGAGGATATCATCCCTCTCTTCGCCATCGGCCTCCTCGGCCATAATCAAAAACATCGACGCCATCGACACAAGCACGTCTGCGTTATCGCCCGCCAGTTTTATCTCCGAAGCCAGCATGATCTTGGCCTTCTCAAACTCACCCCGCTCCAGCGCATACTGCCCTAATCGATACCGCGGGCCTGCAAGCATCGCCTCTCTTTCCAACGCCTGAGCGTAAAACTTCATCGCGTTGGCCTTGTCCCCGCTATCCAGCGCGATTTCGCCCAGGTAAAACAATGCCATAGCCGTATCGGGCCTCAGTTCAAGGGCACGGTGAAATTTCTCCTTCGCCGACTCCATCTCGCCTCTTTCCAGGAGGAAAAATCCGAAATCGATGATTGCATCCACGTCACCGGGATTTATTCGCAGCTCTTTAAGGAAATGCTGCCTGCAGCGTTCGAGCTCACCTTCGGCCCACAGCGCCTGCGCGATGTGATAGTTAATCTGCGGATGCGACGGTTCCAGCTCAGCGGTCTTCATCCAGCAGTGAATCGCCTTTTTGTATTGTCCCCGCGCAAACAAGCTGTTGCCGATATTGTAATAGCAAAGCGCGCAATCAGGATTTATCTGCTGCGCCAGGTAAAACATCTGCTCTGCCTGCTCGTGCAATCCCATCTCCGTATAGGCGATTATCCTGTTGCAGTAGCCCGGCTCGAAATTAGCGTCCAATTCCTCAAGGTGCTCGAAGGTCTGGACGGCGAGGTCATACTGACCTATACGCGTGTAATCAACTGCCAGCGAATTGAGTATTTCAAGGTCGCACGGATTAAGCGCCAAGGCCGCCTCGTATTCCGCTATCGCATCCTCAAATTTGCTCAGCGAATCAAGTGAAAGCGCCTTGTTGAAATGCAGCGAACAGTTTGCGGGATTTACCTCAATGGCCTCGTCCAGCTCCGAGATGGCCTGCGTCATCTTGCCGTCCTCATAAAGCTCGAACGCCCTTTGTGCCTTTTCCTCACTGCTGTCATATGAGCTATATGGCTGCTCATCAAAAATCATAGAGCCACCTTGCCTCGCAATAAACAGGTATCAATTTGCGAACCACGGGCCAATACACATTGCCCACTGAACCTATCGCCAGTCAAACAGACCAAGTTAACGCGTTTTTTCTCACATTGGCCTTTGCCCAAAAGGCCAAAATTTTACTGGTAATATCGCCCATAACACCTTATAATTGAACAGGTTAGCTAAATTGACGCCAGGATACATGCCCGCCGGGGCCGGCTGGTGTGGTTGTTTTTATGGAAACAGACCGGCAATGGTCTTATAATATGCGTGGCGACTCGATACCCGATAGTTCGAGTATCGAGCATCGAGAAACGAATATCGAGTTTGGAGAATCAACAGTATGAAAGAGATTAAAGGTCAACTCACGGCCGGCAAGGGAAGTTACGCCATTGTCGTCAGCAGGTTTAATGAATTCATCACGGCCCGACTGCTATCAGGCGCGATAGATTGCCTCAAGCGTCACGGCGCAAAGGAAGAGCAGATAACCGTCGTGTGGGTACCCGGCGCCTGCGAGATTGTCGTCCCCGCCAAGAAACTGGCGATGGCCGGCAAGTTCACCGCGGTGCTTTGCCTCGGTGCGGTGATACAGGGACAAACACAGCATTACGAGGCCGTATGCCAACAGGTGATTCGAGGCATCGGCCAGATTAACTACGACTCAAAAACACCGGCCGTATTCGGAGTGCTGACCTGCGAAACGCTCGAAGAGGCCGTGGACAGAGCGGGAGCAAAGAAAGGTAACGCCGGCGCTGATGCCGCTATGACGGCAATGGAAATGGCCAGCGTTATGGAACAGATTTAATCCGACCGTTGACAATTAAAGAATAGTTTTAACAATAACCTTACTGAGGTCGATAAGTGGACCCGAGGACAAAAGCCCGTCAGCTCGCGATGCAGGCCTTGTTTCAACTCGACGTGCAGGGACCGTCATTGCTTCCTGATTTGGATGACTTTTTCAGGGAGAATGCCCCTGAGTTGCCTGTTCGCACACTCGCCTCGGACTGGACAAGAGGCGCCTGGGCCAACCTCCCCGCCTGCGATGAGTTGATAACCGCCGCAGCGATTAAATGGAAACTGTCCCGTCTTTCACAGGTCGATAAAAGCATCCTTCGGCTGTCGGTTTACCAGTTGAAGTTTTGCCCCGACATACCGCCCAAGGTAACTATTAACGAAGCAATCGAGCTTGCGAAAATATTCGGCACGGACAAATCGCCCTCCTTCGTCAACGGCGTACTCGACGGCGTCCTGAGAAAAATGCAGGAAGCAAAACAGGAGGCCCCGAAATGAGAAAAATCGCGGTATTAAATCAAAAAGGAGGCGTCGGCAAAACCACCACCGTGGTCAATACCGCTGCCGCTTTGGCCAATATGGGTCATCGCACGCTCGTCATCGACCTCGACCCGCAGGCGCACCTCACCACGCATCTTGGCGTCAATCCCGACGAAATTCAGACCGGCTCATACCGTGTCCTCACTCAATCAGCAAACGTCGAAGCGGAAATGATGCTCGTCAGGCCAAATCTCTGGCTTCTCCCCGCAAATATTGACCTCGTCGGCGCCGAATCCGAACTCGTCAGCGTCGTCGGCAGGGAAACCATCCTCGGTGAAGCGCTCGCGGGGCTCGACGACAAATTCGATTATATAATTATTGACTGTGCGCCGTCGCTGGGCCTGTTGGCACTGAACGCCCTGGCGGCGGTTGATGAGATAATGATACCGCTTCAGCCGCATTTCCTCGCACTGCAGGGACTTGGCAAATTGCTGCAGACCGTCACGCTTGTCAATAAGCGAATTAATCCCGCTTTGAAGGTCAAATGGGTTTTGCTTTGTATGTTTGAGGCCCGCGCGTCGCTGCCCAACGAGGTCAAAGCCGACATCGAAAAATTTCTTACTACCGCGCGCAACACAAATTGCGCCTGGTCGGAAGCGCAGATTCTGCCCGTTTATGTCCGCAGGAATATCACGCTGGCCGAGGCGCCGAGCTATGGCCAAACAATTTTCGAATATGACCCCTCCTGCCACGGCTCAGAGGACTACCGCAAAGTTGCAGAACTCATCCATAATCAAATGCAGGTAAAAGCCACAGAGCACGCAGAGGTCACAGCCAGCCCCGAGCAGGGTCGAGGAGAGAAACCACCAATCAAGATTGTCGAGATAGCGCCGGCAAATTCGCAAACCGCTGTAACAGAAACGGTATCCTCCAATCCTTTGCCACAGATAGAAGACCCGCCACAAAATCCTACGATATGAGTCGTTTTGGCCCCTGGAGCAATTCCGCGATACGAGTAAGGAATTTTGCGGCGTAGGGGTCGGGGACGATTCTCGAATCCACGGCTATCGTCAAATCAGTGATTTTACGGATAACAACCTGCGGTGAGCATAATCGACCCGTCTGGCCGTCTTGCGGATTCGACAAGCTCACCGCGAGCGGAACAACGGTTCGCAAGGTATTTCCCACGGCTAAAATCGTCGTCGCAGGAGGCGGGACAATGCCGATAAACGAATCAATATCATAAACGCCAAGGTTACTCAGCCCAATTGTCTCGCCGGTAATCTCATCGAGCGTGAGTTTATTGCTGCGTGCTTTGTCGGTCAGTTCCTTTTCCAGCGTGGCAATCTCGGCAAGTGACTTTTTGTCGGCTTCTTTGACCACGGGCACAACTAATCCGTGCGGTGCGCTTACGGCAAAGCCGACATTGACTGAGTCGGCGATTTTTATCGAATCACCCTGCAATGAGCCGACCATAAGAGGGAATTCCCTGACCGCAAGGCCAAGCGCCTTGATATAAAAAACATTCGAGGTGATTTTGACGCCAAGCTGCTTTTTAAGCTCGTGGCGGCTATCCATAAGCTCGGTCGTATCGGCCTTTATCCCGATGTAGTAGCAGGGCTTGGTCTGCTTGCTCTCAAGCATCCTCTGGCCGATGAGCTTCTGTATCCTGCTCATAGGAATACGAGTTTCGGTTTTTGCCGTCATATCAGTCATATCTACACCCACGCATCAATTATCAATCATCGATTATCAATAATCAATAATCAATTGTGGTTTGCCCCAGGATAAATTAAGTGATATACTATTGGCAATGATAAGGTGATTTAATCACCGGGCTTCGCCTGTCGGCTACGCCCTGGTAAGCTTAATTTGTCACGGCGAAGCGCAGCGAAGCCGGACAGGAGGCGAATATGGCTGAAGAATATTCAGTAACCACCAAGGTGTACCCAACCGAAAATATGGGACTGCTCAGCATCCAGGACATGCTTGCCTATTTTGAGAAAAGAGGTGCAATGCGCGTCTCCGACCTTCACATCAAGGTCGGCGCCCCTCCGGCGTACCGAATCGACGGAGACATAACATATCTCAAGGGCCAGCCCGTCACTCCTGAAATCGCCAAAAAGCTCATATATCCGCTGCTAAGCGAAGATAACCTTCACAAGTTTCACCAGGATTATGACGTCGATTGCTCGTACCGCGTCGGGTCGCTGCAGTTCCGCATAAACATCTTCCGCGAAAACGACGGGGTAAGCGCGGCGATACGGGCCTTGTCGCTGGATATTCCAAAAGTCGAAACAATCGGTTTTCCAAACAACGTCTGGGAGGACATTGTCGAGTGCAAGCAGGGACTGGTCCTCATAACAGGCATTACGGGGGCCGGAAAATCAACAACAATATCATCCATAATAGACCGGATAAGCGAGAAGAAGGCCTGCCGGATGATAACGCTCGAAGACCCAATCGAGTACCTTCTTCCCAACAAGCACAGTATGGTATCGCAACGGGAGGTTGGCAGGGACGTAAAGTCATTCGGCCACGGCCTGCGAGCGATGCTGCGGGAAGACCCCGATGTCATATTCGTGGGCGAGATGCGCGACGCCGAGACAATATCGATGACGCTTATGGCCGCCGAAACAGGACACCTGGTATTCTCGACCCTGCACACAAGGGACGCAGTAGGGACAATAACCCGCGTCCTGGATTACTTCCCGACCGGCAGGCAAAGCGAAGTCCGCAACCAGATGTCGCTCGGCCTGGCGTATATCATCTGTCAGAAACTTATCCCCAAAAAAGACGCCACCGGCCGCATTGCCGCGATGGAGATACTCAATAACAACAACTACGCCTGCGCCAACCTCATAAGGACGGGCAAAATCGAGCAGATATACTCCCAGCTTCAGACAAAGACGCGCCTCAATCCTGACGAAAAAATGACGACGATGGAAAGACACCTCGCCCAGCTGGTAAAGCAGGACAAGATTGACCTGCTCGAAGCGAAAAAATGGGCCAACGACCAAAAATCATTCATTGACGCGATGAAAATGGTGTAATCCGCACCAGGCGGATAAAAAAAAGATGACGATACAGTTTCACTGTCCCAAATGCGGTTCTCTTATCGCCTTCACCGACAAGCACGCCGGCCAAACCGCGAAGTGCCTGACCTGCGGCCAGCAGCAGATAATACCCGAAAAATCAGGCCAAATACCAAAAAAAATCGAGCCGAAAGTCGAGCCGGAATTTCCCCTGCCGGGTTTTTTCCACGCCGTATTTGTCGATAGCTGGAAGATTTTTTTCGACAAGGACAACATTGCGGCGCTTGCGTTCGTTATCGCGGTGGTATGCTTCAAGTTTTTCACGGCAGGCGCCTGCTGCACGGGATTTTTTGTGTATTTCGCGGCGTGGGGATATCTCTTCGGATTCTATCTGCAAATCATCAATGAAACCGCGACAACCGGCGACAAGCTGCCCGAAATCGAATTAGGAACAAGCATCACGTTTTTGGGACACATATTCAAACCTATTCTCACCTTCGCATTCACCGTCTTCATCGTCCAGCTCCCGTTCATCGCCGCCCTTTCGTTTTTCAAAGGCGAAGGCGTAACCTGGGAACATATCTGGGAAACGAGAACAGCTTTGAACCTGTTTCTGCGGTCATTGTTTACTGCGGGGCTTTTCCTGTTCCCGATGGCCATACTGGTCGCTGCTGTCCTCGAGGACCTTCCCGAGCTGTTCCGTTTTGACCGCTTGTTTGTCCCCGCCATTCGGGCGTTTGTCCCCTATCTGGTCGTTGTCGGACTCCTCGCCGCTGTCTGTTTCATCGAAACACATACCAGACAATACGAATCGCTGCCGATACTGAACACGGCGGGCAATCTGGCGATGAACTTAGCGGTACAGGTCGTCGCGATTATCGCTATGCGGTCGATAGGACTTTTTTACAGACACTACGACTGCTATTTCAGCAAATCGTGGTGAAGTTTCCCTTCGTCGTGCGTATTTCGCATACGTATTTCGTCAACTATCGACTGCTCAAATTTCTCGCGCAGCGCGGAATGGGAGTTCTAAAGCACTTGTCCGCCGTAGCCGGTTTCTGCGAAGCTTTAGCGAAGCAGGATAATGAAGGAGGATTGTCGTTCTTTCACTGTTTCCACTTTTTCCCTCTTGACTACTACCTGTAAAAGAGTATAATCAAAATCGCCTTTGGGCTCCGGTGAGCTAAGTCGAACCGCTGGGGGGGCAAAAGGCAAAGAAGGAGAAGAGTATGAAAGTGCAAACACATCATCGACATTTCAGGGTACTTTTTGTTATCGCCGTTTTTACTGTTACTTTAACAAGTATGGCCTGGGGCACAAGTTACACAGCAATCGATTTGAATCCCAGCGGAAGCAGTTTGTCTTATGCTTATGGAGTTAATGGCACACAACAGGCCGGCTATTCTAATGGTTCAGCCACAGGCGGGGCCGATCATGCTTTAATTTGGAATGGAAGTTCAACAAGTTATGTCGATTTGAATCCCAGCAGATTCAGTGTATCTTATGCTAACAAGACCAACGGCACACATCAGGCGGGATACGGTCATGGTTCGGCCACGGGAGGTAACGAACACGCTTTGCTTTGGAATAGTAGTGCCGCAAGCTGTGTAGATTTGAATCCCAGCGGGTTTACCACATCTTATGCCTGGGGGATCGCGGGTACACAACAGGTTGGTGCTGGTTGGGGTTCGGCCACAGGTAACTATGAACATGCTTTAATTTGGAACGGCAGCGCCACAGGATATATCGATTTGAGTCCTACCAACTTAGGAACTGGGGTTAGTTCGTGTGCTTTGGGAACTAATGGCACACAGCAGGTTGGTTATGGCAGCGGTTCAGCTACTGGTTATAGCAATAATGCCTTGCTTTGGAACAGCAGTGCTGCAAGCTGCATCGATTTGAATCCCGGTGGTTACTTTTCATCTTATGCATGGGGAGTCGGTGGTACGCAACAGGTGGGGTATGGAAAGACAGGCATATCCCCTGCCTATTCTGTTGACCATGCTTTGCTTTGGACCGGCAGTGCCGCAAGCTATGTGGATCTGACCCCCAGCGGATTCAGTGTATCTTACGCTATGGGGACCAATGGCACACAGCAGGTCGGTTATGGCAGGGGTTCGGCTACAGGCAATAGCACTCATGCCTTGCTTTGGAGTGGAACCGCAAATAGCTATACCGACCTGAGTCAGTTTTTACCAACCGGATTTGGAAGTACTTCTTACGCTCAAGGTATCGACAGTTATGGCAACATTGTCGGCTCTGCCGTGGATATTTATGGTAATATGCATGCTATTCTTTGGGAGCCAATTCCCGAGCCATGCACGCTATTGCTTCTCGGCCTCGGTGCGGCGGTTGCCGTAAGAAAGCAAAAATAAAAAGGCAAAACGCAAAATTGCGGAGTTAAATGCCCTCGCCTGTTCAACTGCCTGCCCCCACAAATAAAGAAGGCCCCTATGCATGGCACACAGAGGCCCCAACTCGGAAAGAAACTTATATGGCTCCCCCCACAACCTTTGGCCCGCGGGCTTCCCCGGTGGAGCAAAGGTTGCCATATTTGCGGTCCTGACAGTCAGCAAAGATTGCGCCCGCAGGACAAAAATGGATGAGCGAGCTATCTTGTTTTATCTGGACGGCCATTGTGCCACATTTAAGTGGTGGCTCTGTCCGCTTCATTCGCTCTCCCTATTAAACAATAGGAAGAAAAGCCGCCAATGCCAAACCGCCAGATAACAGATAACGGAAAAACAAGGTATCTGTCCTCAGTCCTCGGTCTTCTGTCTTCTATTATTACTCCCTCGCTTTTGCGAACCAGTCCGGGTCTTTTGTGAGCTTCTCGCGGGCATCGTCCGTCATCATCATAAAGGCCGGATGCGTGCTCTCCCAGGCACGTCCGGTAAACGGGCTTTGCCGCATCTTTTCTATTTCCCGAACAACGTCCTTAAAATAGCTGCCGTAAATGTGCAGTGAGTCGCTTATATCGACGTACCTGCCGACAGCGACGGGCTTGTTTATCTTCTCTGAAATCTTACCGGCGATTGTCCTTTGCAGGTCCGTCAGCGCGTAAACGTTCATAAACCACGCCTTATACAGGTCCCTGCTTCGCCAGTGCGTGTTCATATTCAGCACATAGCCGCCCGCGTTATCTGCTACCAGCCGACACCATATCCGCTGCAAACAAGGCGGGTCATCCGTCGCCGGGTCCGCTGTCGGCATCCACGTTATCGCCTGTGCCCTTCGCGTGTGCGCGACCTTCGACAGCGAATCGATAATATACTGAATCTGGTTTACTTTTTTGAACGGCTTTTTGGCCTTGGGGTTTCTTATGTCCTCAACCGGCGAATATGCGAACACACGCTCGTGATAAGTATATGTCCATTTGCCTGCCGCGGGGTCTATCCAATGGTCGTGAATGCCGTCAACCACCTCCTGCCTATACGCCTCAAGCTCTTCAGGCCCGCCCGGAAAATTCTTGTGTATCCTCGGCTCGCCAAACGGCTCCGCGACTGTCACCATCACCGTCGCGTCCTTGCTTGGCGGGTCGTCGGGCTTGTCATACTGCGTCTTCATATCAAGCCCATTGTCCCATACCGCCAGCACCGCCTTCTCCCACGCCTCCGGCAAACACCTCGCTGTTACTGAAATCACCGGAAGATTCGCGTTACCCATCTATGGCTCCTCCATAAGCGCAAAAAAGAAATCTATTTGTTGAGATTTATTTCGTCATCGGTAATGTGATATCGTTCGCGTTCACTCTCTGGGATATCCGCCAGAATGCGTTTGGCTTTGTAGGCGTATTCACTGCCGGGGTATTTTTCAATTATCTGCCGACAGTATTGTACCATCGCCCCGTAGTGCATCCCCGGCATCCGACCTATCTTCCGCTGGGTGATAGCCAGCTCAAATAATTGGCTGGCCCCGGCTTCTTCTTCCTCGGTCAGTTTCCTGAACCTCGGCTGCTCGGCGTTTGCCGCCTGTTGCCCCGCTACCGGCTGAGCAGGCACGTTCGGCTCGGCACGCAAACGCTTCTCATCCTCACGGAAGGTATCCCCAAGCGTCTTCTGCGGCTGCTCCGGTGCTGGTTTATGATTGGCAATCTTGCTGAACAGCACGATTGCGACCACAACAACCACCACCACCGCCACTATTTTCAGCCAAATAGTATTCATAACAAACATACCTCCATATCTTCCCGGCGATTGATTATTCGCGCCGGATTGCCTACAATTAACTAATTATACAATTTGCTCCTTGTTCTTTGTTGAATCGTAAATTGAAAATACGGAATAGTCAATTGCTATGTTTACAGGAATAATCCAGCAGGTCTGCACGGTAAAGGCGCTTTCCAAAAGCGGCGGTTCCGCTGCGCTGACCATTGACCTCGGCCAATTGGCTAATCAGGCCAAAACCGGCGACAGCATCGCTATAAACGGCTCATGCCTGACCGTCTCGAAACTGGCCGGGGCATCAGCAACCTTTGACATCAGCAGCGAAACGCTTGCCAAAACCACCCTCGGCAAACTCGCCCCCGGCACAAAGGTCAACGTCGAGCTTGCCATGCGTGCCGACGACCGATTCGGAGGGCACTTTGTCCTCGGTCACATCGATGGCACAGCAGCAATCCGAAAAATCGAGAATAAAGGTGAATTCTCAACCTTCACCTTCGCAGTCCCCAAAGACCTGCTCGACCAGATGGTTCCCAAGGGTTCTGTCGCCATCGATGGCATCTCGCTGACAATAGCGGAATTGAATCCGGATGGTTTTACAGTGGCGGTCATCCCGCAGACACTCAAAGAAACAACTTTGGGACAAGCCAAAATAAATCAAAAAACCAACACCGAAATTGATATAATAACCAAGACGGTCAGAAGATACCTCAAGAAGCACATCCCGCCCAAAGGTAACTTGACTATCAAAGACCTTCAGCAACAGGGTTTTTAGTAACCCGTATAATAAAAATAGATGAGTCAACTTACAAACCACAATTCGATAAGCGACGAGCCGGTAATAGGCGTAACGATGGGCGACCCGGCAGGCATTGGGCCGGAGGTCGTAGTCAAGGCGCTGGCGGACCCGGCCCTGCGCCGAGCGGCCAAGTTCATCGTCTTCGGAATGGATGAGCAGTTGCGATACGCCGCGGATAAGGCGGAAATTGAGCCGTTCTGGGGCAGGCATCAGCACGAAAAAATCAGCAGGGACTACCCGCATAAGGTTGTGGTTGCTGACTATGACGAGTTTTCGGTGCCGCCCTGGATAAGAGAACCAACCGAGGCGGCGGGTGCGGCATCATTGAAGTTCTGCACTGATGCTATTGACGCCGCCCAAAGAGGCATTATCGACGCGGTGGTAACCGCTCCGATAAACAAGACAAGCTGGAAGCTGGCGGGTTCGCACTGGCCCGGCCATACCGAGATGTTCGCCAAACTCTGCAAATCGCCCCGAAAAGCGATGATGTTCGTCGCGGGGCCGTTGAAACTGGCGCTGGCGACGATTCATGAGGCGTTATTCGAGGTGCGCCACAAGTTCACAATCGGCCGGGTATTTGAGCCGATTGACCTGCTCAATATAGCGCTGAAGGAATACTTCGACATCGAAAACCCCAAAATAGGCGTCGCGGCGCTCAACCCTCACGCAGGCGAAAACGGCCAGTTCGGCGACGAGGAACAACGCATCATATCACCAGCTATCCTGATGGCGCAGGGACAAGGCATCGATTGCTTCGGGCCTATTCCAGCCGACACGCTGTTTTTGCGGGCAGTCCAGGGCGAATTCGACGGCGTCGTCGCAATGTATCACGACCAGGGTATGATACCCGTCAAATTACTCGCCTTCGACAAAGCGGTAAATGTCACCATAGGTCTTCCCATCATCCGCACTTCCCCCGCTCACGGCACCGCCTTCGATATCGCGGGCAAAAACATCGCCGACCCATCCAGCATGATGGAAGCCATCAAGGTTGCCATCCAGATGGCACAAACAAAAACAAAAAAGAATGTAGAATTGAGAATTAAGAATTAACAACACAACCAAATTCGCAATGCAAAGTAAGCATCAAATCCGTGAGCTGCTCGATTCCGCGGGAGTAAGACCCAACAAACGATTCGGCCAGAACTTCCTCATCGACCTCAACCTGATGCGCCTGCTCATCGAAACAGCAAATATTCAGAATAACGACGTCGTCCTCGAAGTAGGCACCGGCACCGGCTCGCTGACTCAGGCAATTGCCGAAAAGGCGGGCTACTGCGTCTCGGTCGAAATCGACAGCGTTCTCGCCAATATCGCCAAAGGACAACTTGCCGACAAATCAAACGTCAAAATAATCGCAGCCGACGTTCTTAAAAATAAATTCGAAATCAATCCCGTCGTAATCGACGCTTTGAATAGCGCCCGCGCAATTCACAATGGGCGATTGCTTCTCGTCGCCAATTTGCCTTATATTGCCGCAACTCCCCTGATTATCAACCTCGTAATCGGCCCGATTATCGCCGACGCGATGTTCGTCACCGTCCAGAAAGAAGTCGCGGACCGAATGACCTCGCAGGCAGGCATAAAAGATTATGGAATCCTCAGCATACTCCTCGCCGCGACGGGCAAGGCAAAACATATCAGGACCTTGAAACCAACTGTCTTCTGGCCTCAGCCGCAGGTCAATTCGGCTTTTGTGCAATACGTCCGTGACACAGAAAAAATAAAAGCAGTAAAAAGCGTCGAAATGCTGAGTCGCGTCGCAGGCGCACTTTTGCAGCACCGCCGCAAGATGTTAAAAAGCTGCTGCAAACTTACAGCCGACCAACTGGGGGAAATTAAGAACTGGCCTGAGATTTTAAATCAACTTGGCATCAACCCGGAAATAAGACCTGACAACCTTAGCCCGGAACAATTCGTCGCTATCGCCAACTTGCGTTGCGAATCTAAATGATAATCTCGCCGTGCCGATGGCTGTGGCATTCGATATTCACCGCCACGGGAAGTGACGCGATATGACACGGTCCGGCCTCAATCAAAACAGCCAGAGCAGTCGTGTCTCCGCCAAGCCCCTGCGGCCCGACTCCCAGCCGATTGATTCTGGTAAACAAATCTTTCTCTAATCCGGCATAAAACGCATCAGCGTTTGATTTGTCGATGCTGCGAACCAGCGCCTTTTTACTCAACAGGCAGCTAACCTCGAAATTACCGCCGATGCCTACGCCCACGACAAAAGGCGGGCAGGCGTCCGCGCCGGCGTTTTTAACAACATCAACCACCCAGTCAACAATCTCCCCCGCTGCCGCTGTGGGTTTGAACATTCGAAATGCGCTTTTGTTTTCGCAGCCGCCGCCTTTGGCCATAAAAGTTATCTTGAGCTTGTCGCCCGGCACAATAGACCAGTGAATCACCGCCGGGCAGTTGCTGCCTGTGTTTTTGCGGTGCTGCATCGGCTCGCTAACGACGCTTTTTCGCAGAAATCCTTTTTCGTAGCCGGCCGTTACCCCCGCGTTGATTGCATCGACCGCTGTCTTGCCTGCGGGACATTCGATAACAACCTCGCCTCCCTGCTCGATAAAAATTACCGCAAGTCCCGTATCCTGGCAAAGCGGTATCCGCTCCTCCGAAGCCAGACTCGCATTTTGAACAAGCTGCTGAAGTATTTTGGCCGCCAGGGTATTCGATTCCTTTTTGGCCGCCGCGGTGAGAGCCGACAGTACACCAGCCGGCAGTTCGTAAGCCGACTTTACACAAAGCTCCTTGACCGCCTCAACAATTTTTGAATACGCAATATGTCGCACGATGCGTTTATTTGTCCTCTATATTGACCTCATAGGTTTTGTAGGTCGTATTGCCGACCGCGTCGGCCAGTTTCAGCGAAATTATGTGCTGGCCCGCCGACAGTTTTTCCACCATAATCGTAAAGTCCTCGCTCGTAGTATCATAAATAAGGTCATCCGGCACAATCCCAATCCAGTTGGCGTCGCTATCGACCGTGTATTCGACTTTGCCTATTGCGCTTAGCTCGTCATTGACTGTAAACCTGATGGTTACTTTTTTACCCGTCTTTTCGAGCTTGTATTTCACGACAGCCGGCCCCGTGTTATCCACTACAACCGCGTTGCTCACACGGCTCCCCGTCAGTTTGGTCTCGGGCGAATTACTCCTCTCGTCGCTGGCCGTAACCCTGATTTCGTACCTGCCGTCCTCGACCGTTTTGCCGTCCCATTCAAAGCTGCCGGCTTCGACCGCATCCTTCATTTCAATCCAGCCGGTTCTGCCGACCTTTCTGAAATCTATTTTGTAAATCAGCTTGTCGCCGTCGTCGTCTTTGGCGTCGTAACTGATTTTAAATACGCCGTTTTTGCCCGGCCCTTCCATCCGCGTAACATTCACCGATTCAACCCTCGGCGCCAGATTCGGAATCGCCGATGGCACCGCGACTTCCCGCACCACCGGGCTTACCTTTCCGTCGCTGCCTCGCAACACAAGTTTATACTGACAGAACCTGTTCACGGGGCAATCCAGCTGCACAGGCCCTGTAACCTCCTTCGGCTCGGTCCACTTCGAAAAACTCTTATCGTTTATGTCTTTTACATTGCTGCTGCGACAGGCCATCAGCACCTTACATCCATGCGGCACGTCCGCTTCAATCTGAAGCTTGCCCCACTTCGCCGGCTGGCCCGCGTCAACAAGGTCCGAGGTATATACACCCTCACGCGCAAAAACTTTTCCCAGTTTTACCAGCCGGGCGGGATTCGCCATCCCGACATACGCGTTATCGCCGACCACAGCGACAGCCGTAATCTGCGACGCCTGCCGGTCTTCAAAAACAACCGCATGTTCTTCTGAATTCGGCTCCACGGTAAAAAGCTGGGCGTTATTGCCTGTTCCAACCAAAAGCTCCTTACCCTGTGCCGCCAAACAGAAAAATACCGCTGACTCGTTGAATATATCCGTCACAAAGCCGTCTTTAGTCACTTTGTAAATATAGCTCGCCTGAGCGGGCCTCGGCGGTCTGGGAATAGGCATTTTATGCTCCGCCTGTTGTTCGCCCGCCGACTCCTTTGTGTTGGCAATCTGGAGTGTCGTCCCGTCACCGCTCTCCCCGTCTGAACCTTCGTCCTCTTCCTTCTGTTCAGGACGACCCGCCTGTGGCGCCTGCGCGGCAAATTTCGCCTCCGCCCCAATTGCGTTGGCCGACGTAGCCGCCGCGTACAGTTCCCCGCCCAGGAATACAAGAGCCGTTATTTCCTGCTGCTCACTGTCATACAAAATCACAGCTTCTTTTGTCTTCGGGTTTATCTTGTAAATAAGCCCGCGACTGTCGCTGCCAGCGTAAATCAAACCGTCAGGCCCCTGTGCCAGCGAAAGTATGTTCTTGTCGGGACTGTCATACAAAACCTCGCTGCGCTTTCCTGAAGAATCAAGACGATAAATTTTTCCCTTCGGCCCCGTCCCCAGATAAATATCCCCGCTCTTATCCACCAATATTGCGAATATGTAGTTTGCGTCGTTCGGCTCAAAAATTGTCTTCAGCTCACCGCCTTCCAGCCGGCATAACGCGCACCTCTGCCCACTTATGCCTACCAAAAGATGGCCCGAAGCATCCGTCGCCATCGCGAAAATATGCTCATTGGCAAGATGCTTATCCTGCTTAATTGCATTCGGGTCATTAGGTTCGTTGACATCACGGTCGTTACTGTCCTTGGGACGTTCCTTCTTGGTCAATTTCGCCGCGTAAATCTTTTTAAGCCCGCCCGCGCCGAATGAATAAACCCCACCGTTGGGGCTTGTCCCCACATACACCGTATCTCCGATTGAAACGATACTGTTGATTGACCAGACATCATCGAACTGCTTCACAATGGTTTCCGCACGCCTGCCTAATTGTATGGTCCCGCGTGAGCCGATTACAACGTCATTCGTCTCGCCTTTTTGAAACTCCCGGCTGCTGTCATGACGGGCAATCTTGCTTGTTACCGCAGGACAAAGGGGCGCCGACAGGATGACCAAAAACAACACCGCGAAAACATAAACCGATTTTATTTTCTTAATCACTGTTCCACCGTAACATTCATAATTTTTTTATCCACTATTACCGTTCCAGTCCGCACGCTTTTGTCAATCCAGCCGGGAAACGCCTGCATTGTATTCGCTCTCCTGGCGTCGCCGAGCACCATCGCCTTTGTCGCCGGCAGCTCGGGCAGCTCCGCCTGCTCCAGCGCCACCCCTCCCGTGGGTAAAACCAGAACACAATGAAGCTTATCCCTGCCAACTACTAAAATCCTGTTGATTACCCCAACCAGCGTATCAAGATTCTCAGGGACAAATCTGTGCGGGACCGTCTTTCTCAAAAATTCCTCATAGTCGAACCCGCCGCAGATAATCAACTGATATGTCCCAAGAGGGGTATTCTCCGGCACGGTAAAATTGAAATTGTATTTTCGTTTCTGCGACCGCACCGACTCCGTAACAACCTCCACGTTCAGATTATCGCCCCGTTTAACGTGGGAACCGGACAACCCAACGGACCATATAGCAGAAGAAATATCCTTTTCGCGTATGTCCAAATCCACGTTAATTGATTTTATTCGAACCTGCCTGTAGGGATTATTCATCAGTAAACCAAGGGGGCTCATAGTGTCACGCACTGCCTCATTCAAACCTTCACCCGTCGAGACATTATCAAAAACCACGGTTCCCGCCCCATCAGTTTCGATAGTGCCCTTGTAGGAAACCGTATTATCAGGCGGCATCTCTCCCTGAAAAAGCCCCGCGCTCATCACGACCGCCCGCAGCAGCCGAGGCGTCAGCATCCGGTTGTCGGCAATTCGGCAGTTATATTTCCTCGGCTGGCTGTCATTATACCGGCTCACGCTTATCGTCAGCGGAATCATCCGCGCCTCCGCCCCGATTTTGCCCCGAACAGCAGTTGACTCGTCCGCTTTCAAGGCGCCTATCACATTTACCGATGTCCCCACCTTGAATGAACGTATCACGCTCGACACCACCGCATGCACCTCGCCCATCGCCATCGGTAAATCTACCGGCCCATAACCCAGAAAAGAATGTCCGAAGGCATAAATCTCGTCGCCCCTCACCTCGGTAACAGTCCCGACAACGTCAATGGTAATATCACCCGCAACCAGCGGCACTGTCAGGCACGCGCCGGGAACCGGCTTGATATCGCAGACGTCTGCCCGTCCGCCCCCGCCCGCGCCGGATACAACCATAAATCCCAAAGGCCTGAGCGACTCATCCAAATCACCCGTTACCGACTCCGGCATCCCCGAAACAACTATCGGACAGGGTAAAGCCGACGCGCCCGCGAATTCCCCCCGCGACGAAGACACAGGCGACAAAACCTTCTTTTCAACCTGCGCGAAATCAATCGGCCGGGAGAAATCCAACGCAAGGCCGGGCCCATCGTTCAAAGATTCTCCGCCTGCTTGATTAACTCCGGAACCGCCCACACGAAGCATATCCGCAATCGGCGTAACACCATACATAGGGTCTTTGCTGAATTGCCATCCCATTGCCAGCGCGCCCGCCAGCCGACCATCGATATAGACAGGCGAGCCGCTGCATCCCGCAACAGGCCCCGTGTGAATAAACCGCTCATCGGTCCCGCGAACCAATATAGCATCCCGCCCGGGCATAAAATCATGAACAACGCTCAGCACCTCGACGCCAAACTTCTCGACCGTCGTCCCTTTATAGACCGTCAGACAATATGCCTCCATACCCGGTTTAATCTCATCGACGCTGATATACCTGGCGGGGTCCCAAATTCCCTCTAATCCCCGCGGCACAGCTATCCTGGCCGTATTCTCACGAGCTTGAAGCCCGTTCCACGACCCGCAAACAGCAACAACGCACATCACTGCGCAAACTAAAATACCTGCCCTTAATCGTGGAAACCTATGGACCATTATCATCCTTGAAGTCCTATTCAACATAAAGTTTTAATTTTACATCCACCCCACAGCCGTTGCAACATAAAACGACCTTTGGTAGAATGGTTGTTTTGCTTAACCGACAGTGGTAATCACTTATTGAAAAATTGTTTGAACGGAGAATAAAATGAAGGCCGAACATCGCCACGAATTAAAAACCAACGAACTGGCCGTATGGCTGGGCAATTTCCCCGCCTGGGCCAACCAGAACCTCAGAACAATAATCTACGTTACGGTTGTTGTCGTTCTTGTTCTCGCCTCGTTTTTCTACTACCGCTATCAAAAAACGGTGGTGGCCGTACGCGAACAAAGTAATTTGACCACGCTGCTGTCGGAACTGCCGCAGCAAAAGGCATTTATCGCCCAGAAGCAAATGCAGGGTGAAGACAACGCTTTCACTCTTTTAAACCTTACGGACGGATTCGACGGTGTCGCCAAAAGCGCCTCCAGCGACGCCGTTGCCGCAATGGCGCTCATTAAGAACGCTGAAATCCTGCGAACGGAACTCCAGTTCCGTTTCGGCTCTGTCAGTCAGCAGGACATCGCTGCCCAGATAGGCAAAGCCAAAGAAAACTACACCAAAGCGCTCGATGTATATCTAAAGCGAAGCCCCAATCCCTCCCTCGAAGCAATCGCCAAAATCGGCTTAGGTTTATGCGAGGAAGAGCTTGGCAATCCTGATGGAGCGAGGAAACTGTACCAGGAGGTGGCAACTGGCGCCGCATACGAAGGTACCGCCCCGGCAGCAGCTGCGAAACAACGGCTCATCGCGATGAACTCCTTCACTGAAAAACTGGTCCTCAAGCCGATGCCGAGACCAAAGATACAGATGCAGGTTCCGGCCGTCCGCGAGCCAAACGCTCCGGCCCAGAATTGATTATCACACGAAATGCCGAATAAGGATACAGACCTCACACTTCGCGTCGGCAGTGCCCTGCAGGAACGCCGACTCGATAAATATCTCCACGGGCGGTTCTCCAACTACAGCCGGGTAATGCTGCAGGAGGTCATCAAGGCGGGCGGCGTAAAAGTCAACGGCAAGCAGGCAAAACCAAGTTTAAAACTCAATCCGGATGACCTCATCGAAATCAACCTGCCCGAACTGCCCACCAGGGAAATCTCGCCCGAAGCTATACCGCTCAATATTCTCCACGAAGACGATGATATCATCGTCATCAATAAATCCGCCGATATTATCGTCCACCCCGCACGAGGCAACACCCACGGCACAATCGCAAACGCCCTCGCCTTCCACCTCGCCGCCGCGGAGGCCGACGAAGATAAAGATGAAGAAGACGACTCCGAAACCGACGACGCCAAATTCCCAATAGCGCTGGGCGAATTTCGTCCGGGCATAGTCCACCGCTTAGACAGAAATACCACGGGCGTAATGATTCTCGCTAAAAATGACGTCGCTCAATGGAAAATCTCAAGGCAGTTCCACGACCGCCTCGTCCAAAAAAGCTACATCGCCATCGTCCACGGCACCCCCGAACTCACGCGAGACCGCATCAACGCCCCGCTCGGCGTCAATCTCAAATTCAGATACAAATATGCGGTCCAGCCCGAAACCGGCAAAGAGGCAATCACCTTCTACGAGGTCCTCGAAAGTTTTCGCGGCTTCTCACTCCTGAAACTCACCCCCAAAACGGGCCGAACCCACCAGATTCGCGTCCACCTCGCCCATATCAAACACCCCATCGTCGCGGATGATATGTATGGCGGCAAACCCGTCTATCCCTGGCAATTAAAAAATACCGACCCGGCCCCCGAAGCTCCCGTTATCACCCGCTGCGCACTCCACGCCTGGACGATTTCCTTCAAGCACCCCACAACCGAAAAAATCGTCTCCTTCGAAGCTCCCCTGCCCGACGATATGCAAAACCTCCTCGATTTGCTGAGAAAATACAGAAAAAAATAATCCTCTACAATATTGCCTCACTCACTATGCAACATCCGCAAGACCTAACGAGTCGCCGAATTTAGTTATCAGTGCCTGACGAATATTTTTATGCGTAGGCCCAGTCAATAAGGCATCATGGGTAACGAGTTCAAATGCGCAGCGTCGAGCCATAACCAATAAATCATAATCGTCGATGATATTTGCTATTTTCAAATCAGGCAGACCATGCTGCCGCGTGCTGAAAAGCTCGCCGGGCCCGCGCAGCTTTAAATCGTGCTCCGCTATCTCGAAGCCGTCGTTGCTTCGTTCCATCATTTCAAGCCGGCTTTTCGCCACTTCGTTCTCGGTATCCTTGTCCGCAAACAAAAAGCAAAACGACTTATCTGTGCCCCTGCCTATTCGTCCTCTCAACTGGTGCAGTTGCGCCAGGCCGAACCTGTCCGCACCCTCGATAACCATTATCGTCGCGTTAGGGATATCCACGCCGACCTCTATCACCACCGTCGCGACCAGCGCCTTTATTTTACCTTTGCGAAACTCCGCCATTATCTGTTGTTTTTTCTCCGAGCTCATCCGCCCGTGCAGCAATTCGACCTTGAACTCGCTAAACACCTTCGATAACTCTCGCCAGCCGTCGGTCGCCGCCTTAATGTCCCCTTCCTCCTCCATCCCCGTTATGCGCGGATACACAAAATACGCCTGTTTACCCGCGCGCAATCGCTCGCGAATAAATTCGTATGCCTTGGGTCTGTCATCCGGCGCAACCCACCGCGTAACCACTACGCCCCTTCCCGGCGGGCTGTGCTTGATTATCGACACATCCAAATCCCCGAAAACCGTCATCGCCAGAGTCCGCGGAATGGGAGTGGCAGTCATAACAAGGCAATGAGGCGTCCCGTCCTTGCGCAGTTGGGCCCGCTGGTGAACGCCGAATTTGTGCTGCTCGTCAATCACAACCAAGCCAAGTTTTTTGAATTCGATATCCTTCTCCAATAACGCAACCGTCCCCACGACAATATCAATATCGCCGGCTTTTACCTCATTGAGAACTTCATCCCTCTTTTTACCCGTCAAGCCGCCCGTAATCAGCACTCGTTTTACGTCGCTATTGCGCAGATACCTCTCGATGCTTATAAAATGCTGATTCGCCAATATCTCCGTCGGCGCCATAATCGCAACCTGCGTCTTGTTCGCCACCGCCAATAGTGTCGCGTAAAGAGCAACGACGGTTTTGCCTGAACCGACGTCCCCCTGTAAAAGTCGATTCATCGGTATCGGCCTTTGCATATCAGCGACTATTTCGGCTATCGTCTTATCCTGGTCTTCGGTAAGTAAAAACGGGAATCGCTTTCGAACCCGCCTGTCGATTTCCTCAGATGATTTCATCGCGACCGCCGAAGCGAATTTACTGTGCCTGTGCCTGCGAAGCGCAAGACCCAACTGCATCAAAAACAATTCATCGAATTTCAGCCGGCGTTTCGCCTTAGCCAATTTGCCCTCATCGGGAGGCAAATGAATCCACCCAAATGCGTCTTTGCGTTTTATCAGTTCCGCTTTTTTCAGAAATTCGTCGTCATAGAATTCGCCGACGAGTCCGCCGAGATTATCCAGCACGGGCCTGATTATTTTCTTAATCTGCATACTGCTCAGCCCGCCGCTCGCCGGATACACCCCCCCGTTGAAGAAAAAGGGGTCAGGAGTCGTTTTCTTCTCAGCCGTATCCGCGTCAATTATTCGAAATTTCGGGTTCGTCAACTGCAACTGATGCTTATATTCCCCCGCCTTGCCCCAAACCATTATCGCCTGCCCAGGCCTCAACTGGTCACGCAGGTATCCGCCGTTAAACCATATTATCCGGCAAATCCCCGTCTCATCGCTCACCATCGCCTCAAATATCGCCGGCCTGCGGTAATTCTGAAAATCCGTTGACTCAACCAGCCCGACAATCGCCGCCGTCTCCCCCGTCTCCAATTGGCTTATTTTCTTCGGCTCCGGCGCAAAGACCCAGTCACGCGGAAAATACTCTAATAAATCCCCAACAGTAACAACCCCCAGCTTGGCGAATATCTCCGCCCTTGCCGGCCCCACCCCTTTCAAAAATTGCACCGGCATCGACAACTTAATATCACCACTCGGTTTCGCGGCTAATTCACCCACTCATTATTCCTCAAACGCGTGTTTGCCGACGAGTTTGACAAAGCGGACATCGCAAATCACCCGCTCAATAAGTTTGCCTTCCTTTTTTGTCCCCACGATAAGCTCCTGCACTCCTCCTTCACCAACCGGCACTACAATCAGCCCGCCAGCGCCAAGCTGGTCAACCAATTGCTCCGGCACATTCGGCACAGCAGCCGTAACGATAATCCTGTCAAACGTCCTTTTCTCAGGCCATCCTCCGCTTCCGTCGCCGACACAAAACTCAACATTATTAATTCCCAGCTGGCCAAGAACCGCCTGAGCTTTCGCCGATAAATCCGCGAACCGCTCTACCGTATAAACCCGTTTCGCTAATTTCGCCAGGACCGCCGTCTGATACCCGCTGCCCGTGCCTATCTCCAGCACCTCGCAGAAATGATTCAGCCGAAGCTCCTGCGTCATCAGCGCAACAATATATGGCTGCGAAATCGTCTGCCCCATCCCAATCGGCAAAGGACAATCCGCGTATGCCTGCGACTCATACGACTCAGGCACAAACTCCTCGCGCAGCAGCCGGCCCATCGCCGAAAGCACCCCTGCCTCGGTTATGCCCCGCCCCTTCAGGTCATGCTCGACCATCCGCTCGCGTTCCCGTGCAAACTTACTGTTATCTGGCCTATCTATCATACCCTTAATAATCCCGTCAAAACAAAATTTTTGCAACTCAATTCGCCGGCATTTAATAGATTGCATTCTTTTTTATCGATGGTAAGATGCCCTTAGAAGAGATTAATCAGATGACTCGCCAATAATTTTAAGGAACGGCAAAGTGAGCATCAAAAATCTGCCTTTATTGTTGGTGCCATTCATTCTCGCAGGATGCATTGACGCCGGAGACCTTCTGCTGAACTTCAAATTCCCTGTTTCGTTACATCCTTTCTTCACTGAAAAGGAAATCACCTTTGACCAGCAACTATTGGGCGATTGGCAAATGGAAAATTCAAACAGCAATGATTTATATCGGTTCGAAGAAGGAGAAAAAAAATCATATAAAATTTTGATCATCGAAGATGGCAAAATCGCTGCGTCTTTCGAATCTTATGCACTGAAGCTTAATAACAAGTTATATCTTGATATTTCTCCCACAACATCCGATACCAACAACAGCCCTCCGACAAACCCGTTGCTTCTGCCTACACATATGCTTGCGAAAATCGAGGCAATAGAACCTAATTTGCAAGTTCAACTATTATCTATCCCCGACACATTAGAAAAAGACCCGAATTTTCTGAAACATGAAACCGTTGACAGTTATATCGTTCTCACAGCTTCCACAAAGGAGCTGCAGAACTTTATAAAAGCCCACACAGATGATAAAGAGATATTTGGTGACCCCCTCGTTTTGAAACGTTTGAAGCCCAATAAAATAGTTGATTGTAATAAACCCTGAGGAAAATGGCTCATGGTTAAAATAATAACTTTATCGCCGCCGCCAGCGCCCAGCCGAATAAATCCAGTTCCATCATTCAATAATCCTTTTCATCCTTCGTAGCAGCAGTAGCATCCGACCTTTCAAGCCACTTACTAAACCTGTAACAAAACTCCCGCAACAGACAACTCAGCAAAGTAAAGCAAATAATCCGCTACTGCTGCGAAGAACGGACATTGCTACCGCTTAAAGAATCGTTACAATACCATAATTCCAAACGAATTTAATATAGGTAACCGTTAAAAACTTAACTTTAGCAACGCTTGTCTTCTTTGAAAAAAGGTGGTTACTCAATGCTCCAGTCGGACTTCAGACGCTATCTTGTTGATATTGACTCCGTTACTACGCACCAGCAATCGACCGATTACCTGGTAATCGGGGCGGGCGTCGCGGGCCTTCGCGCCGCAATCGAGGCCTCGCAACACGGCTCTGTTACTATCGTTACCAAAGGCACCATAGAAGACAGCAACACCTGGCACGCACAGGGAGGCATCGCCTCGGTCCTCGACAAAACCGACTCCTTCGACCTGCATATACAGGATACACTTCGCACCGGCTGCGCACTCTGCGATGAAAAAGTCGTTGACCTCGTCGTCCACCAGGGTCCCCAGCTCATCCGCCAGCTTTTTGACTGGGGCTGCGCATTTGACCAGGTCAACGGTCAAATCGCCACAACAATCGAAGGAGGCCACAGCCACCCTCGCATCGCCCACGCTCACGGCGACGAAACAGGTAAAATCATCGCCCAGACCCTCATCGCCAAGGCAAGACAACAGCGAAATATAACTATCATCGAGAATTTCTTCTCAATAGACCTGTTGACCGACAATCATAAATGTCTCGGCGTCATCGGCTTGCACAAAGAAAAAGGTACACGCATAATCTGGGCGCTGAACACAATCCTCGCCACGGGCGGCGCAGGGCAACTCTACCGCGAAACCACAAATCCCTCCTGCGCAACAGCCGACGGCCTTGCGATTGCTTATCGCGCCGGCGCAATCCTGCAGGATTTGGAATTCGTCCAGTTTCACCCGACAACGTTGTATATCGCAGGCGCATCACGCGCCCTGATTACCGAAACGCTCCGCGGCGAAGGCGCAGTCCTGCGCGACACCAAAGGCCGGGCGTTTATGAAGGACTACAACCCCGCTGCAGAACTCGCCCCGCGAGATATCGTCAGCAGGGCCATTCTCCAGCAAATGCTCAAAACCAAATCCACACACGTCTATCTCGACATCCGCCACTTCAACAAACAGCACTTCACCAAAAGATTCCCCGTCATCAGCGAACTTTGCGACAGCTTCGACATCGACATCAGCAAAGACCTCATCCCCGTCCGCCCCAGCGCTCACTATATGGTCGGCGGCGTCAAAACCGACATCGCCGCGAAAACAAATATCGAAAATCTCTACGCCTGCGGCGAGGTCACTTCGACAGGCCTTCACGGCGCTAACCGCCTCGGCAGCAATTCGCTCCTCGAAGGTCTCGTTTTCGGCAGAATTGCAGGCCAGACGCAACTCGCACCAAAATCCGCCAACTTCGGCCAGTCGATAATCAAATACCAAATCCCCCATTCCGAACTCAGGCACCTCGATACCTCTGACGTCAAAAACTCCCTGAGGGCCCTTATGTGGCGAAACGTAGGTATTACCAGAAAATCGCCCGAAATGAGGCAGGCCATCGACCAGATTCGCTTCTGGCAACGTTATGTTATGGATAAGGCCTTCGACTCTCCCGCCGGCTGGGAGCTCCAGAATATGCTCACCGTCTGCCTGCTCATCGCACAATCCGCCCTGGCCCGCAAAGAAAGCCGCGGCGTCCACTTCCGAAGCGACTTCTCTGATACAAACGACGAAACCTTCAAAAAACACACCGAGATTAAACGCGAACAATAATCGCTTTTTTTGTATAATGAGACCGGATTACCTGCCTTGAGCAAAGGGTCTAACAAAATAATCCGTTATAAACAGCACATTGAAAATCAAAAGAGTGGGTCGGACGACCGCTGGCTCTTCGGGGCTGGAGGAAAGTCCGAGCAGGACAGGGCGCGGTGATGGCTAACAGCCACCTCCCGATTTATCGGGAAGGGATAGTGCCACAGAAAATACACAGCCGATGTCCCGAGCAATCGGGGCAGGCAATGGTGAAATGGTGCGGCAAGAGCGCACCGCGGAATTGGTGACAATTCCGGCAGGGCAAACCCCACCGCCTGTAAGACCAAGCAGCCGGTGCCCGGCCCTGGCAATACCGGCGGGTAGGTCGCTTGAGCCAACCGGTAACGGTTGGCCCAGATAAATGGTCGTCTAAAACAAAACTCGGCTTACGGACCCACTCTTTTGATTTTCCTGCGATGTATCGGCCCGGAAATTTCAAAACAGCACTTAATCCTCCATCGAACCAAGCCCCTCGAAACTGATTTTCTCGTCCTTTCCGAACGACCCAAGCCGCATCCTGACCGTCACCACATCGTTATCGATAACCATCCGCAGCCGACCCTTGTCGAAACTGATATGTTCAAACTCCAAACCGTTCTGCTCGCTAAGACGACTTGCAAGCGAGGGCGAACTGTCTAATTTGGTAAGAACTGCCTCCATCCCCTGCCCCGCCATCATCCCGCACAAACTCACCATCGCGTTATCCGCGCCGACCTCGCTTGTGTCCTTGCGGGTGTCCGCTTCAACCTGTTTTAATATCGCCACGCGCCTGGCGTTTTCATTTGCGTATGGCTCATCAAGTAACTCTTTCGACAAAACCATCTGACAGCCGAAATGCACGCCCTCCCACGGCTCAACGAACAATTGCTTCGGCCTCTCATCGGAAATAAAAACGTATTTCCGTTTGGCTATCAACTCGGTCTCATCGAAAGAAACCATATTGAACCACATCTTCTTGCCCTGTTTCTTGTCGCCTGTCAGGGCGACTATGCTCTTGCTCTGGCTCAATAGCGCGTATTTGGGCGTCCCAAAGGCCGACAGCACACCTGCGCTTGTGCTTTGTTTGAGAATCGTTTGCCGATAGAGCGAGTATATCTCCGTATTTGATGGCGACCCTTCAGGCGTAACAAAAGTCCCCACCGAACATCCCGCAACCAGACAACACAACACTATGACTGAGAATCGCAATGCTTGTCTGATTCCCTGATATCCTGATATCTTGTTCCCCTGTTCTCCTGACATTTTCAGTTATACCTCCTTGACGTCAATCCACTTCATCATCTTTCGCAGTTTCCGTCCGACGTTTTCGAGTTTGCCGTTGTAATCCTTCTTATAGAGCTTATTAAATTTCTTTAGCCCCGTAGCATTTTCCTTCATCCACTCTTTTGCGAACCTGCCGCTGGTGATTTCCTTGAGGATTTTCTTCATCTCCACCCGTGTTTTGGACGTGATGATTCTTGGGCCCCGTGTCAGGTCGCCATATTCAGCTGTATCCGAAATACTGTATCGCATATAGCTCAGCCCGCCCTGGTACATCAAATCAACGATGAGCTTCACCTCGTGCATACACTCAAAATACGCAATCTCCGGCTGATAACCCGCCGCCACAAGCGTATCAAACCCCGCCTTTATCAAAGCAGACAGGCCGCCGCAAAGCACGCACTGTTCGCCAAACAGGTCCGTCTCCGTCTCTTCCTTGAATGTCGTCTTGATGATGCCTGCTCTCGCGCCGCCTATGCCGTTACCCCAGGCAAGCGCGGTCTTCAGCGCATCACCCGTCGCGTCTTTGGCAACCGCGACCAAGCAAGGCACGCCGCCGCCCTTCTGGAACTCGCTTCTGACCAAATGCCCCGGCCCCTTCGGCGCAATCATCACAACGTTGTTGCCTTTGGGCGAAACAATATATTTGAAATGAATATTGAACCCGTGGCAAAAACCAAGTGTCTGCCCCGGCACAAGATTCGGCTTAATATACTTTTCGTAAATCTTCCCCTGCACAACGTCAGGCAGCGTAATAATTACCAGCGAAGCGCCTTTCATTGCCGTTTTGATATCACTCGGCTTAAAACCGTGCTCTATCGCTATCTTATAATTCGGCGTCCCGGGCAACTCCGCAACCGACACCTCGATGCCGCTGTCCCGCAGATTCAAACTGTGAGCATGCCCCTGACTGCCGTAACCAATAGTCGCCACTTTCTTGCCCTTCAACGGGGAAAGCGGCGCGTCCTTCTCATAAAAACTCTTCAACGCCATTGTCTTTTTCTCCTTATCTGTCTATTTTGTCATTCCCGCACCCTCTTGTCATTCCCGCGACACGGAGCGAAGCGACGAGCCCGTTTCGGAAAGCAGAAATCCAGTAGGATGAAGCTTACCCTTTCATATTTGCCTTACTTCATGGTTTTTCGCACGCTCACCGACCGGCCAACCCGACGCTTGCGGTTTATCATCTTCCTGCCTTTACTCGTCTGCATCCGAACCAGGAATCCGCTCTTGCGCCTCCTCTTAATCTTACTCTTGCGATGATTAAACACGTCTTGTCTCCTATTCTAAACGACCAAACAATTGTCCATAGTTAACACTGGCCGAGATTATACAGCGCCAAGGCCGTTCTGAAAAGCCCAAACAATGACTTTGCTCTCAATCCTCGCCAGCGTTTTCCTGAGGCCCGCCGCTCGTCTTTTCCTGCCTCGGCATCGCTATTGTCCCCGTCCGCGCAACGTTCTTTATCCCGTATGGCCGGCACATCTCGATAAACGCCTCGATTTTCTCCTCGGGGCCGCTTATTTCAACCATTATGGTCTTCTGGCCTATATCAACAACGTTACCTTTGAAGGTCTCTATCAACGCCAGTATCTCAGGCCTCTTTTCCGCAGGCGCCGTGAAAGTTATCAGCATCAAATCGCGGGCGACCACCACCTGACCCGCAAAATCCTGAACCTTCACAACCGGGATTATCTTCGCGAGCTGTTTGCGGACCTGCTCAAGCACACGGTCATCACCGATTACAACAATAGTCATCCGGCTCAACTGCGGGTCCTCAGTCCTGCCGACGACTAACGAATCGATATTGAATGCTCTCGCCGCGAACATCCCCGCGACGTGCGCCAAAACTCCCGGCTTATTCTCAACCAACGCGCTTATTATATGTTTCATAGGTTTTACCCTTTGTCTTTTTCTTTGTCATTCCTGCGAAAGCAGGAATCCAGTTTTTACTTTTTACATTTTGACTTTTTATTTTCTTCTACGCCATACTTTCCAGCAAATCCAGCCCATCCATTTCGTGCAAACTCTTCCCCGACGGAACCATAGGCCAGACGTTCTCTTCCGGCTCAACCCTGAAATCAACAACACAGGGCTTCTTCTCAGTCAGCATCTTCTTAATCGCCTTCGGCACATCGGCCTTTTTCTCAACCGTTATCCCGACCGCGCCCAATGCCTCTGCCACTTTCGCATAATCAGGGTTCGCAAGATAGCTCTTCGAATATCGCTTGTTGTAGAATAGCTCCTGCCACTGCCTAACCATTCCCATATACCCGTTGTTCATAATGCAGACCTTTATCGGCAGCTCATATTGAACCGCCGTCCTTAGCTCCGTCAGCGTCATATTAAAACTGTGGTCCCCGTCAATATCAATAACGGTCGCTTCCGGCATCGCTATCTGTGCCCCTATCGCCGCCGGTAGTCCATATCCCATCGTCCCAAGACCGCCCGAAGTGATAAACTGCCTCGGCCTTTTGAACTTGTAGAACTGCGACGTCCACATCTGATGCTGCCCGACGCCTGTCGTGATCATCGCCTCGCCGCCCGTCAATTCGCAAACCTGCTCTATAACATATTGCGGCTTTATATTCGTCGATTTCTTGTCGTAGCCCATCGGATACTTCCGCTTCCACTGCGCAATCTTCGCAAACCACTCCTTGCGCTCACGATATTCGACCTGATTAACCAGCTCGGTAAGGATGTACTTCGCGTCGCCCACGACCGGGATGTCCGCACGAACGTTCTTCGCTATGCTCGCCGGGTCAATATCTATGTGTATCACCTTCGCGTTGGCGGCAAACGTCTTTAACTTGCCTGTAACCCTGTCGTCAAACCGGGCGCCCACCGCTATCAGCAAATCGCACTCATGAACCGCGTAATTCGCGTAAGCAGTGCCGTGCATCCCAAGCATATCTAACGACTCCGGCCCATTCTGGTCGTAACTGCCTAATCCTAATAGCGTCATTGTTACCGGCAGATGCGCCTTTTTCGCAAGCGCACGCAGCTCTTCGCTGGCGTTTGCGATGACAACGCCCCCGCCCACGTACAGCACCGGCTTCTCGGATTTATTTATCGCCTCGGCCGCCATTGATATCTGACGCGAATGTCCCTTTATTTTCAGCCGATACCCCGGCAACCTCATCTCAACTTTGGGGTCATAGCTGGTCTTGGCAACCTGAACATCGACCGGCAAATCAACAACCACCGGCCCCGGCCTGCCCGTCGAGGCGATAAAGAACGCCTCCTTTATCACCCTCGCCAAGTCCTTTACGTCCTTGACTATGCAATTGTATTTCGTAACAGGCCGCGTGATACCCGTCGTATCCGCCTCCTGAAAAGCGTCGTTACCAATCAGGTCCGTCCGAACCTGCCCCGTTATAGCGACAATCGGAATCGAATCCATCATCGCCGTCCCAAGACCCGTAACTAAATTGCACGCGCCCGGCCCGCTTGTCGCGACTATCACACCGACCTTTCCGCTCGCACGCGCGTATCCGTCCGCCATATGGGCCCCGCCCTGCTCATGACGAGGAATAATGAAACGAATCGGCGCATCATACAGCTTATCAAAAAATGGCAATATCACCCCGCCCGGGTAGCCAAACATCGTATCAACACCCTGGTCAATAAGCGATTGAACGGCTATCTCAGCGCCTGTCCCGAGCGAACCTGTCTTGAGCACAGTCGAAAGAATAGAAGGACCTGTTTTAAGAATTGAGGATTTTTCAGCCGAATCGGCTGAATGTGAAGAATCGGACTTCATTACATACTCCTTTCGCAGCATATTCCGGCAAATTATAGCTTTTCGGGCCTCTTTTGTCAGGCCTGTCGTTACCACCACAGCAACGACCTGCCTATACAAAGTTCCAAACCCAGCTATAATCCCGTAATTCTGCTCAATTGTAATGTTTACGCACTACTCTGTCAATTGTTTTCGGCAATTTTCCCGGCGAATTTAACGTCCCAAAACGCTAAATTGCACGCTTTGTCCGCCGTCCAAACGGATTGCGCCATGCCGCTCTGGTCCCCGCGCATAGCCCGCATGAAAGCGGTTGACCAGGGCATAACCGGCAGACCGTTGACTGTCTCTGCCTAATCAACTAAAGTTATCGCTATGGTTGCCAAACCTCATAAGACAAAATGCGAAGTACGAACTACGAAGGACCAAACCAAGCCCCACCTTATTGCCTTTGAGGTAACAAGGCGGTGCCGGTATTACTGCAAGCATTGCCGGGCAAACGCCGGGCCCCAGGGCGACGAAGAACTGACCACCCAGCAGTGCAAAAAGATAATCGCCTCGATAGCAAAGTTCGCCAAGCCCATCCTGATATTAACGGGTGGCGAGCCAATGGAACGCCCCGATTTGTATGAGATTATCGAATACGCCAAAGAAAAGGGCCTTCGCGTCGTGATGGCAACCTGCGGCTATTTTCTCGATGACGACTCAATAGCCAAACTCAAAAAAGCGGGCGTTTCCGCACTGTCCTTCAGTATCGACGGAGCCACTGCTGAGACCCACGACCATTTCCGGGATACTACCGGCGCTTTCGATACGGTTATTAAAGCCGTGGAAATGGCCCGCAAGGCGAAGATGCCTTTCCAGATAAATACCACGATACACAAGCAAAACGCCGGCGAAATCGTCGGGATTGCCGAGCTTGCCAAACGTCTCGGCGCTATATGTTTCAACACCTTTATGCTTGTCCCCACAGGCCGGGCCACGGAAATGGACGACGCCGTCCTTGACCCGATTCAATACGAATATATCCTCAATGAGCTCCTTCGCATAAAATTCAAAAAGGAAATCGACATCCGCGTCACATGCGGGCCCGCGTTTGCCAGGATTTGCGAGCAGGCCAAGGCGAGGGGACTCATCGGCGAAGGCACAGGATGTATGGGAGGCAAGGGGTTCGGGTTTATTAGCTTCAAAGGCGATGTGCAGACCTGCGGGTTCCTCGATGTCCCGGCGGGCAACCTCGTTGATAACAACTATAACTTCGCGAAAATATGGCGCGAATCGAAATTTCTCAACGAAATCCGCGATACCGCAAAATTTGAAGGCAAATGCGGCGATTGCGAATACGTCGAGGTCTGCGGCGGCTGCAAAGCACGGGCAATGACAATGATGGGCAACTACCTGGCCGGCGACCCAATCTGCGGATATACGCCTAAACGGGGGCGGTAACGATGGACAACCTTTCGGCGTTTGATAAGCGGCTGTGCAATGAGCTGCAAACGGGGCTGCCGATAGCCGAAAGACCATTTGCGATAATCGCCCGAATTCTCAAAAGCAGCGAAGCAAAAGTCCTCAAACGCACGCGGGCACTCGTCAAACTCGATGTAATCAGACGCTTGGGTGTGTCTGTAAACTGGCGGGCGATTGGCAAAGCCAGCACCCTCGTCGCGGCTCATATCGAGCAGGAGAATTTGAAAAAGGTCGTCTCGGCTGTTAATAAATTAAAAGGCGTCTCACATAATTACCTGCGAGAGCATTATTACAACCTCTGGTTTACCCTTCGGGCCGATTCGCAAAAGAATATCGATGCGATTTTGAAAAAGCTGTCGAAGCGTTTCGGGGCTGCCTTCAATACTTTGCCCGTTGTGCGGGTCTTCAAATTAGATGCGCGCTTCGATGCGGCAAGCAACGGAAAGCGATTGCTGTCAGTCCGCTGCCTGCCCTGCGTAGCTTTAGCGAAGCAGGGTTCGCTTTGCGTTATTGATGAGCAGATATTAAAGGGATTGCAGAAGGGATTGAAAGTAGTTAAACGGCCGTTCGATTTTATTTCCGATGATGAATTTGAAATTTATGATGGCTTGCTGCATATCGCGGGGATGATTCAGGACGGAGTAATCAATCGTCTCGGGGCGATGGTGAATCATAAGCTGGGCTTTACAGCCAACGCGATGTTTGTCTGCAAGGCAAAAAAAACGCGGGCGATTGAAATCGGCGAAAAATTAGCGGCCCTTGGAATTGTCAGTCATTGTTACCAGCGGAAAACGTTCGCCGGCTGGCCTTTTAATATCTTCGCTATGATGCACGGCTGCAATATGGGAGATATTCGCAAAGTTGTGGAAAGGTTTGTTAAAAAAGAGGGGATAAAGTCGTTTGCGGTTTTGCCGACGGCGGAGAAACTCAAAAAGTAATCCTGCAACCCATTTCATAACTGTCATTCCCGCGTTCTTTTGTCATTCCCGCGAAAGCGGGAATCCAGAAATTTAGCCCCCCAATTTATTGGGGGGTTACTCGGCGAGTGGCGGGGTTATTTTTTTTGATTTTTCCCACAGCGCGGATAGAATCAGGGGCGGTAAGTATTGAAAAAAATTAAGATTTGGAGAATATTATGAATCGCAGAACATTTTTGAAAGCCGTGCCCGCGATGGGTTTGCTGGGCGTTACTAATGTTAGTTTTTCAGAGGACGCTAATACCGCGCAGCCGATTGCCGAGGCGGACAAGGTCTCGCTGGAGGCGGATGGCGTAATCAAACTCAATCCCCCCGATTTGAACCGGGGAATTTCTTTAATGCAGGCGATGAAGAAAAGAAAGTCAACGCGAGATATCTCGGATAAGAAGCTCACGATGCAGCAGTTGTCGGACCTGCTTTGGTCGGCAGACGGCGTGAACAGGCCCGACGGCAAACGCACTTCGCCTGCAGCAATGGGTATTTATTGCGTTGATATTTACGTGGTGCTGCCGGAAGGCGTCTATTTATATGACGCGGCGAAACACGAACTTAAACCCGTCGCGAAAGGCGATTTTAGAAAAGCGGCCGGCATGCAGGATTTCGTATTCATCGCCCCGCTCAACCTCGTCTATGTTTTTACCTTAAGAAATCCAAAGGAAAGTCACGGCCCTGCCCCTGTCCCGGAAGAAAAACGAAAAATCTGGGGAGACGTCGAAGTGGGTTGTATGGTTCAAAACGTCTATTTGTATTGTGCGTCGCAGGGCCTTGCGTCGGTTGTCCGGGGAATGGTTGACCAGAAGAAATTCGGCGAAGCCGTCAAAATCAAACCCGAACAAATCATCGTCGCCCAGACAATAGGCTATCCGAAGTAAAGGCGGAGTTTTTTTAATACCGAAATTCGGATTCTAAAGCCGCAAAATCGGCGTCTTTTCCCCTTTTGCTTTTTTACTTTTAACTTAAATCCCCTCCGCGCCTTAGTGTTTCCCGTCAGGGATGGCCAAGCCATTCGTGGTAAAAATCTGTGTAATCTGCAGTTCCTTTTTGCTACAATAACAAGTTTGGATTATCAATGAATTTTGGCATTATAGTTGCGAAGGTATAATAATGAGCGAACAAACGGAAAAGGTCATCAAAATAACCGGTGCGTCGGAGCATAACCTCAAGAACATCAGCTTGAGCATCCCCCGCGATAAGTTAGTGGCCATCACCGGCATAAGCGGCTCAGGCAAAAGCTCGCTGGCGTTTGATACTATTTACGCGGAGGGCAGACGCAAATACGTCGAGTCGCTGAGTTCTTATGCGAGGCAGTTTTTGGAGCAGATGCAAAAGCCCGCGGTGGTTGAGATAACGGGATTGCCGCCGACAATTGCGATTGAACAGCGTAGCGCATCGGCCAATCCGCGTTCGACGGTTGCGACGACGACGGAGATTTATGATTATTTTCGATTGCTGTTCGCCCGCGTCGGAACGCCCCACTGCCGGGTTTGCGGCAAGGAGATTACCAGCCAGCATTCATCGCAGATTGTCGATTGGATAATCAGCAGGCCCGCGGGAACAAAGGTTCAGATTTGCGCACCATTGATTCGCGGCAAAAAGGGCGAGCACAAGGACATTTTCGCGACGATACAGCGAGAGGGGTTTGTGCGTGTGCGCGTCGATGGGGTGATTTACGATATTAAAAACTCCCCTGTGCTGGACAAGAACAAAAAGCACAGTATCGCGGCGGTGGTTGACCGGCTGGTTATAAATGATTCGGTGCGGGTCCGGCTGGCCGACTCCGTTGAGACGGCGCTGAAGCTGGCCGATGGAATAGTCGTTGTGCTGTTTCAGGAGCCAGCCCCTTCGGTTTCGCCCAGGGCAGGTGGGCAGAGCAACGATAAATGGACTGAGTCGATATACAGCGAGAAGTTTGCCTGCGCGGAACATCCCGAGGCGTCGCTGGAGGAATTATCGCCGAGGTTATTCAGCTTTAACAGCCCTTATGGCGCATGCAAGAGCTGCGACGGCCTGGGGACAATTCTGGAATTTGACGCGGAATTGATTGTCCCGGATAAAACCAAGTCGCTGGAAAACGGAGCGATTGACGCCTGGCGCAAAGGCGGCAAACGGATGAACATTTTTTATAACCGCTTGGTGAAAAGATTTTGCAGGGATTTCGGCGTTGATAAAACGGTGCCTTTTGGGCATCTGCCTGAGGAGATAAAACGGCTCCTGATGAACGGCACGAATAAGGAAGATGAGGAGAAATACGGCGTCTGGTTCGAGGGCGTCATCCCGAATCTTATGCGTAGGTGGAAGGCAACCGACAGCGAATACGTCAAAGAACGGCTGCACAGCTACTTCGGCGAACAGCCCTGCACGGCGTGCGAAGGGGCGAGGTTGAGGCCCGAGGCAATAGCCGTGACGGTGGGCAACAAAAACATTCATCAGTTGTCGATGATGAGCATCGAGAAGGCGCAGGAGTTTTTCAACAAGCTCAAGCTCGAAAAAGAAAAGGCGGTTATAGCCGAACAGATATTGAAGGAGGTAAAAGCGCGACTCGGCTTTATGTTTGACGTGGGGCTGGGGTATCTCACGCTTGACCGCAGAAGCGGGACGCTTGCCGGCGGCGAGGCGCAGCGGATACGATTGGCGACGCAGGTAGGAAGCGGGCTTGTGGGCGTTTGCTATGTTCTCGATGAGCCGACGATAGGGCTGCACAAACGGGACAATGACCGGCTGCTTGGCATATTGCAGAAGCTTGTGAAGATAGGCAATACCGTTATCGTGGTCGAGCACGACGAAGATATTATGAGAAGCGCCGAGCATATCGTTGACATAGGACCTGCGGCGGGCGCTCATGGCGGGGAACTGGTGGTCGAAGGGACATTGCAGGACGTTATAAACTGCACAAGGTCGCTGACGGGCGATTATCTCGGCGGCAGGAAGAGAATCGGGCTGCGGCCAAGGAGACGCAAATATAACCTTCGCAAGTGCGTCGAGGTCAAAGGTGCTGCCGAACACAATCTAAAAGACATCGACGTTAAATTCCCCCTCGGTGTTTTTGTCTGCGTTACGGGGGTATCCGGCTCCGGGAAAAGCACACTGGTTAATCAGGTATTGATGACGGCGATGCGAAAACGGCTATACGGGTCCCGCGAACATCCGGGAAAACACAAGAGCATCCTCGGCATATCGCAGATTGACAAGGTAATCGAGATTGACCAGTCGCCTATCGGCAAGACCCCCCGGAGCAACCCGGCGACTTATACCGGCGCTCTGGATGATATTCGCAAACTGTTCGCCAAGACACGTGAGGCGAAGATTCGCGGGTATAAGCCGGGGCGATTCAGCTTCAATACCAAAGGCGGACGCTGCGAATACTGCAAAGGCCAGGGGACAATGGTCATTGAAATGCACTTCCTTCCGGATGTTTATGTAACTTGTCAACAGTGCAAGGGCAAACGCTATAACCCGGAGACACTGGAAGTAACTTATAAGGGTAAGAATATAGCAGACGTGCTGGATATGCGGATTGAGGAGTCGCTTGAGTTTTTCGCGAATTTCCCGACGGTCATCCGCCTGCTGAAAATGCTCAACGACGTCGGTCTCGGATATATGACCCTCGGTCAGCCATCGACGACTTTGTCGGGTGGTGAGGCGCAGCGGGTGAAGCTCGCGGCGGAACTGGGCAAGGCGGCGACGGGGCATACGCTGTATGTTCTCGATGAGCCGACAACGGGGCTGCACTTCGCGGATATTCATAACCTGCTGAATGTTCTGCAACGACTTGTTGATATGGGCAATACCGTGGTTGTTATCGAGCATAACCTTGACGTTATAAAGATGGCAGATTACATAATCGACCTTGGGCCGGAGGGCGGCGAGGCGGGCGGAACAGTTGTCGCGACGGGAGCGCCTGAGGAAATTACCAAAAATGAGGTTAGCTATACGGGCAAATACCTTCGCAAAAAACTTGAAGAAAACGCGAAGGCCGAAGAGAAAGAAATATGATTACAAAAACGTTTAAATGGATTGGCGGAGTCGATGGCCATTTGGAAATAATCGACCAGAGGAAACTGCCGGGAGAATATAAAACGCTTCGCTGTTCAAATGTTAAGCAGTTATATGACGCGATAAAAACGCTGGCGGTTCGGGGAGCACCGGCAATCGGGGTAGCGGGGGCATACGGGACGGTTTTGAGCTTGCAGGGTGTATCGGCAAAAGCATCACTGAAACAAGCATTAACGGTTTTGAAACGGGATTGCGAATATTTAGCGAGCAGCAGGCCCACGGCGGTCAACCTGCGATGGGCGATTGAGCGAATAGTAAAATGCGCTGAAAACAGAGTAACAGGAAATCAGGGTATCAGGGTATCAGGATATCAGGGGAGCAAGGGAGCAGGAACGCTATTGGAGCTTCGCAAAGTAGTTTTGGCGGAGGCGAATGATATTTGCCGGGAAGACGTCGAGATGTGCCGCAAAATCGGCGCTAACGGCGCGAGGTTTATTAAGAACGGGGCGGGGATATTGACGCATTGCAATGCGGGGGCATTGGCGACGGCTGGTCAGGGGACGGCTTTGTCGGTCCTGTATGAAGCGAAAAAACGGGGGAAAAAATTCAGGGTATTTGTCGATGAAACCCGGCCATTGTTACAGGGGGCGCGTCTAACGGCTTGGGAATTGAAACGGGCCAAAATCGATACGACGGTTATATGCGATAATATGGCTGCTGCGCTGATGAGGGATGGCAAAATCGATATGGTTGTCACCGGGGCGGACAGAATCGCCGGCAACGGCGACGCGGCCAACAAAACAGGGACTTATGGCTTGAGTGTTCTCGCCAAAGCGCACGGAATACCATTTTATATCGCGGCTCCTTCGAGCACATTCGATTTGAAGACAAAGACAGGTAAAGACATACCTATCGAACAAAGGTCAGCGGATGAGGTTCGATTCTGCGGTGGTAAAAAGGTGACGCCAGAGGGCGTGAAAATTTACAATCCCGCGTTTGATGTTACCCCGACGGAGAATATCACGGCGATTATCACGGAACGAGGGGTGATAAAGAAACCGAATGCGAATAAGATAGCTAAACACCTTGCGTAATGGCAGCGGGTTTGCGTTTTAATCAACTGCGATGACTTCCTTGACCTGTGGGACTTTTTCTTTGAGGAGTCGTTCGATACCCATCTTGAGGGTCATTTTAGCGCCAGGGCAGCCGGAGCAGGCGCCCTGAAGGCGGACCTTGACGATTTTATCGTTTTCGGTGGCGACAAGTTCGACGTCACCGCCGTGGCTTTGCAGGTTCGGCCTGATGGCTTCGATTATCGCTTTGACTTTCGTCTCGAAGGTGTCCTGGGTTTTGCTATTACTACAGCCGCATTGTTCGCACATAGTTGGTCTCCATTTCGCTATTCGTGACTCGACGCCCGTTTGAGTGTCGCTATACATTATAAGTTCAATTTAGCCCGTGCCTATATATTTTATACGAATTTGGAGGAGGACTGCGCCATTTTTTTTGCGAAGTAGGTAATAATTATGTCCGCCCCTGCCCGCTTGATGGCGGTGAGGATTTCGAGCATCGCGGCGTCCTTGTCCACCAGGCCGGCCTGCGCGGCAGAGCAAACCATCATATATTCGCCAGAGACGTTATAGGCGGCAATGAGACAATCGAAACGCCGGCGCGCATTGGCGATAATATCCAGATACGCAAGCGCGGGCTTGACCATAACAATATCTGCACCCTCTTCGATATCGAGGGCGATTTCGGCAAGGGCCTGGCGGGCGTTGGCGGGGTCCATCTGATAGGTCTTTCGGTCGGTAAGGCCGGTTGAGGCGTCCGGCGCGGATTCGGCTGCGTCCCTGAACGGGCCGTAAAAGGCCGAGGCGAATTTGGCGGCGTAAGACATAATCGCGACGTCTTTGAAGGAATTGGCTTCGAGGGCTTCACGAATCGCCTTTACCCGGCCATCCATCATATCCGAGGGAGCAACGATATCCGCCCCCGCCTGCGCGTGCGACAACGAAATCTTGGCCAATAGTTCACAAGTTGCGTCGTTGTCGATTTGGGCGTCTTTGATAACGCCGCAGTGGCCGGTGCTTGTGTAAGCACAAAGGCAGACATCGGTAATGACAACAAGTTCGGGCACGGCTTTTTTGATTTGGCGAATAGCGTCCTGCACCGCACCGTCTTCTGACCAGGCCTCGCTGCCCGTTTTGTCTTTCTTATCAGGTAAGCCGAAAAGCAAAACAGCGGGGATGCCGAGCTTGGCAATATCTTCCGCTTCTTTGACAATAGTATCGGGCGAGAAGTGGAAACAATCCGCCATTGACTTGATTGGCTCTTTGATACGATTGCCTTTGCGGACAAACAGCGGATAAACGAGATTATTGACCGTTACCGTCGTCTCGCGGACCAGACGACGCATCGAACCAGAAACCCTCAATCTTCGCATCCTCGTATTTGGAAAAGCCATACGCATCCTCAATTGATTATTGATGATTGATTATCAATTATTTCTCTACCGCAATCACTTCTTGACTCATTCAGGAACAATCATACAATAACCTATCAAAACGAAAAGCAAAAAATTTCTATCGTATTGGAACCAGGGAGACGAGTATGTTTGAAGAGCAACCGCAGCAGGAAAATTCCTCAATATCCACAGTCAGAACAGGGCTGGCGATAATTTTTATGGCCCTTGCCATACCGTTAGGAATCTGGGTGTTGACTATCGTTAACGCATCCATCAACGGCACGAACACGCCGGCGATAGTGCAAAAAATCGTTCCCGCAACGGGCATTTCCTGCGATATAAACACTCCGGCGGGCAGGTTCGAGCTGCCGAAGCCGATGTTCACAGGTATGTCTTATTTCATTCTTTATTTGTTCCTGCTCATACCAACGGCAATAACAATAGCCTTGCTCAAAGGCAGTGTTGCGCTGCTTAATCCCGATTTGAAAAAACAATTACATCAATTCACCGAATCGATACTAAAATCGATTGCCCCAAAGCAATGACAGGGAATGACATTGAAACAATAAAAATTATGGCTGAAAAAAAGTCGACGAAATCCGTTGAAATCGCACCTCCTCATATCAAGGCGATTTTGAAAAAATACCCCGCAATGGCAAAGGCGGCACGCTATGGCGTGGATATCGGCCTGCTGCTGGATAATCTTCAAAGCTCTGTTTCCCAGCGTATCCGTCGCCACCAGACAGCCCTGAACGCAATGAATCGACTTCGAAACGCCAAGCCATTATGAAAAACGATTTTCTGGAAATACTGAAACGGCTAACAGAAAACGACGTGTCTTTTGTGATAATCGGGGGATTTGCCGCAACTGTGTATGGATGCACCTTAGTCACCCAGGACATCGACATCTGCTGCGACTTTTCGCCGGCCAACTTGTTACAACTGCAAAAGGCACTCGCCGGCCTGCACCCTGTTCATCGGATGACACCGAACAGAAAACCGCTGGAACTAACCGCAGACAACATTAAAGGGCTGAAGAATCTGTATCTCGCTACCGACCTGGGGACACTGGACTGCATTGGTTTTGTTGAAGGCATCGGCGATTTTGAACAGGTGGTTAAAGTGAGCCGGAAAATTAAAACCGACGGTTTGACGCTGAACACATTGACGATTGACGCCCTGATTGGGGCTAAAGAAGCAATGCGGCGCCCGCGAGACAGACAGGCCATTATCCAGTTGAAAGCCATCCGGGAACAAATAAACCAAAACGGTAAATAATCCACCCGTTATCCAACCTCCAATTTATAACCCGATTTCGGCGTCGGTGAGGTAGCAATCGGGTTCTAATCGCCAGTTTTTGATATCGGGGTCGGGGCCGAGGAACCGGAAGTTGCCCTTACACAAATCAAACCATTTGCATTTGAGGCAGCGTTTGTCGGCGAACTTCGATTTATTGCGAAGTTTTTGCAGTACCGGCTCATCAGGATTAGTCCAGATTTGTTTGAAGGTTTTTTGCGTGATATTGCCAAGCGAATAATTTCGCCAGAACTGGTCGGCGTAAACGGAGCCATCCCAGCCGACTGAGGCGATTCCCTGGCCGATTCTGTTGCCGCCGTTGGCGAGGAGAAGTCGTTTTTGCTGGTCGATACTTTCCCCCTGCTCCTGCATTTTTACAAGCAGATAAGGCCCGTCGGCGTGATTACCGACAGTGAGAACCTCGTCGAGAAGACCTTTTGAGACAAAGTCGGCAGTGCGTTCCAGAATCACGTCCATAACCTTTCGGGTATCGGTCGGCGAAACAACCTGCGACTCAATATCTTTTGCCCTGCCGGACCTTATGAGATGGTAAAAACAAACTCGTCTTATACCGTTATCCTTGCAGATATCGAAGACGGCGGGGACCTGCTCTTTATTGGTATTGCTGATTGTAAAACGCAGGCCCATTCGCAGGTTAGCTTTTCTGCAGTTTTCGAAGCCGGTCATAGTCGCTTTGAAACAGCCGCTTGTCTGGCGGAAGCGATTGTGAAATTCTTCGGGGCCGTCGATTGATATCCCGATATAGCTGACGTTCGCCTCGGCAATTTTTTGGGCTGTGTCGCCATCGATAAGTGTGCCGTTGGTGGAGATAACTGTTCGCAAACCGATGCGTTTTGCCTCGGCAAGTAATTCAAACAAGTCGGGACGAAGAAGCGGCTCACCGCCGGAAAATAATACGACGGGAGCATTTGCTTCGACAAGGTCGGCCAACAGTTTTTTCGCCTGAGCGGTGGAAAGTTCAACGTCTCGGCGAGCCGAATCGGAAGCAGCGTAGCAGTGGAGACAGCGGAGATTGCAACGGGAGGTGCAGTTATAAACAACGATGGGGTCGACGGAATCTCTTTTGCCGTAGCGTAAATGGTCGGATTGTCCCGCAAGGCCACAATATAGTTTTGAGACGTTTATCATTTAGTCGTTGTTCGTCGTTCGTATTTCGTATTGTTCTATGGCGGCAAGCAGACCGTCAAAAGTATGCTCGGACGCCTCAACGTCAATCTTTACGCCAAACTCGGCAAGTTTTTTCGATGTAACCGGGCCTATTGAGGCGACTTTGGCATCTTTGGATTTTACGAAATCGACTGAAACTTGTTCAAAGAAGCACGTCGCAGCGAACGGACTTGCAAAGGTCAGCCAGTGAATTGACTTTTCGGAAAGTGGTTTCAAATCGCACAGGTTCTTCTCGTGGGTATAGACGGGGACATTATCTACCGAGGCGCCGGCGGATTCAAGTAACTGCGGCAGGTCATCGGAAGCGATTAGAGAACGCAGAAGAAGAACTTTTTTGTCACGAAGGCTTGTAAAATCGATAAGCCCCGCGGCAAGGTCTTTGCTGGTAAAGGCGGCGGGGACAAAATCGGCTTTGATGCCGAATCTCGCGAGTGTCTCGGCGGTCCGGACACCGATGGCGGCGATTTTGGCCAAACCGAAGACACGGGCGTCCTTGTTGAGTTTTGCCAGCGCAGCAAAGAAGGTCTCGACACCGTTGCAACTGCTGAAGATTACCCAGTCATAAGATTTAATTTGGGCAAGAGTTTTTATAAAGTCGCCTGAATCGGTAAGCGTTTTGATCTTAGTGATGGGCATTTCAATGGTAACGGCCATCCTGCCTGCGATTTTGGCGGCAAATTCGGCGTTACCGACGGCATCACGGGTAACTACTATGGTCTTCCCGAACAAGGGCAATTCAGCGAGCCAGTCGAGGCGGGCATCGCCGGCCGCAGTCGGGCCAACAAAAACAAGCGCGGGGGGCGTGATTTTATTTTGGGCACAGCGGTCGGCGATTGTCGCCAGCGTGGCTTTTACGAATTTCTGCGTGGGCAGCGTCGCATCTGCGACGACAGCGGTAAAAGTGTCAGGCGACATACCATTTTCGATGAGCCGGCGGGTAATGCCGTCGAGGTTTTCCATCCCCATATAAAAGACGATTGTGCCGGTGAATTTGGCGAGCAAGCGCCAGTCAATGCCTGTCTGCTGTTTACCTTCGGCTTCGTGGCCCGTAACAAATATCACTTCGGAAGCAAGCGCCCTGTCGGTAAGAGCGATACCCGAATAGCAGCTTGCGGCAAGCGCGGCAGTAACGCCGGGAACGACCTCAAAATCAATCCCGGCCTGGGCGAGAACCGCCGCCTCCTCGGTACCCCTGCCGAAAATATAGGGGTCGCCTCCTTTGAGACGAACAACGGATTTACCCTCGCCGGCTTTTTGGACGAGCAGATTATTAATCTGCTCCTGCCTGAAGGACTCAGGCCCGACACGTTTGGGGACAGCAAGCAGCTCGGCATCAGGACGGGCGTAATTCAAAAGGCCCGGATTGGCGAGTTTGTCGTAAATGACACAATCGGCGCATTTGAGTAATTCCAGCCCACGAACCGTAATGAGGTCCGGTCGACCAGGCCCGGCTCCTACCAGATAAACCTTGCCTTTTTTATTCGTCACATTCATAAGGTTCCTAATGGTACGGATTCAAATGATTGTATTATATCCCTTTGAGCAGTAGAATATAATCCCTAAATATAATGCGGAGGCACAATGGAAAACCAGATTGATATGTCAGTTGAGTTCGCGGGGTTGAAATTGGCCAATCCGGTATGGACTGCCTCGGGAACGTGCGGCTACGCCGACGAACTGGGCGATTTTATGGACGTCAGCAAACTCGGCGGGTTCATCACCAAAAGCGTCACGATAAAACCCCGGCAGGGAAATCCAACGCCAAGGATAGTAGAAACCGACAACGGGATGCTCAACGCCATTGGGCTGGCCAACGTGGGGGTCGATGAGTTTATCGCGGAAAAGCTGCCCGCACTCGAAAAAATGTCCTGCGCGGTATTTGTGAATATCGCGGGTGAGACAATTGAGGATTACGTCGCAGTCGCACAACGGCTTTGCGAACAGAAAGCGATAGCGGGTTTCGAACTGAACATCAGTTGCCCCAATGTCAAACAAGGCGGGATCACCTTTGGGACTCAGCCAGCGTCGGTCAAAGAAATTACCTCAGCGGTAAAATCTGCCTGCGGAAGTAAAATACTGATGGTTAAGCTCACGCCCAGCGTCACGGATATAGCCGTTACTGCAAAGGCCGCCATCGAAGGCGGAGCGGATGCGCTCAGTTTAATCAACACCTTTACTGCGATGGTCATAGATATTGAAACGCGCAAACCCGTGCTGGCGAATCGCACGGGCGGCCTGTCAGGCCCAGCGATAAAGCCGATTGCCGTCTATATGGTCAACAAGGTCTTTAACGAAGTAACAAAGGGCACACAGATACCTATTCTTGGTATGGGCGGGATAAGAACCGCCTCGGACGCAATTGAATTTATTCTGGCGGGCGCAACAGCCGTCGCGGTGGGTACATCGAGTTTCGTCGAGCCAAACTGCGCCGTGAAAATTATCGACGGTATCCACAAGTATTGCGACAGCCACGGGGTAGCTGCCGTCAGGGACCTCATTGGGAAAGTTGAATGAGAAAAATGACTAAAATCAGCGTTGCACTGGCAATATGGCTTGCCCTTGTTTGCGGCACAAGCGAAGCAACCGAAAAAATTACCCTGACCGACTTATCGGCGTGGCGGCAAAATCCAGAATGGAGCGTCGTAGGAGACGCCTTCGAACACCCTCGCAACGAAAACCTGCTGTCTGTGAGGGAAGGCACTGGTGTCATAGTCAACGGACGAAAAGCCAAAAGCCCGCCGCTTGTGAGCATACAAGAATTCGGCGACGCACGGATACACGTTGAGTTTCTGATACCGAAAAGCTCGAATTCCGGCGTGTACCTCCAGGGCCAATATGAAATTCAGATATTAGACAGCTGGACCGACGCCAACGTAGCGTATCCCGGCGGGGAATGCGGGGGGATATACCCGCGATGGGATAAAACCAGGCCCGTAAAATCATACGATGGCCATTCGCCCTTAGTGAACGCCTCACGCCCGCCCGGACAGTGGCAAACCTTTGATATTATCTTTCGCGCAGCCATGTTTGACAGCGAAGGGAAAAAAATCGCCAACGCCAAAATCGTAAAACTATGGCTCAACGGGACACTTATACACAAAGACGTTGAGCTGACCGGCCCCACCAGAGGCAGTTTCAAGCCCAACGACCTCGCCAGAGGACCGCTGGTGTTGCAGGGAGACCACGGACATGTGGCGTTTCGAAATATATGGGTCACGCCTCTTGATTCGGGCAAAATGGGACTGACCAATCCGTTTTTCGCGATGGATACGGGCATCATTGACGAATCGCACAAGTCGGCCAAATCGCAGGTCGATATGCTCAAAGAGCTTGGATACGCCGGCATAGGATACTGGGAAAGAAATCCGGCCAATGGTGCCGCCGGCCTTGCCGAAATGCTCGGCGAACTCAATAAATCAAACCTCAAAATGTTCGGGGCATATTTCACGATAAAACTCGAAGAGCCGGCTGAAAAGTACACGCCCCTGATTGAGGACAGCATCAGGTTGCTGGCGGGCCGCAAATCGACAATTTGGATAGCGATGACCAGCGAGGTGCATCAAAAATCGACGGTCAGCGGCGATGAGCAGGCGGTCGCGATAATCAGCCGGATAGCCGACGTCGCCAACAAAAACGGTGTTACCGTCGCCCTGTACCCCCACGAGGACTTCTGGCTCGAAAAAATTGAAGACGCGGTGCGCCTCGCGGAAAAAAGCAACAGACGCAACGTCGGCGTCGTATTCAATTTGTATCACTGGCTCAAAACCGACAAACCAGCGAATATGGAAACGGCAGTGGCCAAGGCGATGCCTTATTTGCTCGTTGTGACCATAAACGGAACGACGGAAGCGGGGTCAATAGAAACACTGGACCGCGGAACATTTGACGTTTACAGGTTTTTGAGGGCGATAAAGCAGGCCGGCTTCACGGGCCCCGTAGGATTACAGGGCTATGGCATCGGCGGCGACGTCCGGGAAAACCTCAGACGCTCGATGCAGGCCTGGCGTGAATTTTCGCAACGGCTGGCGGCAGAAGACGCCGAAAATCTTTAGGATTTACCACGGGAAGGTCCCCTTAGATCTCGACGCCGATACCCCCCTAAATACCTTGCTAACAAGGGGAAAATATGTTAGTTTGAAGTGATTGGCAATTGCTTCCGGATATAGTTAGGGGATTAGAGGGAAGGTATGCAATGCTGGTTTTTTACAGTATCGTTTCAGGCCACACACCATTCAGGTCTGGGGTTAATAAGCCCCGCGAGCGTGAATGCCATCGCTGGACTGGCAGGGGAAATCGCGTTTAATCCCATAAAGCTACTCCTCCTTGTGATATGGGTATATCTGGGGTTATATTGCGTCCAGCGGGTGGAATTCAGCCTCGTAGTGCCCAAGAGCAGAAAGCCGGTCGTGAATATCCTCACGCTGGTATTTGGCCCGATACCGCTGCTGGTGTTCCTGATAAAAGATGTTCTCAAGACGCCTCTCCCACAGCGAGGAAATTTTTTCGAGGCGATAAAGGACCGGCTGACAACAATAAGCGACACCATAAAGTCCTCAAAACTTATGGGCGGCTCGAAAGAAAGTTTGATAAAACTCATGGATTCATCGGGCACCGAGCTTAAGGAATTATACGGCCACGGCAAAATTCGACGACAGGACAGTCACATCCTCGATTTGACCGAAAAGATAATCTGGGACGCCCTCCAGGACAGGGCAAGTGATATCCTTATAGACCCAAAGAGCGACTCCATTTACATTATAAGATTCCGCGTGGACGGCGTCCTCCGAGAGGTTGACCAGCTGGACGGCGCCACCTGCCCGGCCGTAATAAACAGCATAAAGGCCATATCGAATATGGATATCTCCGAAAGACGCAGGCCGCAGGACGGCGCATTCGTCGCCAAAATACCCGATGGAACGGTGTCATTCCGAGTGGCAAGCGCAGGCGTCCTCAACGGTGAAAAACTCTCGATAAGAATCCTCAAACAGGACGCCAGCATATACACACTGGAGAGCGTCGGCCTGACCGAGAAGCAGAGAACCATCGTCGAAAACGCCATCCGAAAACCCTCCGGTATGATACTCCTGTGCGGCCCCACCGGCAGCGGCAAAACAACCACGCTTTACGCGATGCTCAACAAAATTGATTTTTACACCCGAAACGTCATAACCGTCGAAGACCCCATCGAATACGTCCTGCCCAACACAAGCCAGATTGAGGTCAACGCCAAAGCGGGAATAACATTCGCCAAGTCGCTGCGCAGCATCCTCCGGCAGGACCCGGACGTGATTGTCGTGGGCGAAATTCGCGACGAGGAAACAGCGGTAATCGCCCTTCAGGCCGCCCAGACCGGGCATATAGTCCTGGCGACCGTCCACAGCAACAGCACCGCCTCGGCCCTGATACGACTGCTGGATCTGAAGGTTACGCCCCTGATGCTGGCAACGGGCATTAGCGTGATTATCTCCCAGAGATTAATCCGCCGGCTGTGCAAATACTGCAAAGCCCCCGCTAAACTGAGCCGGGAACAGATAAGAATCTTCGAAAAAAAGAAAGTCAACTACGCTAATATATACGACCCGGTCGGCTGTGAGCACTGCTATGGAACCGGATATTACGGCAGAGTCGGAATCTACGATATACTTACCCTTGACGATGAGATTAAAAACGGGCTCGCGAACAATAAATTGCCGATTGAAAATCTTAGAAAAGAAGGCGACCAGCGTGGCAAATCGAATCTGCAAAAGCAGGCCCTGCTGAAAGTCGTAACCGGCGTAACCAGCATCGATGAGATGAACAGGGTAGTTGGATAATCCTATGGTATTCTGGATAGGCATATTGGTAGCGGTCATTTTCGCGTACTCAGCGATAAAGCTGGGCTTCTACCACACATGGACGATGCTGTTCAACTTCGTCATCGCCGTGTACGTGGCGTTGCGCATAAGCCCCGCGATTGAGGAGTTTTTGCCTGCTGCGATGGGCGGCGGCCAATACAGCAAAACGATGGCGCTGCTGGCGACCGGGCTGGTAACATTTCTGATTTTGCATGGTATCGCATACACCCTGCTCATCGGCCAGTTCGAGGTAACCTTCCCTCGCGTTGTGAACACCCTCGGCTCCGGCATTCTCGGATTCCTTGCCGGCTTTTTAATATGGAGTTTCGGAACACTCATTGTCTGCACCACGCCTTTCTGCCAACAACAGTATGTAAAAGAACTCGGCTTCGAAACAAAAACATTTCAAGAAGCCAAAATGCAGCCATATCTTGTCTGGTGGTGCAGCTTTTTGGATAAACTCGTCGCATCAGGTGATGGCCCCGTCAGTGCGGAGCAGACAATCAAGGACCTGTTGATAAAGCCGGCAAAGAACACCCCGGCGAAAGCCAAAACCGGGACCGCTTCGATTCAGCCGGTTGACTCCAATGACCCAAATAAACCGTATGGCCCGAACCAGCCCCCCGCCACGGAATCACATACCGTCATACCGCCGTAGTACTACCGCCTCCGATAAATTCAGGAAATATCGAAATGCCGCTCGCCAAACGCAAAACGCCTCTTAACTGCGCGCCTGGTCGAGGATTAGGGTCTTGACCTTTTGGCTCGGAAGATTTAGTGCGCCGTAAGCAGCAGCAGCGGCGGCACGCAAGCCGGGGTCAACATCCTTTGAACTGACCAACGCGTAAAGGGCGTTTATCGCGGCGTCATCAAGCTTATTGCCGTTAACCTGGGCCGATACAGCCAACGAAACAAACGCCGATATGCGAATGTCCTTCGAGTTGCCCTCAGTCATCGCCATCGTCGCTATTGCTTCCTGTGCCGCGGGCGTATTCAGGTGCGCAAGTATCTGCCCCGCCAGCATCTGGATTTCCGTCCTCTTATCCTTTGTCGCCGTAACAAGGACGTCCTGAGCGGCGGACAAATCAAGAATCAGGTTGCAGGTCTGGGCAAGTTTAAACATCACCTTCGCAGCGCGAAGCGCGTATAAATCCGCCAATTCGCCGTTCCACATAGGCGTATTATCGTCCGCGGACTGCTGCGAACTTTGTGCCAGCGCCTCCGCGAGGTTGGCAACAACGAGCTTACTTTCCGGGAAGGCCTGCTTGGGGCCCGCTGCGGCAATCGCTATCGCCGCGCTGAATTTCACCGCCTTTGAGTCAAATAAAAGGGCCTCTGCCAACGGCTGCGATGTGCCTACCCGATAAAACAGCGAACTCTCGCCCGCCGTGGTCGATAACGCCTCTACAACGCCCAATGCGACCTGGGCATCTTTGTCCTTCATCGCACGGGCAAGGGCCTGGTGCAGATATTCCGGCCCGGCAGTTGTCGCGTATGTCCTCGCGTTTGCATGACCTGCACTGAAATACGCCGGCATATCAATATCGTATGACTCGGCCTTGAAGAACGCCGCAAGCCACAGTCCGATTGCCTGCCCGAACTTGTCGTCGGCCTTCAGCGACCATTCGCAGCATCGCATCGACATCAGCTCGTTGAAATACCGCTTGTCAACCCGCTCGCTGTAAAGCCGGGCGTTATTGGCGTCCCAGAACCACATATTGGCGAAATTCGCGTCCGCCGAGGGAGCAAGCGATTCCGCGTGATAGTAATAGTCCTCACCCAGCCGATAGCAAAGCTGCGCCGCCGGAACCTTCAATGCCCCCGCGTCGATTTTCTTTATACTGGCCTCAGCCAAACCACGAAGCTCAGCGGAACTATCTTTTTCCGCAACATATTTGAGATAAGGCAGCGACTGCGGATACCCGATTTTGCCAAGCGCCTTGATGATTTCTGATTTGACACCGACGTTATTGGTTTGAAGTGCCGCGGCAAGAGGCCTGATGGCTTCTTTGCTCATTTGCCCCAAAGCCGAAGAAATGTCCGGCCATTCCGCCTTGCGAGCATCATCGCCGAGGGCGTCGATCATATACATTATCGCGTATTCGCCCGCGTTTTGCAGACGTTTGATTGCGTTGAGCCGACCACGGGCGGTGCCGCTTAGCCGGGTGATTTCATCGACGATGACCTTCGGGTCTGAACGACGTATGAACCTGCCCTGCTCAATTATATCCACAACTTTGCCGCAAAGACCGACAAGCTCGGTATCCGTTGAACTCTCTTTGGCCTTGATAATCAATGCGTAACCCTGAGGGTTGCCATCGGCCAGCGCAAACAAATCAACCGGCGAAGAATTGCTGTCTAACACCGCCTGAGCGTAACCCTTCGCGAGGTCGAATCGGCCAATCTTCAGGTAGTGGAGCATATCGTTATAATTTCCTTCGAGCGTCTCAGCAAATGCCGGTGCAACCAGGACAATCGCGATACCCACAACCAGGACAAGAGTATTTCTGTTAAGCATTGAAAGGTCTCCAAAATCGTGTCGCCACCATCACACTTAATCCGCCGTCTCGTTGCGCAACTACCGCCCAAACGGCGACTTACAGCCCGCACCCCCCTACAGGGAACGATAAGGGCCTAAGTATCTGTAGTAATCGTCTTTAGAACGGCCATACTAAAGATAATTGGCCCGTTTGTCAACAAAAAACCCCCCAATGCCCCGCCACTGCCCATATTATCAGGCGTTGGACACTTTTTGCCGGGGATGGCTTGATAATCCATCCTTACTTTTTCGTGTATTGTCATTCCGGGCTTGCCTGCCCCTGCATGTTTTTGGCAGGGGACCTGGAATCCAGATTTAAAAACTGGATTCCCGCTCCGCCACAGGCGGACAAATTTCGCGGGAATGACAAGAGGACGTGGAAATGACAAAATGTTACACTACCATTTTGAAAACGGCACCCAGCCCAGGGCATCGCAAAGGTCAACCGTCCGCACAAAAAGTTTGGATAATTTTTATTGTAAGCGATTTGCGTGAAGATATAATCAGCGACTTGCAGCCGGACGGCAAATCGAAATGCCGGCGCTAAAACTTTTGAGGAGCAAAGGTTATTAACATTTTTGGGGTTCATAAGAAAATAAAACCGGGATACAGGAGAATAAAATGAGAAATCTCGTTCCTACGAGAGTGTTTCTAACCAAGGGTGTTGGAAGGCATAAGTATCGGCTCAAGTCATTCGAGGACGCGTTAAGAGCGGCCGGCGTGGCGCAGCAAAATCTCGTGCAGGTGTCGTCAATCCTGCCGCCTCGCTGCAAGGTTGTCAGCAGGGAGGTCGGTCTCAAACGATTAACCCCGGGCGAAATCAGCTACTGCGTTATGGCAAGGTCGGATACCGACGAGCATGGACGACTTATCGGCTCGTCCGTCGGGCTGGCCGTCCCCAAGGACCGCAACAACTGGGGATACCTCAGCGAAGTCCACGGCTACGGAATGAACGAGCACGAGGCCGCAGATTTCTCGGAAGACCTTGCGGCCGGAATGCTCGGAACAACCCTGGGCCTCGAAGTTGACCCCAACAAGGCGTGGTCGGAAAAAGAACAGGTTTACAAATCAAGCGGCCTGTTAATCAGAACCACAAACATCACCCAGACAGCACGCGGTATGAGAGACCTCTGGACGACAACTGTTGCTATCGCGATGTTCCTGTTCGATTAATAATCACCACAAAGAAAATAATACAGGATAATTGGCACGGCCAATGGCAAAAGCAGTGTTTCTCAGCGACATCCCAAAACGATATCGAGACCCGTCAAAGGCAAGGGTGGTGATAGTTCCTGTTCCATACGACCGGACAAGCAGTTGGGGAAAAGGCGCAGACAAGGGACCATCCGCCATATTGGCGGCCTCGGAGATTGTAGAGAACTACGACATCGAAAGCGACTCCGAGCCGTATAAGGTCGGCATATTCACCGACAAGCCCGTTACGGAAAACAAATCGCCTGAAAAAATGGTTCGGGCAGTCGAAAAAAGAATCAGCACGCATTTGGCAAACGGCAAATTCCCGGTCCTGCTCGGCGGCGAACACTCCGTAAGCATCGGTGCAATACAGGCACAGGTGAAAAAATATGGCAAGTTAACCGTCCTGCAATTAGACGCACACGGCGACCTCCGCGACGAATATCACGGCTCAAAATGCAGTCACGCCTGCATAATGGCAAGGGCACAGGATATCTGCAAAACTGTCCAGGTCGGCATACGGAGTATGGACACATCTGAAAAGCCGCGTGCCAAAAAGAGCAATATCTTTTTCGCCAAAGACATCGCAGGCAAGACCGGCTGGATTAGGAAGGTCTTATCATTGTTAAAAGGCAACGTCTATGTAACGATTGATTTGGACGTTTTTGACCCGTCGATAATGCCCTCCACCGGCACACCTGAGCCGGGCGGCCTTTTGTGGTATGAGGTTCTGGATTTGCTCAGGCCTGTATTCCGGAAGACAAACGTTACCGGCTTTGACGTCGTCGAAATGTGCCCGAATCCGAACAACAAAGGCCCCGACTTCTTAGCCGCAAAATTGGTTTACAAACTGATAAGCTACAAGTTCCGAAAGTAACTCCACTTCCTTATCTGTTACCCTGCCGCTTGTGCGCTTGCAGCCATTTGGTCACCCACTGCCTCGCATCATCGGCCGACTGCAATTTGCCCTCCAACTGCGCGATATACATTTCTTTTGCGAGTTGGCCAAACGTGGGGCCGGGGACGGCGCCGAGGGCAATAAGGTCGTGGCCATTTAATAACGGCTTGGGTCGTAATTCCACGCCTTTTAATTGTTTTATCCTTTTTCGTAATTTGATTAACGGGCCGACGGTTTGATTGCTCGCCTTTTGAATGGCTTTTTGCAAAGCGAAGAGGTCTTCGAAATACTGCTCAGATAACAGCAATTTCAATTCGGCCAACGACAAGTCCTTCATCAGTTTGCCGCGATTATCCAGAAGGAATTCGATTTGCTTTTCCTGATTCCTGCTGAGCTTGAGCAGTTCGCATTTTTCAATCGCAAAATTGGTCTCGAAGCCGACGAATAACCCGGCCAAACCCAAAGCAAAATCAATTTTTTTGGGCAGATTAGCAAGCATACGAACCGCAAATCCCTCGCCGGGGCAGCCGCAGCCGGAAAAAATATGTCCCGCCAAGCCGGTTTCAATCAATAGTTTTAATCCTTCGGCCCGATTGGGACTGACTAATAGGCCTTCGAGTTCAGCGGCAATTCGCTCGCCGCTGATTTTGGTGATGTTTTTCGCCCCATCGCATATCGCCGATCTGGTTTTCGGCTCGATTGCGAATCCAAGTTGCGTTGAGAATCTCACCGCCCGCAACATACGCAGGTAATCTTCGCCGAATCGTTCGGCTGGGTCTCCCACCGTTCGGATGATGCGTTTTTTGATGTCCGCCTGTCCCTTGTAGTAATCAATCACCTTGTCAGCGATGGGGTCGAAGAACATCGCGTTGATAGTGAAATCCCTGCGGGCGGCGTCTTCTCGCGGGCTGGTGAAACGCACCTTTGAGGGGTGCCTGCCGTCGGCGTAGCCGGATTCGGTCCTGAACGTGGCGACCTCGATTTGAATTTTATCGATGAGGACGACGACAACACCGAATTTTGCGCCGACTTTGAGAGTTCGTCTGAAAATACGCGATACATCATTGGGCTTCGCGTCGGTGGCGACATCGTAATCCTTGGGCTTTCTTTTCAGAAGCATATCGCGGACGCAGCCGCCCGCCAGCATCGCCTCAAAGCCCGCGTCTCGCAATTGTTTAACTATCCGAATTGCCGCCTGTTTATTAGTCATTTGCCTTATGTCTTTTTTAGTATTGTTACCGCCATATTGCCCCACTGGCGAGTTTCGATGATTTTAAGCGGCCCGTACGATTGCGACAAGACCGTATCGCGATGCGTGCGAACAATCACAAAACCGCCCGCCGAAACGCGTTCACTCAAACGAGTCAGCAACGTCGCCAGCGGCGACCCCGCCTGCGTATTGGCCGAATCAACATAAGGCGGGTCAACAAACGCAAGGTCGTATTGCGGATGCCCGGCATCGACGGGCCAAGCAACACTGAAGGCGTCGGTTTTAATTATTTTCGACTGTCCGGCGAACCCCGCCTTTTCGATATTCTGTTTAAGAAGCGGGGCGATTTGGGGGTTCTGCTCGACGAACGTTACGAACACCGCCCCCCTGCTTAACGCCTCAAGGCCAAGCGACCCGACACCCGCGAAAATATCCGCGACTGTTTTGCCGGCGGGCAAATCATAATTTTGCAATACGTCGTAAAGCGACTGCTTCACCCGGTCGGTAATGGGACGCGAATCCCTGCCCGGCGGGCTGAACAGATTCATTCCGCGTTTTGAGCCGGCGATAATTCTCATCTGTTCCAGTAATCAACGACGAGAATCTTATCGATGCATCCGCCGAGCGATTTGCCGAATTCCTTATGGTCTGGGTGAATCAGATACGCGTCCCGGTCCGCCTCATTAAGAAACGACACAACAAAACAATGCGTGAAGCCCTCCGAACGGTTCTCGACACTGACGTTGGTTCCCGCCTCAAAACCTTTGATAACGTCGATTTTGCCAGGCAGCGACGCGAATGCCTGCTCTACTTCTTTTATTTTTTCAGGCGTCGTCCCATCCTTGAACTTGAACAGCACAATGTGTTTCAGCATCTTCGGGCATGCCTTCTGACATTCGGCTTTCGTCTCTGTGCAGCGTTTTTCGGAGTGAATGCTGATACATCCGGTGCATACAACCGCTACCATAACCAGGCACAACATATTTCTGAACATCTTCGATTTCCTCCAATCTTTAATTTTTGTTTTAAAGCCGACAATCCGGCAAATTCTACCAGCGCGCAGCCGCAAATTCTACGCCAAAATCCTACAAACCTGTCGGGGTATCATAGCGTATTATTGAATAACAAAAGGATTGTTGAAAGGAGCATATTATGAACAGGATATTAACAATAGCCATTGCGGCGGTCGCAATAACGCCGTTGCTTTTCGCAGCAGAACAAAAAACGACAAAGGCGCCGGATTTTACGCTGGCCAACTACGACGGCAAAACAGTCAAGCTTTCGGACTACGTCGGCAAAATCGTTGTGCTCGAATGGTTCAATTACGAATGTCCTTTCGCAAGATACAACTATGAAAAGACCACCGCCGTTAACGACCTTGTCAACAGGTTCAAAGACAAGGGCGTGGTATTCCTCGCGATAAACAGCACGGGGCATCAGGAATCGACGAAAAACAAGGAATTCGCGGAACAGTTCAAGGTGAGCCATCCGATTCTAAATGACAGCAAGGGGACTGTCGGCAAGGCATACGGTGCGCAGACGACGCCGCATACCTTCATCATCGATGCCAAAGGCAACATTGCTTACAGCGGCGCATTCGATAACGCCCCCTTAGGCAAAATTCCCGAAGGCGCACAATACATCAACTACATCGACAAGGCCCTCGGTGAATTGACCGGAGGCAAAGCAGTGAGCACCGCAGAGACAAAACCATACGGCTGTTCGGTGAAATATGCCAAATAAAACTCCATCGAAGTGGCCCTTAATCTTTGTTCTTAGTTTTGTTGCCGTGGTCGTAATCGCCGCGTCAGCACAAAAGCAATCGGGCAGCACATGCCCTATTGTTCAGATGTTGAAGGGCATCAGAACCTGCCAGGTGCCTGAGCCAAACTCATCGCCGTCTGAGCCGGAACCGAACTCTAAGCCGGCGCAATCAAATCAGTAACGGGCCGGGCGCACCGGCGAAATTTGTCGGCGGCAAGCGTAACCGTCTGCCATTTCGGACTCCGCTGTTTCATATACTCGACGTAGTCTGCCAAACGCACGGCCAAAAACAAGTACTTATCTTCGTTGAAATCGAAAATCTCCCTGCCGTCGAAATCCACGTCGATATTCTGAAACCGGTACGCGAAAATAAATGCCGAGTCGTAATCGTCCCCGAGCGTTTTTTGCCACGCCGACAGACCATCGACGTCCTCCGTCGTAACCCAGCATTCCAGCCGGGACAAACCCGCCAGCGTTGTGCCTTTGAAATGCCTGCCCTTCACCTCCGCGATTATCTTTTTGCCCGACGACGGACACAGAAGAAAATCGAAACTCTTTAAGCTGGACTGCTCGAAGACCGGCTTGTGCTGGTCACCTGCGGGGACATACTCGATGTGGTTATCAATCAGCCAGTTTTCAAAGGCCTTCTCGTAATGGTTGGGTGCGTATTCCTTCATCAAAATTTTTCAGGGTTTCCAAGAAAATCCTTAAGAGGAACAGTTTTTTGCTGCCCGGTCGACATATCCTTTACGACGATATTACCTGCCTTGAACTCGTCGCCGATGATAACACAGAACTTCGCGTTCTGCTCCGAGGCATTTTTCAACTGCTTAGACAAGCCCGTGGCCTTATAACTGAACGCTGATTTGAAACCTTTTGTTCGCAGTCCAGCCGTCAACTTAACCGCATCGTTCAAAAACTCTTCGGCTATCGGCACAACATAGTAATCAAGCGTCCTTGACAGGATGTTCTTGTCGAGCAATCCTTTTTCTCGCAGCAGTATTTCAAGAACGCAGTCGCCCATCCCCATCCCCGTTGCCGAAATTTTTGGCCCACCAAAGTCGTGCAGCAAATTGTCGAATCTTCCTCCGCCGCAAATCGCGCGAAGGTCGCCCTGAATATCATGCACCTCAAAAACGATGCCCGTGTAATAAGCCAGGCCCCGGACAATGCCCGGGTCAAAAACACAGTAATCGCTTATTCCCATCTGGCTTAGACGGGCAGCACAATCCTCAAGCTCCTTTATGGCAACCTCAAGCTGGTCACCGGCCTCGGCTTTTACAATGTTCTCAATAGAAGTAATCGTCTGCGACCTCATAAAAGCGATTATGCGCCCCGCCATATCGCCGCCGACCTGCTCCGTCAGTGTTGCCGAGAATACCTCCGCGGGCAGTTTCGCTTTTTTGTCCAGGAGAGTATAAAGCGGATTCAACTTCTCATTGGGAACGCCGATTTTCTTCAAAACCGCAGCTAAAAGTTTCCTGCTCGATATTTTTACCTTGATGTCCTTTGGTGTAAGACCAACTTCACGCAGGTAATCAACCGTCGTGAAAATCACTTCCGCATCCGCCAGTACACTGTCTTCACCTATGATATCGATATTCCACTGAAAAAATTCACGCAGACGACCTTTTTGCGGTCTTTCCGCCCTGCATAATCGCGGCAGAGAAAACCACTTTATCGGCTTGGGCAATGCGTTGATTTTCTGATTCACCATCCTCGCTAACGTAGGCGTTATTTCGGGCCTGATTGCCAAATCCCGCTCGCCGCGGTCTTTGAAAGAAAACAACTGCTCGACAATTTCGTCGCCGCTTTTGATTTGATACATCTGGAGATATTCGAAGATAGGCCCGTCATATTCCTCGAAGCCGTTGCGAATCGACGCCTTCTTCCAGCCGTCCACAATCCAGTTGTGCAAGGCCATCTCCTCAGGATAAAAATCTCGCGTCCCTTTTACAGGCGGTATCTTCATTGTCCTTCATCCTTAACCACTACACTTTTGCCGCCAAATACTATATGCTATACAAATCCCATCGTCAAGAAATGTAGAAGGAAACCAGATGCCGAAAAATGATATTGAAATAATTTACGAAGACGCCAACATAATCGTCATAAATAAGCCCGCGGGCATATCGGTCACAAAGGACCGTTCGGGCAAGCCCCAGCTCACCGACCTCCTCACCAAACAACTCGGCAAAGAGATGACCGCTAAGCTGCGTCTCGTTCACCGTCTTGACAAGGACACCTCCGGCGTGATGATTCTCGCCATGAACCGGGCCGCTCAAAGGCAATTCGCGGATTATTTTTTCAATCGAACCGTCAAAAAGACCTACCTGGCGCTCGTCAAAGGCGCTGCCCTTGAGCCGGACGGCGTCGTAGATGCCCCCATCGCCCCCTGCAAAAAAAAACCGGAGCTTATGATAATCGACCGCAGGGGCGGCAAGGAATCCGTAACTAACTGGCGGCTCCTCGCGAACTTCGGCCTTGTCTCCCTCATCGCCGCCACCCCCCTGACGGGCAGAACGCACCAGATTCGCGTCCACCTCGCCAGCATCGGCCTGCCATTAGCCATCGACCCGCTCTACGCGGGCAGAGAGCCGATTATGCTCTCCGAATTCAAAAAAGATTACCGCTTAGGCAGGTTCCAGGAAGAAAAACCCCTCATCGAACGGCTCACCCTCCACGCCTATCAAATTGTCCTTCCCCCTGAATCCGGAATCCAGAACAATTGCTTTATCGCCAAGCTCGACAAAAAATTCGCCGCGACAATCAAAATGCTCACCAAGCACAACCCCCAGGGCCCATCGGCCTTTTTTAACCCCACCGAATTCGACAGGATCCTCGCAGGACAACCTCTGGTTTAATCAGACGGTTAACTTAGCAATAAAACCTTCCGGAAGCAGCCAGAAAAAGCTTGACATTACAGACAAATTTGATACGCTATTGAAAATGAGGATTAGGAGTACAAGTGTGCAAATAGGAATTGCTAAATCCAAGAAAAACAAATGTGTTGTTTTTTTGAAAAGGAAGGAGAGGACCAATGAAAAAGCTGATTATAATTTGTTTAGTGACAGCGATGTTCATCGTGGGCAACAACCCGTCATTTGCAGACCCCGTGGCGATCACCCTCAAAAGTGATGCCTCCACGCTGGCGGCCGCCCTTGGCCCGGGTGCACCACCACCGGATGTACTGGCCAGGCTGGACACGCCCGATATCTCGGGCTTGGTCTTCCAGCCGGTCCTCGTCGGCTCGTACGGAACGTATACTCCGGTTCCCCCAAGTGCTCCGCCGGATACGGCCGTGGTCAACATCCCGCCCGGCGACGGCGAAAACGGCTACTTCATGATGACCTTTCAGCTTACTGATGTCTTCGATAACATCCAACTGACGGGAGTGGCCAATGTAGATGATTTCGGTCGCGTCTTTCTGAATGGCCATCCCCTCACGGCTCCTATCGGGAGCGGCGTGTCGGAGTCCGGCAACGTGGCCTTCGGAACTTCGGACCCATCCTTATTCCAGACGGGGGAGAACACGGTTCTAATCTCCGTTGCCAACACCGGTTCAGGCCCCAGCGGAGGTGCATTTTTTGTCAACATAACCTCCGGTGAGGAAGGATTCAAAATATCCGGCAGGGTCACCGACAAGGCAACTGGCCTGCCTTTGCCCAACATTCACGTGAATTGTTGGAACAATGACCTTCAGGTGGGGGCGGATGACTACACGGATGCAAACGGAATATATAAGCTTACTAATCTTCCGCCCGGCGTGGTTGACGTGAGCGTTGAGCCGGACTCGTATTATGCCTATATGGGGATTAGCGAACTGGAATTGGAGGAAGATATCAACAATCTCGATTTCGCGCTCCCGGCTGGCGCGATACTCTCCGGCAGGGTGCTGGGTGTCAAGACCGCTAAACCGCTGGCAGGTATCGAGATAGAATATTCAAGCGAAGAAACCTCGGCTTATAAGAACCAGTTTACTGATGCTGACGGCTCTTTCTGTCTGACGCAGTTGCCGCCGGGAATAGCGGAAGTAAAGGCAAAGCCGAACGTTAACCGCGGCTGTGCGTGGAACCTGCCGTGGGGAAGCGACCTGGTATGTCTGGACGAGGGAGAAAATCGGTCGGGGCAGATTATCACATTAGAAAAAGGCGCGCTTGTCAGAGGACATATAAAAGATGTCAACGGCAATCCACTTAACAGCGTCGGATACGACTACAGCGGCAGGGATTGTGATGGCTGGGACGATACGAATGATGTTGATGGATCTTATCAGATACGGCTTCCTGTGGGAATATATGCTATCACGCCGGATAATACAGATGAATTCGGCGCATTGCCCGCGATGGTCACAATAACCGACGCAAACCAAGAAGTTAATGTTCCAGATATGATAGTTTACACTGAAGAAGACGGCGGACAAATCTCAGGCGAGGTCAATAACCCGGGCGGATATACAAAGACAGGTTATTTTTTCATTATAGCCTTTAAAGCAGGCACTGCGATTAATGACCCAAACATGTGGTATACCGTTCAACCGGTAGCTCAGGCCGAGATGGAAAATGCCGGTCCATTTTCCCTCAACAAACTGCCGCCCGATGCTAATTACGACATCTATCTTTGTGTGAGTAACCAAACTCCGGACGAAATAATGTCGCTTGCGGCGCGGGACTCAGTGTTAAACGTCGCGGTGGGGACAGGCGGTATTGAGTTGGAATATAATTCGGAAGGAAGCACGGTAAGAGGCGATGTAAAAAATACTGACGGTCGGCCTATTTTAGGCGCAACTGTATTACTTTCGGATTCATCGGGCATCTTTGGCGGTTTTGGGGACGCCGACTGTAATGGTGAATATGTTATCTATAATGTGCCTGCGGGGACATATACTGCAACCGCTGTACATAGCAAATACCTTAATACATCAACAACGGTGGAAGTTGTCGAGGAAATACCTGTCGATGTGAACGCTATCATTATGCCGTTTAGGGGAGAGAAGGAAGGGCCGGATTTGAACGGCGACGGCAATGTGGATATGGTCGATGTGGCGGAGTTTGCAGGGCAGTGGCTCAATTCGGGAGCAAGCGAAGCGGATTTCAATCAGGATAATAGGGTTAATTTCAGCGACTGGGTGCGAATAGCCGAAAACTGGATGAGCAGAGCGATTTGGCTTCACGAATAAACTGCCAACAGGCAGGAATTGTGCCCCGCCGCCTTTTTCGACGCCGATGAGTTTGAAAAGATACTCGCAGGCCTGGCGATTTAATGGAAAAAATTCTTTATCACTGGAAATGACTTGAAAAACTCAAACGCCGGCTCATCCCTGCGCGTTATCGACAAAACATTTTCCCCGAAGCCGAATTGCGCAAGGACATATTTACCATACGCAAATTGCCCGATGGCGACCTGGCCGATTGCTACTTGTCCCAGGCCAAAATAAACGCCTATGGCCACCTGCCCTGCCGACGCAAGGCCCGTCGATAATTGCCCCAGGCCGAACAAAAAGCCAATTGCCCTATTGCGATTACGCCGATGGATGCCTGCCCTATGGCGATAATGCCGCACGCCATTCTACCGACGGCGATTACGCCTTTGGCGACCACTCGTCTTCCTGTTTCCGGGTTTCTGCCGTATGTGTAATGAATCAGCGGCAAACCGAGCAACCCAATGTGCGATTTGAACTCGTGAAAGCTCGTCCCGTTCTGGTAGCCATACCGCATCCACGTCCCCATCACCGTCTCTTCAATTTTATATTCTATCTTCTCAAGAAATGTATTGGGCATACTTTAACCTCCCGATTATTGTGTCTGATTCCGTTGTGCGGCCAATATCGCCGCGAAGGCAATGGCCGCGGTTTCGGTTCGCAGAATCGTATCTGACAATCGAACAAACTGCACATCCCGGCTTTTCAAAAGCGCCTCCTCGTTTTCCGTGAAGCCCCCTTCCGGGCCAATCAAGGCGGCAACATCATCCGGGCCAAAGGGTTGTCCAGCCAATGACGGGCAATCAGCCGACATACCTCCCGCCAGAATCCGGCAGTTCGGGCTGTCTTTTTTTATCGATTCGATACAATCCTGCGAATTCATCGGCGGGTCAATCTGGGGCAAAAACAATCGTTTGCACTGTTTGCCCGCCGAGATTGCCAGGTTCATCCATCGGTCGAGCGCCTTCGGATTCCCCGGCTGCCTCACCGTCCGCTCGAAAATCACCGGACATATCCGCTCAACACCCAATTCAGTGCATTTTTCTATCAGCCAGTCAAATCGCTCGCCTTTGGGGACGCTCACCGCGATAATAATGCGTCGCGACTTCGGCATCTCACTTCGCCGGACGCCCTCTATTTCAAGCGTAACGATATTCTTCCGAATTCCCGATATTACCGCCGTCGCCAGCCCGCCCAAGCCATCGAAAAGCTCAACCTTATCCCCCGCCCCCAGCCGCAATACCGCCAGATGGTGCGCCTCCGTCCCCTCAAGCTCAATCCTCGGCCCGTCTATTGAATCGCAATAAAATCTATGTAATCCCATAATCGAACCACGCCTGTAAATAACACAATTGACTATCTTCCACGAAATTCATAAACTACGGTCTTTATTAGGAAAATGCAATATGCAGGAAAAGAATATAAAAATCGGTCTTGTCGGCTTCGGCACCGTAGGCGCCGGTGTCGCTAAAATTATCCTCGAAAACGCAAACGCTATCGCCGCCAAAACCGGCCTGCGATTAGAGCTTGCCTGCGTGGTCGATTCCGACCTCAAAAGGCCCCGCCCGGTCAAACTGCCCGATGGCCTGCTCACTAACGACCTGAATAAACTCATCAATGATAAATCAATCTCAATCGGTGTCGAACTCGTCGGCGGAACCAAAATCGCGAAGGATATCCAACTGAAAATGCTCGCCGCGGGCAAGCACGTCGTTACCGCTAATAAGGCGCTATTGGCAGAACACGGCGCGGAGCTTTACGCAGCCGCTCAAAAATGCGACCGCTGCATCGCCTTCGAGGCAAGCTGCGCGGGCGGAATACCGATTATTTCAGGAATCAGGACCGGACTGGCCGCCAACGACATCAAAGCAATGTATGGTATCGTAAATGGAACCTGCAACTACATACTCTCGAATATGACCAGTAAAGGCGCCGACTTCGCAGACGCGCTCGCACAGGCACAGCAAAAGGGCTACGCCGAAGCAGACCCCACCCTCGATATCTCAGGCGGCGACAGCGCACACAAGCTCGCGATACTCGCTTCAATCGCCTTCGGCTGCCAAATTTCAATGGATGATATCTTTGTCGAAGGTATCCAGCTCGTCTCCAAAGACGACGTCCGCTTTGGCGGCGAAATGGGTTACGTCCTGAAACTTTTAGCCATCGCTGAAAAGGATAATAAAGGCCGGATTTCACTCCGCGTCCACCCCTCGTTTATCAGCAAAGAAAATCGTCTCGCCAAGGTTGACGGCTCATTCAACGCCGTAAGCATCTTTGGCCACGCAGTCGGAAACGTAATGTTCTATGGCCGGGGCGCGGGTATGATGCCGACCGCCAGCGCGATTGTCGCCGACATTATCGAAGTCGCCCTCGGTAATTCCGCGACCACCTTCAAAAATCTCAATCTTAAACCGCACGCCGAAATAGCGGGATTGATTGACAAAATCGATAATCTCGTCAGCCGGTTCTACATACGCTTAATGGTCAAGGACCAACCCGGCGTCTTCGCACAAATTGGCAAAGTCCTCGCCGACAACGCCATCAGTATTTCGGGCGTCCTCCAGCACGAAATCCCAGGCCCCGACGGCACTGTCCCCGTAATAATTACCACTCATCCAAACAAACAAGATAAAATCACCGCCACCCTCAAAGGCCTTGCCGACCTCAAAGCCGTCTGCGACAAACCCGTCTGCATCCGCATCGTCGATATCCCGGAAGATAAGGAATAAGGGTTAGGCATTGCGGCTTCCTGTTTTCCGGCGAACTAAAAAAGCTTGTATTCTTTCCCAGTTTGACGATATACTACCACTTAATGGCCGGGAGCATATAATCGCACCTTTGACCGTCAACAGTGCCCTCCGGCAGATGTCTTTAACCCGGATTATTCAGACTATATAACAATCGTTATGTGCTCCTACGCACCACGAAGAAAGGTACAACTATTATGGCTCACCCAACCGAAGATATTCGACCCGATGGGACGTGCCGTGTTTGTGGCGACCGTCTGTCCGTACCGATACGGCGGCGAGGCGTCACAAAGGTCTATCGTCGCCATCTCAGCAATCCGAACTGCTCATTAACCAAGGGCAGAGGCGAAACCATTCGTCCACGTTCGTAAGTCAGCACCGGAAGGGACGAAAGGACGTAATTCGTTGAAACGCAAGAGATTGGTCGAACATTGAAGAAAGAGAAACATAAATCTGAAAACATACAACGTCACATTAGCACGTATTTGAATAAGAGTAAAGATTCCATTTCGACATATGGATACAAGGTACATTCTGGTTGGTGAACTTAAATCAAGTGGCGAGGACTGCGGGTTATTCCGCCTGAGGTCTTGTCCAGCAATCGTAGTCAAACAAGGTGAGTAACGAATGGCTAAGATGAAGTGCACTACAGAAGAAGTATTTCGTAAAAAAGCAATAGTTTGGCTTTGGGTTACTATGCTGAGCTTGGCTGTGATGATCCTTCTGTTGTTGTGCCTCATCTCTTATAAGCAACAAGACTTTCCGCCTGAATCTCAAAAAGTTTCCAAAAGTAGCCAAGAAGGGAAAACCAATAAAAAACTACCGCCCGATATTAACAATGCTCTTGGTTTTGAGATTATCGCTGTTAGAAAGAGAAACGAGGACGATCAATATTCGCATGTCATAGTGAGCGTAAAGATTACCAACATCAGCGGGAAGCACATCAAGAACGGTGACGTGACTTGTGTTATGCAAGATGACACGGGCAAGAATGTAGCTATCGTAAAAGAAGCTGTAATTTTCGAGATCGAGGGAGGCCTTGCCCAAGGGAGGTCAATATATCATGATTTTACACTTTACACATACCCATTAAACATGAGTAGTGCAATATGCAATACAGACTATGTCACGTATTACGAACAATAGAGGAAGATTGCATAATATCGCCTTATCCAAGATTGCGAGCTTATCGTGTGAAGAAATGGTCTCAGGACTTACAGGCAACGCCGCGATTCCGCATTAAAATCATCAATTTCTTGGTGCCTTTGCGTCTTCGTGGTAAAGATTCCCAACCGAAAAACTCTTGTCTTCTTTCGCAATTTGACGATATATCACTTTTGTAAAGCCGGAAGAAACGGTGTTTTAACCACGAAGACGCTTTAAGGCAACAGATAGGAACTATTGAAAACATAAAAGGCAATTCGAGTAAGATTTTGATATTATTGCAAAATTGGAATGCTTGGTTGTGAAGTCGGGCGTTTAATCCGCCTCTGGTGGATTAATACGGGAAATACCATATTACTTACGACAGTTTTGAAAGGATGGCGTGAAATGAAGAAATGGTTGTTGGTATTGTTGGTGCTGGGACTGTCGGTTCCGGTAATGGCGCAGCCGACCGTGCTTGTTTACAACTTGAAGCAGAGCGGTGTGGAGTTCGAATACGACACAGGCACAAGCGCTTGGGTCAAGTCAAAGTCAAGCGACACGGTTTACATTGTTATTCAGGTGGACAGTAACTCTCCTGACGCCAATATCCGGTCGATTGACACTTGGAAGAGCGGAACGACCAAATATTACACAATAGACAGTTCGGGCACTATTAGTTTCCTACAAACGCTGATTGCGAAGAAGAATATGTGGATTTTCGAGGGTACTTTTGGCGACCCGTTTAACATACACATTATGGTAGCGGGCCAGGCAAAGTTGACAACGATTAGCACTGAAAACCCCACTGTCGCTGCTACCCTGAGCGGCTGCGTAATCTATGGAAATATCAAAAATGAAGACGTAGGCGGAGGCACGGTGTCATTGACACTGAACCCTACGATTACTAAAGCACTGGTAGCACTGGTGCCCATCGACGGAGATGTAGATAGCGCAATCAGTGACTACTTCGAGAACACACTTCATTACGAACCCGGTTCCGATTAGCCGCATCCAGTGATACGGTTTGTAATCCTGCCGGCGGCTATAAAAAGCCGCCGGCTTTTTTATTACGAAATGACCATTTTACGTGGCTAAAAGCAGATGACGTTAGCGCCCCAGGTGAGGCCTCAGGACTTACCGGCAATCTGCAATTCCGAATTAAAATCATCAATCATAAATTCCTTTGTGTCTTGCCTGCCCCCGATAAGCTGTAGGCCGGGGGCATCTTCGTGGCAGCCATTGACTTTACCACCCAAAACCCATAAACTACGGCGTTCGATTAACGTAGTTGTAGGGTGGGCAGCAGATGCCAACGCAACATCTCTTACAACAAATACATTATGAGTTATGCCTGAATCTGTGAAAAAATCTTTCGTCATTTTCACGTATTTTGCCTTGATATTGAGTACCTTGCTGGTCTTCTGGCAGGTCCGTAATTTCGATTTTGTTAATTATGATGATAGTGACTACGTATACGCAAATCCACAAGTTTTGAACGGCCTGACCGGGAATGGTGTCATCTGGGCTTTTACCACCAACCGCTCGGCCAACTGGCACCCTTTGACCTGGCTGTCGCATATGCTCGATTGTCAATTGTTCGGTGCAAACCCCGGCCGGATGCATCTTATGAATCTCATTTTGCACCTTGCAAATACCCTGCTGCTATTCGCGGTGTTCAGGAAAATGACCGGCGCGCTATGGCCGAGCGCGTTTGTCGCGGCGGCCTTTGCGATTCATCCGATGCATGTCGAATCGGTCGCGTGGATTGCCGAACGCAAGGATGTATTGAGCACATTGTTCCTTCTGCTTACATTGGCCGCTTATGTCAGCTATGTAAAACGCCGCGGCCTGGCTCGCTATGTGCTTACAGTGCTGCTGTTCGCATTGGGCCTTCTCGCAAAACCAATGCTCGTTACTTTGCCGTTCCTGCTCCTGCTTTTGGACTATTGGCCGCTCGGTCGCTTTGACTCACACCAGACCATTAAGGCCTCATCTCGCCAAAAACGCCTACTTTCACCCGCCCATGATAAACGCCGGCTCCTGTACCGTGCGATAATCGAAAAAATTCCTTTCATTGCTCTTTCCGTTGTCTCAAGTGTAATTACGTTTCTGGTCCAGATGAAGGGCAGCGCAGTGGCACATATCGACATTCTCCCTTTGAAGGTCAGAACCGCCAATGCCTTCTTATCTTACGCAAGATACATAGGCAAACTGTTCTGGCCGCAAAATCTCGCGGTATTTTATCCTTTTGACGCCAACAGCTTTGCGTTTTTGCAGGTGGCGATGTGTGTTTTATTATTGCTTGTTATATCCATTTTTGTAATTCGTTTTGGACGAAATCAAAAGTATTTGCCGGTGGGCTGGTTTTGGTTTGTCGGAACGCTTGTACCCGTCATAGGCTTTGTTCAGGTTGGCATGCAGGCCTTGGCCGACCGCTACACCTATATTTCCTATATAGGTCTTTTCATAATGATTGCGTGGGGTCTGCCGGAGCTTCTCTCGAAATGGCCGCAGCGAAAAAACGCTCTCGGCCTATCGATGGTAATAGTACTGACAACCCTCGGAATATGCACGCATCAGCAGGTTAGCTTCTGGAACAACAGCTTTACCCTCTTTTCGCATGCCATCGAGGTAACGCAAAACAATTATATTGCGCACAATAATCTTGGCGTTGCCTGCAACAGCGTTGGCCGCTACCAGGATGCGATAGATGCCTATAAGCAGGCCATAAAAATCAATCCGGATTACGCCGAGGCACACTATAACCTTGGCGTTGCCTGCGGCAAACTTGGCCGCGGCACAGATGAGATAGATGCCTATAAGCAGGCCATAAAAATCAATCCGGATTATGCCAAGGTGTATGTTAATCTTGGCGTTTCATATGAAGATCTTGGCCGCTATCAGGATGCGGTAGAAACCTATAAGCAAGTCATCCGAATTAAGCCGTATTATGCCGATGCGTATGTTAATCTTGGCGTTACCTACTACAAACTTGGCCGCTATCAGGATGCCGTAGAACCCTATAAACAGGCCATAAGAATCAAGCCGGATTTTGCTTTGGCACACTATAATCTTGGCGTTGACTATTTAGTAATTGGCGACAAAGGGGCGGCCGTTGAAGAATACAAAATCTTAAAAACCTTGGACGCTGGGAAGGCGAACGAATTGTTTAAATTGATTAATAAGTAGATATTACCGAACCAGCCACGCTTTTACTGTTCGGTTTTAGTGCGGTGATGCTGAGAAGGAAACGCAGTTAAGCCAGCCCATAGAATGTCAAACACCCTTCTAATGAACCTGTTTGGCTCGTAGAATGAACGATTGCAGCATTGGCGCGGGCAATGGTCTCAGGACTTACCGGCAATCTGCGATTCCGCATTAAAATCGTCAATCAGCATTCATCAATTTCTTGGTATCTTGCCTGCCCCGGTAAGCTGTAAGCCGGGGGACGTCTTCGTGGCAGCCATTGACTTTACCGCCAAAAACTCATAAACTACGGCATTCGATTAACATAGGCCAAGATCTTAAGGACAGGCGATGATCACTAAATACGCGATAATAATACCTGATGGCGCGGCGGATAACCCGGTTGAGCAGTTCGGCAACAAGACCCCGCTCGAAGCGGCTAATACTCCGAATATGGACAAAATCAGCCAGACCGGCCGGCTCGGCGCCGTCCGCACAGTCCCCGAAGGTATG
>Ga0187878_1000092_pt1 | contig 104167 bp, 83 predicted proteins | sample June2016WEW_17_1_FD_132979 | JGI IMG/M metagenome (GOLD analysis project Ga0187878, IMG submission 132979) | Peatland microbial communities from SPRUCE experiment site at the Marcell Experimental Forest, Minnesota, USA - June2016WEW_17_150 | ecosystem: Environmental > Terrestrial > Soil >... | reverse complement strand
CGATGTGTCCTGCCCAGCAGATTGTCCCGAATCTACCATAATCAAACCGAATTTCGCAGTGATTATATTGTTTCTCGCCCGGCTTTCGCGCCCTACGAGGGGCATATACCCATTCTATTATAAACTATTTAATATAGGACATTATCGGCCATTTGTCAACCGCACCCAACGACCATTTTTTGCCCTCCCATACCGCCCTGCGGGCCTCGAATGCCTTTACAATCACCCCGCAGACCTGTATCATATCCTTAATTCGCCGATGTAGCTCAATGGTAGAGCACGGCTTTCGTAAAGCCGGGGTTATGGGTTCAAGTCCCGTCATCGGCTTTTGGGTTTTGGGTCGGACACCACGGCAAGATTGCTTATCGATAACTAATTTGGAGCTGAATATGAATAACGCGGACAAGGCAAAAGTGATTTACAAGGAAGGGTTTTCCTGTGCGCCGGCTGTGCTGGCAGCATACTGTGAGCAATTTGGCTTGCAGAAAGATACAGCGCTGAAAATCGCCACCGGCTTCGGCGGCGGGATGCACCTCGACCAGACCTGCGGTGCCGTAACCGGCGCGATTATGGTCATCGGCCTTAAATATGGCAAGATGAGGGCCGACGATAACAAGGCAAAAGAAAAAACTTATGAACTCGTCAAACGATTCGCGAACAAATTCAAGGCGAGATATGGCTCAATCGAATGCAAGGCCCTCCTCAACTGCGACATCACCACACCTGAGGGTATGCAGGAGGCAAGGAACAAAAAGCTTTTCTCCACGATTTGCGCCGAGTATGTAGGCACAGCGGCGGAAATCCTGGACGAATTGCTTGGCTGATTTTATGACCGGCGAATTACAGCGAAAATACGATACGCTTAAAAAAATCCTCAAAGACCTCGGCTCCGTCGTCGTCGCTTATTCAGGAGGCGTCGATAGCACTCTTTTGCTCAAAGTCGCCGTCGATACCCTCGGCGACAAAAACGTCCTCGCCTGCATAAGCGCAGGAGTCGTCGAGCCAAAACACGTCCTCCAAAGGGCAAAAAAAATCGCCAAAACCTTATGCGTCCGACTCCAAACCATCGACACAGATGAGCTTAAAGACCCACATTTCGTCGCCAATAAGGCAGACCGGTGCTTTCACTGCAAAAGCCATTTGTGTCAGGAACTTATTGATATCGCCGGCAAAAAGGGCTTGAAGTATGTCGTATTCGGCACAAATCTCGACGACCTCGACGATTTCCGCCCCGGCAACCGCGCGATGAAACTCTTCGGTATCCGCTCACCATTAGCCGAAGCCAAACTTACAAAACACGACATCCGCGCCATTAGCAGAAAACTCAACCTCGAAACCGCCGATGTCCCCTCATCACCCTGCCTCGCATCCCGACTTGCTTATGGATTACAGATAAGCGAGGAACGTCTCAATCAAATCGAAAAAGCGGAAGATTTTCTCAGAACACTTGGCCTCGTCGAGTTCCGCGTCCGCCATCACGAATCAATCGCCCGAATCGAAGTCCATCAGGAGGATTTCAAAAAGATTACCGCCGAACCAAATCGCTCGCGAATCATTAAAAAACTCAAATCCCTCGGTTTCAAATACGTCGCCATTGACCTCCAGGGCTTCCGCTCCGGCTCATTAAACGAAACCCTCTCCAAAAATGACAAACGCTGACCGCTACGCAAAGTCATTTTTCATTCAACTAAAAACAAAACTCTCGCCGAAATAATGTAAGGTGGGCTTAATCCCGCCCATATTTATGAAAACGATATCGTTTCTGACAAAACTGTTTTTCGTTCTCGCCCTCGCGTTTTACGCCGGCTGCTCAACCCAGCCGCCGGGCGCCAATTCCTCACCTGCGATATTCCACGATTCCACTCCCTACTCCCGTTTCGGCCCCGCACGCATCGACATCCTCCCCATCACCTCCATCGCACCAGCATCCGCCTCCGACCGCGACTCCACCATCACCGCCTACGTCTGTCTCCTCGACGCCTTCGATTCTCAAATCAAGGCACCCGTCGTTTTCCGCTTCGAACTTTTCCAGCACCTCCAGCGTTCCGCCGACCCCAAAGGCAAACGCCTTATCGTCTGGCCTGATATCGACCTCACCGACCCCGCCGTCAACAACAACCTCTGGCAGGACTTTCTCCGTGCCTATCTCTTCTCGCTCCCGCTGCAAAAATCCTCCGCCGAAAACTGCATCCTCCACGTTACCTGCTTCTGCCCCTCTGGCAAACGGCTCAACGCCGACTTCATCGTCCGCACAAAACCATAATTAAAAAAATGCGGCAGGCCTCAACCCACCGCATTAATCTCACTCGTCAATCTTAAATCCGAAATCTACAATCCATTAGCTCGGCACTGGCAGCTCATCTGCTCCGATTCCTCCCATACCTTGACGTGTTGACTATTCGATAGAGCCGCTTGTGCATCCGAAATAAAGATACTATGATGATTCGTTAAAGACGTTTTTCAAGGAGAATAAAAATGGCGAAAAACAGAAAGATTCGAAAAGTCATCAAGAGCAAACCCACCATCGAGGGAGCAGGCGTCCACCTGAAACGGGCATTTGGCTTTAGCGAAGTCCCTTTGTTCGACCCGTTCCTGCTGCTGGACGATTTCCGTTCAAACGACCCGCGGCATTACATTAAAGGTTTCCCCTGGCATCCGCATCGCGGAATCGAGACGATTACTTACGTCCTTCGTGGAAATGTCGAACACGGCGACAGTATGGGCAACAAAGGCGTCATCGGCCCCGGCGATATCCAGTGGATGACGGCGGGCAGCGGCATCATTCATCAGGAAATGCCTAAGGGCGACGATGCCGGCTATATGGGGGGCTTCCAGCTCTGGGCCAATCTCCCCGCCTCTCATAAAATGATGGACCCTCGCTATCGTGACGTCAAAAGCAACCAGATACCGCAGGTCTCTTTCGATAACGGCGTAACCGTCAGGGTCATCTCCGGCAATGTCCGGGGCACAGAAGGACCTGTCCGCGACATCGTTATCGACCCCGAATACCTCGATGTGACTGTCCCTCCAAAGTCAGAGTTCATTCACCCAACCAAACCGGGCCACACCGTCTTCGCCTATGTCATTGAAGGAAATGCCTATTTCTGCAAAGAAAAAAAACCCTTCACCTATGATGTCGTTGGAACCAACTATTTCGACATCCAGAGGGAACCTTTTGTGTCTAACGAAAATCTTGTTCTGTTCGATGATGGCGAACAGGTATTCGTTTCTACCGGCGACCAGCCCGCTCGGTTCCTCCTCATATCCGGCCAACCTATCGGCGAACCCGTCGCTTGGTATGGCCCCATCGTAATGAACACCCAGCAAGAACTCCAAATCGCCTTCGATGAATACAACTCCGGCTCATTCATCAAACATAAGTCGGAAAGAAAAAGCTAAAATGCCAAAAGAATACAAAATGTATATCAATGGAGAATGGGTTGACGCCCTCGACCATGAGGTTCGCCCGGGCTGCCTCGGCGAAGCGTAGCGAAGACGGGTGGCCTCCGCACAACGAAATGCGAACAACTGACTAAATTCCTAACGATTTTCATGCAAATTTGGTCGCTCTTTTTCAGGATAATCGGAATTACCTGCCAACAGTGCGGCTTGTGGATAACTTGTTGATAATTTTTACCCTACATTCGAATAGGAAAAACAGCCATACCGTTATTTGTTGCCAAAATAACAAAACGCCAAGCCAGGCGGTTATGGGACAAACGCTAACTCCATTCTAAATAATAAGTTATGTCGCATTGAAGGGGCGCGATAATGGGCAAGCTGAGTCCAGATATTTAATCTGGGTAAAAGATTGGGTAATCGCAAACTCAAACTGTTTTAACAAAATATCAAAGTCAAAGTGGATAACTTCCTATTTGATGATTTGTTCGAACGTCTGTGGCAATGCTTGCCAAGTTGGCAAATCGCGGAGACATCGGCACTTATGAAATCACTGTTTGTCGAAGAACGCGGTGATTTTTTCTTTCAGTTTTTTGCAAGTGGCTATCGGGTCCGGCGAAGCGACGACGGCGGAACTGACGGCGATGGTCTTGACGCCGGCTCGCAAAACGGCGTCGATGTTGTTTTCGTTTATGCCCCCGATAGCAACGTGACCAACCCCTGTGTCTGTTAAAATAGGCAACGCCTGTTTAACATATTCGAGGCCGACGGGTTTCGTATCCGGCTTAGTTGGCGTCGCAAAGACGGGGCCAAGTGAGACATACGTCGGCAGTTCAGTAATCGCCGCGTTAAGCTGGGCAGGAGAATGAGTGCTCTTGCCGAAAATCAACGGCGTTAACTGAAGTTTGCGTGCCTGTTCTAACGGCAAATCGTTTTGCCCTAAGTGCACCCCATCAGCACCGCTCGCTATGGCGATATCAGCCCGGTCATTAATGATGCTTATAACCCCCGCGTCTTTGCACATCTTAACAAATTCAGAGGCGACCGCGAAATACTTGTCCGCGTCGATTTCTTTTGCCCTCAACTGAAGGCAATCAGCGCCCCCTGCGATACATTGGCCTGTGAGAGTAAAAACATCCGCGGGCAGATTCGAACTAATCAGAACATACAGCCGAACTTTGCTGAACCTGGCCTGGGTATTGGCGAACAGGGCAATATCCTTTTCGAGTGAGTAGCCGGCATACCGCAGCCGTTCCATCTCGTCAGCGATGCCTGGCTCAGCGCTTCGTAGCGACTCCGCGAGGACGCGGAGCGCTTCGGGCAGCCGTTTGCAGGCGGCGGTAAGCGAATCCTTCAAATCCGTCCGGCCAATCACGCTTTCAATCGTTTGCCCGATGCCGACATCGCCGGGCGTATCCCTGCTCGCAAGCAACCGCTCACTGTTAAGCCGGGCAATTGCCGACGAGAGCTTATGACGCATCTCTTTAGCGCGACCGCTCAGGGGTGCGCAATTGAGGGTGAATCGGCAGTAATCCTCGATTACCCGAAGCGCTTCGCGTGCTCTGTTAAAATTCGCGTCAATTATCCTGTAGCCGGCTCGTTCCATACCTGCTCGATTATAATTTCACAACTTGCCCATAGCTTACCGGGCTATGGTTCTATAGCTTGCCTGATTATAAGAGATTCCGGCAGATAGGTGAAAAAAAAACAGGGTCGCCCTCCTCCGGACGACCCCTATCTATAGGATAACAAAACCGGCCAAGCCGGTTTTGGCTGCCATTCAATCGGGCGGATGACGACTCCTCCTCCTATCACCGAGCGATCGAGCGTCCCACCCAATTATTAGCAATCAAAGGTAAGATATCAAACATAGCAAACATTATGCCATTGGAGACAAAGATATTAGTCGCAGAAGCCATACGAACCTAACGGTTTGACCTGGATAAAGTTACAAACCTGGCACTATTACAGACAACACACAATCTACTGACATGCCTTAACACTGCGTTGTTTTTTTGCAACATACAATTTTAGGGCGACTTACCTCGCTCGGCATTAGGGCCTATAATTTGTTAATTTAGGACGGATTCTGCATTTATGTTTACAAAAAGCAACGCAGGTATTCTAAAAAGAAACACGGACAGGCGTGAAAAATTCCGGTTTTGAGTGTTGAGTGTTTAGTTTTGAGATTGAAAGAAAACAGGGGTTGGGGTATTGTTGGGTCGGGAAATTAAAGGCATTGGATGGAGTTTTGCGATATGGGCGGAGCACCGAAGGAAGTAATAAAGCTTATAGAGCGATTCGAGAGGAATATCGAATCGTACAAGCGGCAGGGTTATAACGAGGCAGGGGTGCGGAGTGAATTTATCGACCCGTTCTTTGATGCGCTGGGGTGGGATGTAGCCAATAAACAGGGAATCGCCGAAGCATACAAAGATGTCATACACGAGGATGCGATAAAAATCGGGGGGGAAACGAAGGCGCCGGATTATTGCTTCCGGATAGGCGGGACACGGAAATTTTTCTTAGAGGCAAAGAAGCCGGCAATAGATATCGGAGACAGTGAGGAATCAGCATATCAGTTGAGGCGGTATGCGTGGAGCGCAAAACTGCCATTATCTATTTTGACGAATTTTGAGAAATTCGCGGTTTACGATTGCTTAGTCAGACCTCAACACACAGAGCGAGCGAACACAGCACGAACAATGTATATGACGTACAAGGATTACGTGGAGCGGTGGGATGAGATTTCGGCGATATTTTCAAAAGATGCAGTCCTAAAGGGGTCATTTGACAAATATGCGGCGAAGGCGGAGGGAAAACGCGGGACAAGTACGGTTGATAAAGAGTTTTTGAAGGAGATAGAGGGCTGGCGAAAAAATCTCGCGACTCGTATTGCTTGGCAGAACAGAAACCTTGGGACAACAGAGGTAAGTTTCGCGGTCCAGCGAATAATAGACCGAATATTATTTTTGCGGATGTGCGAGGACTGGGGAATAGAGTCGTACGGGCAATTAATGGCGTTAAAGAATGGCAGTAACATATACCGCCGGCTTGGGGAACTGTTTGAAAAGGCGGACGCGAAATACAACTCCGGGCTGTTTTATTTTAAGCAGGAGAAGGGTCGAAATGAGCAGGTAGATGAATTGACGCTGGGGCTTGATGTCCCCGATGAGCCAATAAGCTGGATTCTGAATAATTTATATTATCCGCAACCATACGATTTTCGAGTATTTCCTGCGGAGATACTTGGCAACGTATATGAGCAGTTTTTGGGCAAGGTTATTCGCATTACGCCCGCCCGGATGGTTAAAGTCGAGGATAAGCCGGAAGTAAAGAAAGCGGGCGGAGTTTATTATACGCCGGAGTATATCGTAAAGTATATTGTTAAAAATACAGTGGGGAAACTCTGCGAAGGCAAGACGCCAAAGGAAATAAGTAAGTTGAAGATTCTTGACCCCGCGTGCGGTTCGGGTTCGTTTCTTCTTGGAGCATATACGTATCTTTTGGATTGTCACCGGGACTGGTATGTTAACAACGGGCCGGAAAAACACAAAGAGCATATTTATCAGGGCAGGGGCGGACAATGGTATCTGACAATCAAAGAGAAAAAACAAATACTGCTTAATAACGTTTATGGGGTGGATATCGATTTTCAGGCGGTCGAGGTAACAAAGTTAAGTTTGTTATTGAAGGTTCTTGCGGGCGAGAATCAGGAGACGGTGGGGTCGCAGTTCAGGATATATCATGAAAGAGCATTGCCGGATTTGGGGAACAATATAAAATGCGGCAATTCACTCATCGGCACAGATTTTTACGAGATGCCGGAGGCGGATAAACTTAGCGATGAAGACAAAAGGCGAATAAATGCCTTTGATTGGGAACAGGGATTTCCGGAGGTTTTCAAACAAGGCGGATTTGATGCAGTGATAGGTAATCCGCCTTATATACCAATTGAAACTATGAAGGCCAGTGAAAGGGAATACTATCAAAACAATCACATAGAATTGCAGCGTAAGTATGATTCTTCAATTGTATTCATTCTTGCTATGATGGCCAAACTCAAATCGAGTGGATATCTCGGATTTATTTCTTCGGTAGCATGGCAGACAGGAGAAAACTTTTATAAATTAAGAGAGCACTTATTCAATAAATGTGGTATTGCAGCTTTGGTTAATCTGCCATTTGATGTATTCCCAAACGCTTATGTGGATACCGGTATATATATACTTACAGGCGCACCGCGTGATAATTATTTGATATACCGTTTCCCGAAAAAGGGGCCAGTTCTTAACCTTGATAGCATCGAGTATTTGAGCATTCCGCGAAGTATGGTGGTATCGCCCGGTTACAAAATTGTTCTTGAGCCAACAGCATATAATATGTTATCGCGATTTTCGGGAATCGATTTTTCTGCTCTAGGCGAATTAACTGTATCAACTCAAGGATTGGCGGGTAATAGGTTTGAGCCCCAAAATACCAAAAATAAAAATAAATGGTATCCATTTCTTGCTAAGGGACAAGTGCATAGATATTCCTTATTAACTGAAGAAACGGCATTCGTGAATATGGATAAATATCCATCGCTGAAACGATTTTACGAAGCTGAGCCGAAGATTTTGATACGGCGGGTAGTGAGTCGACAAGATAGAATAATGGCTACTTATACAGACAAGCGATTGGTATTGAAAAAAGATATTAATCCTTTTGTAATCACCGATATTAAGTTGAATCCCTTGTACATCTTAGGGATTTTAAACAGCAAACTCATTTCGTATTTGTATGTCAATAGCTCATCCATCGCAACCAAAGATGATTTCAGACAAACCACACTTGCAGAGTTGAGAAAAATACCTGTTCGCAGGATCGATTTTGCCAATTCCACCGGGAAGCGTCAGCACGATAAAATGGTCAAGTTGGTAGAGCGGATGTTGGAGTTGCACAAGAAGCTGGGTGAGGCGAAGGTTCCGCAAGATAAGGAAAGGTTGCCGCGGGAGATAGGCGCAACGGATAAGCAGATAGATACGCTTGTTTATGAATTATACGGCCTGTCGGCGGACGAAATCGCGATAGTTGAAGGCAAGGAATAGCGTACAGCGTTCAGCGGACAGGTCGCTACGAGGTGGTAATTTGTGTGCAAGCGGTTATAATGGCGTCTTTTGAGACGCCATTTTTATGCGCAAACGTATAGCGATATTGGGTTCGACGGGGTCGATAGGAACGACGGCCCTGCGGGTTATTGATGGGCTGAATGCTTTGCCCAAAGATAAATCGCAGCAGTTTGAGGTTGTTGCGCTGAGCGGGCACAGCAATATCAAATTATTAGCAGAACAGGTGCGGCGATACAGGCCTAAGTACGTGGCGGTAAGCGATGTCGATTGCGTTGAGGAATTTCGCCGGCTCACCGAAGGGATGGATGTAACGGTTTTGGCGGGGGCGGAGGGGCTGACGGAAATTGCGGAGCTTGAGGGGGTCGATACAGTATTGGCGGCGGTTGTAGGGGTTGCGGGGTTATCGGCGGTTTTGGCGGCGGTTCGTAAAGGCAAGAGGATTGCGATAGCGAACAAGGAGCCGTTAGTTATAGCGGGCCAGTTAATCACCGCGGAGGCAAAAAAATACGGCGCGGAGTTGCTGCCTGTTGACAGCGAACACTCGGCTATTTTTCAGGCGATGCAGGCGGGCAGGCACGAAGAGGTGGCCAAGATAATCCTGACGACATCCGGGGGGCCATTCAGGAAGGCAAATCCCGCCGGGATACCGGACGCGAGTATCGAGCAGGTTCTGGCACATCCGGTTTGGCGGATGGGGCCGAAGATTACGGTTGATTCGGCGACGATGATGAACAAGGCGCTGGAGATAATCGAGGCGCGATGGCTTTTTGACGTGCCTGCCGAAAAAATAGAAGTTATGGTTCATCCCGAGTCGATAGTTCATTCAATGGTTGAGTTTATGGACGGCTCGGTAATTGCGCAGATGGGAAGCCCGGATATGTCTCTTCCGATTCAATACGCACTGACATATCCGCTGCGTCTGCCCGGCTCAGCGAAGAAACTTCAGCTTGACCGGCTCAAGACGCTGACGTTTGAGAAGCCAAATCCGCAGGTATTTCCCGCGATAGAGATGGGTTTTGAGGTTGCTCAAAAGGGCGGGACGGCCGCGGCGGTATTTAACGCAGCGAACGAGGCCGCCGTCGAGCAATTTCTGGCAGGGAAAATAAAATTTGGTAATATCATTGAGCTTGTCCGGCGATGTTTAGATAACTACATTGTCAAAATGGATGACCACGGGCAAGACGCCCGTAACACAAACGCGTCACTTGAAGAATTGTTAGAGGCGGACGCCTGGGCAAAGAAAGAGGTAATGGAATGTCTGAAAAATCATCAGTTTCGATGAAACCATACTCACGAGCCATTTTGCTGGCTATGGTGGTCGTCGCGACCCTTGTTCTTATTATACGCAATATCGATGTTTCCAAAAACATCCTGCTGGTGCTGCTGGGTTTCGGCGCGGTCATTTTTATTCATGAGCTTGGGCACTTTATCGTCGCAAAACTGTGCGGAATAAAGGTCGAAGCGTTTTCGATAGGAATGCCGCCTATTTTGTTCGGCATAAAGAAGGCGAACCTGGGCTGGCGGATACGCATTCTGCCTGAACTGCTGCGCGATGCTCGTCTCGGCGAAGGCGACGTCGAAGTCGCAGAAGGAACAGAATCGTCAAGCCACAGCCAAGAAGACGAGGATTCGGAAGACGGGCTTTTAAGTTTCACGGTGGGTAAAAAAATTCTGCCGGGCGAAACCGAATACCGAATAGGGCTGATTCCTCTGGGCGGTTTTGTCAAAATGTTAGGTCAGGAAGACGTGGGGCCCGTGAAGGTAAACGTTGACCCGCGGTCGTTCGCCAACAAGCCCGTTCTTGCCCGCGCAGCGGTATTGGCCGCGGGAGTGACTTTCAACGCGATAAGCGCCATTATTGGATTTATGATAGTGTTCCTGATTGGTATAGGTTTGACAGCCCCGATTGCAGGCAACGTGGTGCCCGGCTCGCCGGCGGAAAAGGCGGGCATAAAATCCGGCGATGAGATAGTCGAGGTCGCGGGCGACAGTAGCCGACTGGATTTCAGTGACATTATGATGGCGGCGGTGCTTTCCGGGAAAGATAAGGCGATACCGCTTAAGGTCCGCCGAGCCGACGGCACAATCGATGATATTTCGTTAGTCGCGAAGCAAGTACCGGGTGGTCAATTTCGGGGCTTCGGCATACAAAAACCATCTACGCTGACCATAGCACAATTGCCCCCCGCAGACGCCAACCAGTTGTTTGAAAACACGGGTCTGAGGCCCGGCGACCACATCAAGGCCGTCGCGGGAATCGATGTTAACAACCACTGGCAGATAGAGCCGATAATTGAAGGAATTTTTGAGCCGAACATTACGTTTTTGGCAGAGCGACGGGAAGCATCGGGCCAGTCGCGTCTTGTTGAAGGCCGGCTCGCTTTGAGTTTTACGCCCGCGAAGGATCTTGTCGGGGAATCCGAAGAAGCAAACCTCGCCAATATCTGTTCTATGGTACCGCGACTGCGGATAGCCGCGGTATCGGAGGAGCCGAGGTCGTTTAAGGAATGGTTCCTGCGGTTGTTTGGTATCGGTAATGAAAGACAACGACTAAAGCGTGGCGATATTGTAGTCGGGCTGGCCGACGTAAATAATCCGACGTTTACCGAGATGCGCGAGATTACCATGGCGCACGAGAACAATAACCTTGCGGTTACGGTTCTTCGCACGGGCCACAACGGCATAGAGAAACGCATAGCCATATCGGTGATTCCACGGCTGGATACGGATTCCAACCGTGTTGTAATCGGTATAATTCCTGAGCTCGATATCGAGCATCCGGTAGTCGCCAAAGCAATCGCGACCGAACGGCGTCTCAATCCGCCGACGATTCCTCGCGGCGCAACGATAACGGCCGTAGATGGTGTTAAAGTGTCCAGTTTTTATGATGTTGCACGCCTGTTGAAGCGGAATTCAGGCCATCGCGTTACGATTGACTGGCGGCTTGACGCACATACAGCCGGCAATGTGACGATTGTTGTGGGTGAGAAACAGGACGTTGTCAGTGCATACGCTTTTACCGAGGAGGTACTACCGTTCGCGGAGCTGGAACGGCTGTACAAAGCCGACGGGCCTGTTGACGCGATACGGATGGGATACAAACGTACAAAGACGTTTATCATTCAAACGTATGTTACTTTGCATCGACTGATAGGCGGGCTTGTAAGCCCCAAGCAGCTTATGGGGCCGGTGGGCATCCTGACGTTCAGCTACCGCATCGTCGCCGTCAAGCCCTTTGTTTATTATGTTTATTTCCTCGGCCTTATAAGCGCATCAATCGCGGTGCTGAATTTTCTCCCGCTGCCGCCATTTGACGGCGGGCTGACGGTGCTGTTGCTGGTCGAGAAAATCAAAGGTTCGGCGATAAGCGTGCGAACGCAGGAACTTATCGCCTACGTGGCCTGGGGGCTGGTCGGTTCGCTTATGCTGTATGTGACATTCAATGATGTCGTCCGTCTTATTTTCGGTTTCTTCAGCTGACGATAATGACAGCGGCAAAGGACTCATTGATAATCAGAAAGGATTCTGGTAATGACAATGACGCTTGAGAAGCTAACATCGGAGGCATATCACGACAACCTGCAGGCGGCGCTGATACAGTTTGACCCCGAAGTCCACAAGCTGATAGCGAAGGAATACGAGCGTTTGCAGGATACGATACAGCTTTTGGCGGCGGAAAATCAGTGTTCGCGGGCAGCGCTGGCGGCACTCGGTTCAATCCTGCAAAACAAGACCTGTGAGGGATTCCCCGCGGCCCGGCTTCACGGCGGCAGCAGCGTGATGGACGAGGTCGAGGGGCTGGCCATCGAACGCGCCAAACAGGCATTCGGCGCCAGATACGCCAACGTCCAGCCGCATTCAGGCACAACGGCAAATCAAATCGTAATAACCGCCCTGCTCAGGCCGGGCGACAAGATACTGAGTATGGCAACAAGCCACGGCGGACATTATTCACACGGCTTTATAGATTCAGTCACCGCAAGATTTTTCGAGATTGAAAGTTACCACGTTGACAGAGACACGTTTCTTCTGGACTATGACGAAATACGAAAGCAGGCGAGACGATTCGGGCCAAAATTGATTATATGCGGAGCAAGCGCATATCCCCGATCAATCGACTTCGCTAAGTTCAGGCAAATCGCCGACGAGGCGGGAGCGTTATTGCTCGCGGATATTTCGCATTTGTCGGCGCTGGTTATGGGGGGAGTTCACGCATCGCCCATCGATTATGCTCATCTGACAACCACCAGCACCTATAAGCCCGGCGGGCCGAGGGGCGGGCTGATTTTGTCGGGCAAGGATTACGACCGCAGGATTAAAACAGCGAGCGGAGAAACACAATTGTGGCAGTTGATAGAAAAGACGACATTCCCCGGCATTCAGGGAACGCCATATTTCAGCAATATCGCCGCCAAGGCGGTCTTTTTCAAAGAGGCCGTATCAGAAGAATATAAAGCGAGGCAAGTTAAGGTGGTTGAGAACTCAAAACGTCTGGCCAATGCGCTACTTAAAAAAGGGTACAACGTTCTCACCGGCGGCACCGACAATCACCTTATGCTTGTCAACGTTGCTGACAACTCGTCTCATCTCACGGGACTCAGCGCTCAACAATGCCTCGAACGCTGCGGCATAGTCGTCGATAAAATGCTTTTGCCTTATGATGATAACCCTAATGGCCCAAGCGGCATACGCTTAGGCACACCTATTATTACGAAAAATGGTATGGGCACCACGGAAATCGACCTGATAGCCGAACTTGTCGATACCGTTCTGACGAACCTGAAACCGCCAAGTCACACAATCGACCAATCGGTTGCAGACCATGTCAGGGGCCAGGCAAAAGACCTGGCTAACGAATTTCCTCTCCGCTGACACGGCCCCGTGTTTGTAACGGTTATGGTGTATTCGTTCCGCGTTGTTATAATGGAGATATGTTTCAGGGCGAAGCTTAACCAGGATTTTGTTTCTTGTGAGCGAAAGTAAATGCTGAAATTACTTATATCACTTAACAACATACTCTTCCCGGGCTGGACAGTGCACTTGAAGAAAGAACTTCGCGGTTGCGAATCTGTTCTGGACATGGGATGCGGCAGCGATTCCCCTATGCAGAAATGCAGCGTTAAATTTTCCCTTGGCGTTGAACTGTTTGACCCCTATTTGGCGGAGAGCAAAAAGAAGAAAATCCACACTGAATACCTCAAAGCGGACATCAAGAGCGTTGAATTTGAGCCAAAGTCGTTCGATTGTGTGCTGTGCCTGGAAGTCCTTGAACATATGACAAAAGAAGAAGGACTCAAACTGATAGAAAAGATGAAGAAATGGGCCCGAAAAAAGGTCATAATCACAACGCCGAATACTTTTGTGTGGCAGGATGAGATAGACAACAACCCGCTACAGGCGCACGTATCCGGCTGGAGCGCAAAGGAACTTCGAAACGCAGGTTTCGAGGTGCACGGTATCGAAGGATGGAAAAAACTCAGGGGATACAGAGGAGTTTTGAAATACAGACCGATGTTTTTCTGGGCAAAACTGTCCCATATCAGTCAGAAGCTGGTTTACTTTTTTCCGAGTATGGCATTCCAGTTATTTGCGGTCAATTATACGGACGTCGATAAGCCAACTGTGTAACGGCGCGGCCCAATATCCCCCTACAAGAGTATCCAGCCGGATGGAAATAAATCATCCATTTTCATTGAAACCTGTATCTTCTTATCAAACCATTGCCTGGGTGCGAGCACTATCTTGTCCTCTCGCGGGTTGAGCCAGGCCCCCCACCACGAAAACGTGCTGTTGGCAATAATGTGATGATTGCAGCGACTCATAAGCCACAAGTCTTCATAGTCCTTGTCGGCCCGATTGTAGTCAACAAACGTAGCCGGGCAGAGTCGTTTCAAATTATCCCCTGCCCACTCAGGGTCATCACTGAAAATAAAGAAGTGAGCGTTCTTAACCAATTGCTTCAGATAATCTACACATCGTAAATAATAATCAGGGCCGCAGCCGCCATGAACCCGTTTCGTCTTGCGTGCTGCAACGTAATCTCCTCGCCGAATGTGAATACTTACAGATTGTTTAGAAGCAATCATCTCGGATAGTTCTTTGCTTTTGCCGCTTAACGGAGTTTTTAAAGTAAATTCCCTGCGCAGAATTGCAGCGATATCTGAGAAGTATTTCTCGCTCTGCCAATATCCCTTAAGGTAAACACCATCGTAGAGGTTCAAAATTTCCGGGTCAAAGTGAAAGCATTTTTCCTGAATATATTTTGGCCATTTTTTCGGCCATATCTTTGCTAATGCGTGCTCTATTCTTCCTTTTGGTGCCATGGCTGCAATTTCCGCCGCCGTAGCAAAGTTCTCTTGAATATTGAATTTCCCGAGGGTATACGGACGGCTGATAAACTTGTCCATCCATGTTACATCCAGTTTCAACTCAACTGCCAGGACGTGAGCCAGCCGCCTGCCGGCAGCATACTGAAACATCTGGTTACCTAAACCGCCGAAGAGTCGAGTAATAATCATTATTGCCCTTTTCTTTTGAACCAGAAACATCCACATCCATAGGTTTGTGCGTCGGCCATTTCTTTAGTTGCGTGCTCGATAAGCCCGCCATTTTTCTTGGCTTCCGGAATCAAAGCAAAGTTCATCAATTCCAATTCTTCAAAATAGCTCATGACCTGGTCGAAACTATAAATCCTGTGAGCATTGAACATGATTTTAGGTTTCCCGCCGACGGGCACGACAAATAACAGATTTCCGCCCTTTGCCAATACACGTTTAAGCTCATCGATTGCTTTCAGGTCGCCATTATAATCCAAAGGGTCACCATAGCGGCCAAGCCCGATATGTTCTACCACGTGCATACAGGAAAGTGACGACACCGACATATCGGGAAACGGCAAGGCCAGCAGGTTTGCCGCCTCAGATTGCAAACCGCTCAATTTCATGTCTGCCGGCCGGTAATCATAAAACTTTACCTTTATAAAAGCCGATACCAACGCAACGAAATAAACGTACGAGGAAATATCGACGTGCTCCTCAGGAAGGGTGCTGGCAAGAATGCGGGCCGCCCAGGCGGTGTGAAAAACGTAGTGCCTGTCAAATGCGGTGGTGGCGGTTTTATCACTTAAGCAGGGATAGAGGCCTTTCCACCCGATTTCGAACCGGCCTGCGTCACCTGCTTTTCTGAAAGACAGAAATTCCTTTATGAAAGCCGGATATCTCGGCAAATTTCTGAGCCCATGATAGAGATAAAACGACAAAGGAAACATTTCCGTGATTCTTTGAAGAAACGCCTTCGCTGTCCGCCTACCTTTTCCAATATATTCGCGAGAATCGTATTTAAGCGTCATCTTATCTTCCGGTTTATAATGTTTTTTTGCGAATATCAAATCCTTGTATTCTTATACCAAGAACTCCAAGTATCCTTTTTATAAAAAAATAAAATGTGCGGAGTAAATTTCTTCTGAATCTATAATATTTTCCTCTGAATTTCTGGGTGGATGGATAATTGGGACCATATACAGGTTTATTTGAAAGTATGTAATCCCCATCAAACCCCGTTATGAAGTAAGTAAGGTGCTTTTTATTCACCAGCAGTTCCAGGTTATTTTCGTAGTCCGCAAACTTTTCAAAATCTTCAGCTCTGACAAAAAAACAATTAGCGTCGCTGGCAGCTATCAGCCGGTACCCCTTTGTTTCTGCGAGTTTGACCAGCGAAAACGGCGAACAACCGAAATAGTTTCCTTTCTCCGGTATCAGGTCCATACTGGGCGGGATAGTGGGATTAAACTCACAGACCACTAATCTGGGTTTTAGCCCCCGCAAACTTTCGAGGATATAATAATCGTCCCCATCAACGTCTATGGATAACAAATCCACGTCGCCGGATATGCCGTTTTGCTTTAATATATTCTCAAGAGTATTCAGTCCGTCACAACGCACAAAAGCATTTATGCAATGGCAATCATATTTCTTTACGTTTTGAACCAGCGATTTATACCTGTTTTTGTCAGCCTCAATCAGTATTCCTTTCCATCCCTTTGTCCAAAGGTTCGCGGTGTTTGATAAATAGAAGCCGTCCCACGCTCCAAATTCAACACAGACCTTAGACGACGTGCCCAGAATCTTGAATATCTGTTCAATTATTCCATCCTCACCAAACTGGGAGTACACGTTGCGGCCATAGTCCGAAAGTTTTTTCATCTGCGCGACCTTTCTGTACACATATATGTAGCTCTTTTACAATATTGCCCACTTATTGGCCTGGTTGCGATTCCACAGGAGGGACATTCCTCTCGGGCCCCTGCTACCATATCCGTTTAAGCCTCTGATAGCAATCGTAAGCCATACATCTGATTCCAACCAAGGGGATACGATGTTCCCTGGCAATCCTATCTATGTCCCGCCTGATAGCCGTTCTGTTAAGGGGCTGCGCTCTTGAGTAAAAGGGCAATATCCTTGTTATGAGAGTAGACCATAACTTGCGTTTTGTGGAGTCATCCAATATATGCTCGACGCAAGGCGCTGTCTTGGAATAGAAATACATAATATCCTTGTACCCAAAGTCGTTTGTCTCCATTTTTCTGGACAGATTGCCGGAAAACAGTCGGCAATAAGCAAGCATTTTATCAAGATAGTAAAAATCTTTAACCTGTAAGATTCTGCACCACATATCGATGTCTGCCGGACAGCCCGCTTGCGGGTCAAAACCTCCTGCCTTGTTAATATCCTGGCGTCGGAATAGTATAGCGCCCGGCCATCCAACAGTTCTTTTCCCAAGGAGGTAATTCTTGATAAATTCCCGGCCATTTTCTTTCGTGTCCCGGCTGAACAACCTATACAGGTTATTGGCACTTTTTACTCTGTTACCCTCATCGATGATGGAACAATTGCAGCAAACAACGCCGACATCGGGGTGCTCATCCAGAATGCGCGCCTGTTCGGCAACACAATCGGCGGAGAGTATGTCGTCATCTCCAATTATTTTGATGTATTCTCCGGAAGACAACGATACGGCCTTGTTCCAGTTTTTTACAAATCCTATATTGTTTTCATTTCGAATGAACTTGACGTTTGCTGTGTTGCTGTAGGCCTCAGAGAGATTTACAGTTTCATCAGTTGAACAATCATCCAAGACCAGAACCTCTATATTGGGATAGGTCTGAGCAATGGCCGAATCGACCGCCATCCTGAGATAATTGGCCCTGTTGAAGGTCGGTATTAATATAGATACTTTAGGCACGTTGCTCTCCACTGTCGCCCAAGCTGGCTTTTGGAGGATAAAAACTACTTTCCGCGAGGGCGTTTATCTTAATGTAAAAATACACAGTAGCGATTATAGTGCTTCCCGAGTGAAGCCCCACCATTACCCAGAACACGCCGACAAAACCAAATAAGCTGATAAAAACATAATTGAGAACGACATTCAAAATGCCGCCGATTAAGAGTATTACCACGTAAATTTTGGCCATACCGGCTGGAACTATGAAGCCCTGGTTTAATACGGCACCCCAGACATAAAATGGCATCAACGGAAGCAGAATATTCGTTATCAGGAAGAAATCGGCGACGTTGTACTTGGGAAAAATGGTTTTCACAACAACAGGAATGCCAAAATACAGCGACACACTCAAAGCCAGGCCCGCTACAACACAAAAAGCCGCATATTTTTTCACTTTACTTTTTATTTCAGCGACATTCTTAACAGTGATGTACGCGGTTGTATTAGGGGCAATAACCTGACCCAGTATTCCGAAAGGCAGGAATATTAACTGGAAAATACCATCCAGCAATCCGTAGTAGCCGATTTCGACTATAAAACCGAACTGTTTTAATATCAGGATGCTAACCCTTGTATAAAGGAAGCCCGCTACGGTTCCAATTCCCAGCAGCACCGCATATTTGAGCACCTCGACCAGAACGGATTTGTCGAATTCAAATCTAAAGTTTCTTTGGAACCCGCAAAGGGACAAGAACAGCAGCAGACCCGTTATGTTCAGGGACCAGATTACTCCCGGGAGCAGATAACGGTTTATCAGGAAAAGGGAAATCCCGATAGAAACCAAACTGACAATGGAGCTGATAACGGCGAGTTTTTTAAACTCTTTGAGGCCCCTGTACATACCATCAAGGATATCCGTCAGCGGTATCAGGAACAAATACGGCAGGAAGTAAAGAACATAGCGGTAATTTTCTTTGAAAAATGTATCACCGAGGGCTATAAGGACCAGTGAAACCAATGCGCCTACGCTTACGCTGAATACGACGATTGTAAAGGCGATACGGTTGAGTTTTTCGGGCTGGGCGATCTTATATTCTGTAACAAATTTTGAAACTGCGTAAGAAAGTCCGAAGTCACAGAAAATCATTAAGAGAAAAAACACGGTCCGCAGGTAATTGAGCAGGCCGAAATCCTCTGGAGACAAGAGCCTTGCCGCAACGAAAAAGATGACGGCTGTTACGCCATACTTGCCGAACAGCTGGAGGCTTCGCCATGAGAAATTATGAATCGTTTCTTTGTGTCTTTTATACAATACGCTTATCATAACTTAAAGATTTCGTATCTTAGCTTTCTATACAGCCCATAGAGCCATGGAAAGGTCAGAAAAAGCCATAATATGAGTTTTTCTGTTTTTGGGGCGTTGTATTTTTTGTAACATTGGAATGCCTGTCCTGCAGCTTCATAGTCGCCGATACCCAAGGCAAAAACCATTTTCTCTCTGAATGCTTCTGCCTCCAATTTGTCGAGGGGTATGCCAATGAATTTGACTAATTGCTCCTCATTATTGAAATCAAGTTTGTCATAGGAGTCATATCCATTTTGCAGCTTTTCGTAGTAAAATTTCAAGGCCAGCTTGCTCATAATAACCTGCCTTCGTTTTTTTGTCATCGAGATGCCCTGGCCGGACATTCTGTAATTAAGACATACTTCCTTTATGTTACCGAACCTTTTGCCCTTCAACAAAAGATTAAGGTAAAAATCGTAGTCCTCGGCGTTATTAAGTTTGTCCCTGTATAAAAAACCCTCGTTTCTTAACATAATTGTTGAATGATAAAAAGCCATTCTGCCGGCAAGGATATTGTCAACAATCTGCTTGTGACTGCTATGCATAATAGTTTTTTCTCTTAACAGTCCATTTCCATCCATTATCTGCGCCGAAGTTCCCACCATGAATACGTCTTTATGCTTTTCCAGAAACCGGTGCTGCAATTCGAACCTTTCAGGCAGTGATATGTCATCAGCATCCATTCTTGCTATATATTTGCCTTGCGCCTGTCTTATTCCCTTGTTTAATGATTCGGCAAGTCCAAGATTTTCATTGTTCTCGATAATACTTATTCTGCCATCCTTGTTGCTATAACTTTTCAGTATATCCTTATTCTCTCGTCTCTGCGGATTATCGTTAATTATAATAAATTCAAACGCTTCGAACGTCTGCGCAAGTATGGAATCTATGCTGTGCTGCAGCCATTCCAATGGTTCGTTATACACCGACATTACAACCGTAATTTGCTTCATATTAGTCAAACTATAGCGGGCTCAGGGGTTATGTTACATTCCCGGCGACCGACATGTACTCGCAGGGGTAGCCGCAGCCGATGTCGAGGACGGCTTTTCCGGTCAGGTCGCCAACCAGTTCCCGCACTGACTTTTGGGTGTTGAGAAAGTTATCGCCTGTCAGGCGTTTAGAAAAATTTCGCCAGTTTTCTCCGAAGGCGAATCTTTCCATATTTTTCTCCTATGACGCCGCCTGTAATACGGGACGGCCGCGACGGTTATCGTTTTTTGGCCAACCTGGTAAAGAAGGATTTATACTCGGTGATAATCTTCGTTATATCGTGATACTGTACAGCGTATCTGCGGGCATTGGAGCCGTACTCGACATAGCGATTGTTTTCCAGCATAAACCGCAAATTATATGTTAGCTGGGCGGGGTCGCCATTGCAACACAAACCACAGGTGTACGTATCCAAAAAACCGTCGGGATTAACATTGAAAGACAGTATCGCGGCGCTGCACTTGCAGGCATGAATGAAGGTGTTCGGGAAGCCCTCGGAATCACTGGTATTGACGAAGATCTTGGCCCGCTGGAAATAAGTGTTTATCTGGTTGAAGGGCACGTGTCGAATAAACTGAAGATTCGAGATTGTGCCGGCTTCTGCGATAAGATTTGCGTAATGCTGGTCTTTATTCAGCGCCTGGCAAATCATAGTGAAATGCTCATTCGGTATGGCTTTGGCGAGTTCTAAAAATAGTTCGGGTTTTTTAACGGGGTTGTCTCGGCCAACCCACAGAATCGTGTCGCGGGTTTGCTGCTGCACTGCGGGGAGTCGATGGCCATTCGGAATCGCGCGTGAAGAAACGCCCACTGTCCTGGTCAGATTCCCCTCGTCGGTTACATTCTGGGCAAAAACCATGTCTGCCTGTCGCAGTGACCAGGCGAACAATCTGCCAAGAATCAGGTGCTGCCTGACATAAGTCCCATCGCTTTCAAGCAAACTGGCAAGGCGATACACGAAAATCCTGCGGTGCAGTTTGCAGAACATCGCCACCAGCGGCACGCCAGGCGATGCGCACTCGAGGAAGTAGATATCGGCATCGACCCGCTTCAGCGCCCGCCAGGTCCGCAGAACACCGTCGAAGACGTTCTTGTTAAAATCGTGCGACTTGAGTATTGTCACGCCCTCGATTGTCTCCACATCGTTCTGGCCGTAATCTGCCACGATGAAGCTGACCTCAAAGCTGCTGTCGCGAGCAAGCTCAGTTGCCAGATAGTACAAATCGAGCTCTGCCCCGCCGAAGTAATCGCCCTTGTCCGGATTGAATATCGGATACGCTCTCGGGACAACAAAGCAAACCCTGATTTTTTTTGTAACGTCTGTTTTCATTGCGCCACCACCCAATAGCATTCGCTCAGATAACATATCGACAGAGTCCGCGACATCGAGGCCTGCCTGCGAGCGATGCAGTGCAAATTACACCATTGTGACATCCTCGGTAAAGTCCCGTCGCGAAACGAAAACTTTCCAAATTCGTAACCACTTGTTGTTATTCGACTTACAGCAAGAAAACACTGTGTTGTATTTATACTAAGAGCGATCGGTGCTTCATTGCAACGATTTTCTCATTATAATACGGTATGAACAAAATCACAGCCAGAATTTTTATGAATAAGACCTTTGAAAATTGCTTCAATTTTGTTTTTTTTGCAGTAGAACTTGTGAAAAATTTTGGAGTAGTTTTCAATATGATGCATTAAAATGACTGGAAGCTGAAGAGTGTTTCGAAATGCGTTTTAAGAGTGCGATGTTTAATTAGAGGTATTAGAATGAACGTTACTTTTGTGTATCCAAAGAAGGGCGGCATTTTTCCGCGTATGCCCATTAATTTATCAATATATCCCCCATTGGGGATTATATATTTAGCTACCGTGTGTAAAAAAAATGGGATTAACGTCAACCTTATCGACCTGACATTTGACAGGAGCTGGTCTGCTTATGAAAAACGAATAAGAGAACAAAAGCCCGATATTGTGGGTTTCACCGCGCTATCGCCATTTTATGATGATGTTCTCACGGCAGTATCAATTACAAAGAAAGTTGTTCCAAACGCAAAAATAATTATCGGCGGCCCTCATGCAACAGCACAACCCTTAGAAGTGATAAAAGATGATTTCGTTGATGTCGTGGCCGTGGGAGAGGCGGAAAACAACATTGTACCGCTATTGAACGCACTGCAAAACCAGGGAGAACTCAAGAACATAAAGGGCATAGTTTTTAAGCAGAATGGACAGATTATACAAACTGAACGAAATGAGCATGTTGACCTGAATACGCTTTCGGTGCCGGACAGAGGACTGCTCCCGACGATTAAAAAATATTTCCGCCAGATACCGCTTTTCCCGAATGTGCCGCCCGTTGGCATCGTTATCGCCAGCAGGGGTTGTCCGTTTAACTGCACATTCTGTCAGCCAATGCTAAGGGAGATGTTTGGAAGAAATGTGCGTTTCCGAAGTCCTCAAAGCATTCTGCAGGAGATTGATGAATTAGTCAAAAAGTACAAGGTCAAAACGGTGCTATTCACAGATGACAATATGACAATCAATAAAAGGTGGCTGTTCGAAATCTGTGACGGTATCAAAGAGAGGAACTATAATCTGATAATTGGAGTTCAGGGCAAGGCAGATACGTTAACCCCGGAGATTGCTGAAAAATTAAAGGCGATAAATTGCCGGAGTATGTCATTTGGAGTCGAATCGGGCAATCAGCAAATCCTGGATATTGTTATGGACAAGCACCTTACTATCGCCGAGATAGAACGGGCTTTTGAGATTTGCAAGAAAAATAACATTGTAACGAACGCATCGTTGATGATAGGCACCCCGGGCGATACGAAGGAAACAATAATGGATACGGTTCGATTGCTTGAAAAAATCAAGCCGAACTCCATAGACCTTCATTATACAACACCAACGCCGGGCTCAAAAATGTTCAATGAGGTGGAATTTGACAAGTCCCATGATGACCGCTGGAGCGCCGGCGCAATCAAGCTCAATGGAATAACGCCGGAAGAGCTTACTGAGATGTTCGATAAGATACAATTGCGTTACAGACAAGTGAAGGAACGCCCGCCTCTTAACTTTTTGTGGGACTATTTTTGGGGGACAATGAGATACGGTTATAATTTCCTGTCATTGTCCGCTCAATATGCGTACTTCTGTCTGGATAATTCGGTCATAGTCTATAAGCTGCTTGGGAAATGGGTTTTCTCCCTCAAAGGCAAACATTGACTTTTTCTTCAGCAGCTCCGGGACATCCAGCAATTAAACACAAAAGCAAGCCATAACTGTCTGGCATTATCTGCCCTGTTGACAATGTGAGCGTTGAGCATTTGTTGGACATAATCGTAGTTTAATAGATTATGCTCGTAATATTTCCTGTTAGTTAAAAACTCCCGGATTAGACCACTATTTTTGACCCAGGTACTAACGGGAACTGTAAACCCCCTTTTTGTCCTGTGCACTATTTGCCGGGGCAGGTATTTATCGGCTATTCTTTTCAAAAACCATTTAGTCGTCAGGCATCTGATTTTATATTTATCCGGAAGCGACAAGACCAGCGGCACCAGACGATAGTCCAGATACGGCACTCTCGCCTCCAAAGAGACCAACATCGAAGCAAAGTCAACTTTTTTGAGTATGTCCTCGGCAAGATAGTTATGGATGTCATTCAACTGCACCGAAAGCAAACTGTCTTCGCCGCCACAGGGGATAAGCTGCTCGTCCGGAATAAAACCATTAGTTAACAGGTCTTTCCTGTTCGCCTCTGTGAATGTCGCCATCCAGTTCAAATGCCGCCTGTTGCAGCCCACGTCGAAATCACGCAGGAATCTTTTCATTTTGAAGCCGAGAGTTACTTTTCTATCCGAAGGCGGAATCATATTCGCAAGGAATCTGGACAATCCGGCAACGGGGGCGGGAACGAATTTCGCCAGTTTATACGCCATATAGGTATCATAGCCGCCGAACACCTCGTCGCCCGCGTCGCCCGATAGCGATACCGTAACCCTCTGGCGGGTAATTTTCGACAACAGATACGTCGGGAAGACCGAAGAATCGCCAAACGGCTCGTCCATCGCTCCGATTACCTGCTGGATAATGTCTTCATTGACGTCCATATATTCGTAGTGATGGGCCGTCTTGATATACTCAGCCGCAATCTTTGAGAACTCCAGCTCGTTGTAGGACTGGTCTTTGAAGCCAATTGAGAAGGTGTCGAAATCCTTTTTGTTTTTAGCAATTATTGCGGATATGAGCGACGAATCGACGCCGCCCGAAAGGAAGCTTCCCACGGGTACATCAGCAATCAATCGCTTCATTACGGCGTCGCTGAGAATTTCCTCGACCATTCCCAGCCGGTCATCAATAGCAATATCCTGACGTTTAGCTATTTCGGCTTCGAGGTCATAATGTTTTGAGATAGAAAGCTTTTTTGTATTGAGGTCAAAGAGGATGCTGTGAGACGGTTTGAGTTTTCGGCAATTTTTGTAAATCGTGAAATCGCCGCCGATGTATTTCTGGTAGAAGAAGAAATTCACGCCTGCGGGGTCGGTTTCAAGGGAGATACGATGTTTTTTAATTGCTTTTAGTTCCGAGGCGAAGATAAAACGCTGGCCGTCAAAATAATAATAAAGCGGCTTTATGCCGAACCTGTCACGAGAGATAAATAGAGTTTGTTTGTCCCTGTCATAAATGCAAAAGGCCCACATCCCATTAAATTTTTCGACGCATTTGTCGCCCCAGCGGTGATAAGCGGCCAGAATAACCTCGGTATCCGTGCCCGATGTGAATTTATAGCCGAGGGTTTGAAGCTCGTCCCTGATTTCCTGAAAGTTGTAAATTTCGCCGTTGAAGACAATAGCAAGGTTCTGAAAATACATCGGCTGATGGCCTTTTGGGGACAAGTCCAGGATTGCCAGGCGCGTATGTCCCAGTGAGACCTTGTCGTCGAGATACGCCCCCCGGTCATCGGGGCCGCGGAGCCGCATCACCTCGGTCATTGCCTCGATTGTCCCGTTGTCCTTCCAGTTAAAGCCGGCTATTCCGCACACTACTTACTGCTCCTGCTGACCATTTCAGCGTAAACTTCTGTCAGTGTTTTGCTCTCGAATCCCGTCTTAATCGTATATCGTAAAATCGACGTCAGCCGATTCAGATACATTTTCTGGCCGAGCTTTGTTCTTACAAAGGGTGTTTTGCCGGGCAGGACCTCCATCGAGTGAAACATCAGGTTCAGCACCGGCAAGGAATAGTTTCTCGCGAATTCGGCGACAAGCGATTTCATCTCAAAGCCCGTCATATGCGTAGGCCGCAGCCATCGATAAAACATCCACCTGCCGGGCAAAAACGGCAATCTCTTTCCCGAAACAGTAATAGGCACTTCCAAAATTGTGCTGCTACCCGGTGAATAATAATCCGTTTGGGAAATAAAATACGGCTGCTTCGGCGCCCGCGAATGGTCCGGGCCACCGTAACTTCGCCAGTCCGTATCAGGCGTTACCGAGCTATCGACTTTGTAACCCAGCTTTTCCAACGCCTTTATCGTATCCAAATCCGCACCGTATCGGGCCGCCCTGTAGGAAACCGGTCTGACACCTAATTTCTTTTCAATCAGGTCAGTCAGATTTTTTATCTTCGCCGATTCTATTTCTGCATCATAAGCGAAACAGGGAAATTCATCACTGGCAGTGCCGGAAATATCTTCGTGTTTTCTTTGCGGCTCAATGTATTCGCTGTGAAGGTGAGCCCCTATCTCCGCGCCTCGTCCGAGTTCTTCTTTGAGCGTCCGGCAGCACTGATCATTTTCGGCCACCTCCGGCGAGACAAAATAAACCGGCTTGATGCCAAACCGATTCCAGATCGGCCTGAGGATTGAAGGGATGCCGAAGGTTACGGATTCAAAGGTCAGCGGCCGCGAACGCCTCCAGTGCACGTCGCAATCCGGCTCAGTATCTATCGTTATGCAAATAATTCCTGCCATTTTGTTTTCGCCGACTATCTTTTACCGAGAACCTGCTGATAAAGTTTTACATATCCATCCGCCACTTTGTCCCAGCCGAAATTTTCCGCTCGTCTCCTTGCCAACGCACACATCGCGTTGTAGGCCCGTTTGTTTTCAGCCAGATTATTTATGGCCTCGGCGAGCGCTTCCGCGGAGTCGGTTCCCACGACAACACCATTACCAGAAATCAATTCTTCCACGCCCTCGCACTTCGTAGTTATTATCGGCAGGCCCGACGCCATCGCTTCGAGCATAGCGTTACTCATTCCTTCCTGCATACTGGCGCTGACGAATATATCGTGCTGCCGATAAACATCGGGCATCTTCTCGGATTCGATTCTGCCGGCCAGGTTGATGATATCAGTCAGTTTTTTCTGCTCAACAAGATTTTTCAACTCGTCAAGCAGTCCCCCGCCGCCCGATATTGTCAGGCGAACATTTTTGCCCTGTTTGCTTAATATCTCGACTGCCTCGACGAGCATTTCGAATCTCTTTGTTACCGACAACCGGCCAACAGTGAGTAGTTTTAACTCGCCGGATAATTCCCTGCTCGACGCCGGATGAAACTTATGCAGGTCGATACCGTTTGGAATGATATCTATATTTGCCGAAGGTAAAAACCTCAGCGCCCTGTTTTTCAGACCTTCGCTGCACGCCACAAGCACCGAAGCATCTGTCCAGATTCGTTTCAGAAGCGGCCCCAGCAGTTTGTATTCGAACTGCAGCCGGGCGTGTCCGCCGGGGACATCCGAGCCGCGAAGCGAGATTATATACGGCAGGCGATTAGCTGTCCTGTAACACAGCCAGCCGGTGGGCAGACCAAAAAACGCGTGAACGAGGTCGTAACGGTTTTCCTTCAGCAAACGCCGATAAGGCGGCGTGGCACGGGCAACCCATTCGACGACCTCAATCTTGCGCCAGTAGTGCAGATTTTTCTTGTGCACGCCGACGGTATAAATGGTGACATTATCTGACAGCTTTTGAACCACAAAACCCGGCTTCGGCGCCGACGCGAGCACATCCACCTGTAAATTGCTTTTTCCGGCGTACTGTTTAAGTATGGCCAGATGGGCCTTGCCCGCTCCGCCGCCGATGGGCGGAAACTCATAATTGAGCATCATAATCTTCATTTTACAGTTGGTTTCCCGTCGTTGCTTTTCTCGATAATTACCGTCATAAACATACCCAGCAGGTTATTAGCCGGCGAAAGCAGGCATTCTAATGCCCTGACCACTGGATACGCAAACCCCGGCAACAACTGCCGCAGGGTCAATCCCCCGCTTATCAGGTATCGCATCGGCGTGTGATTGTGCAGCGACACAACCTTGAGCCGGGGGAATTCACGCTCAAACATCGCCCTGTCGCGGACAAAAACAATCCACGATATCGCGCCATTGGCCTGCGAAAGCGGCCCCGTCTTTGAAAGTTCCCAGCCGCCTTTCGGGTCAAACCCTTCGTGATGAAAGTTTTTATAAATAAATCTTGCCCAGGGCGTATTGGCCGGCTCAATCATAACAATCCTGCCGCCCGGCCTGAGGCACCTGTCCGCCTCGGCGAAAAACTTTCTCGGCTCGCCGATATGGTGCAGCACGTCGAACATAAAAAACGCGTCCACGCTTGTGTTTTCAAAGGGCATATCTGTCGCCGAAAAGACCTTGTCTACGCCCTCCACTTTGAGAATATCGGAAGTAATGACGTTTAGAATTACCTCTTTGATGAATCCGCCTCCGCTTCCCAGCTCTACCAGTACCTTGTTATCGGGCTGTTGCACCGCATTTTTGAATTGCCCGTAAAAATCAGCGTAAAGCTTTCTGAGGAACAGCTTGCTGCGTAAAATCTTCCCGTGCAAAAGTGTGGTCGAGGGATCATCGAGGTCTTTGATCCCTCTTGTTTCAGGCAGTTTGAGCCAATCTAAAATCACCATATTTTTTTGCCTGTAGAAAAAACGAAAAATGGGTCAGGAGCTTTTCCCCTGCGGTTTTTTTTCAACAGCAGGGAAAAGTCCGGGCTGATAACAGAACCTGACCTTGTGCTTTCCCGGCGTCAGTCGCACGGACTTGAACGTTCCAAACAAAAGTTCGATTTCCGCGGGCTGCCCATCCACCCACGCCTTCCAGTCGGGGTCCCAGTTGTCTATAAAACTCAGGTATCCAGCCGTTGGTGCATCAATCTCCCACTGCAGCTCGTCGCCGTTGTATGATATGAGCCGACCCGTTTGTCTGTATCGCGACGAGTCCCGAAGGAACAACTCGATACTCGGATACCCAATCGATTCCGAGAAGAATATTTTCTGCCCATCCTGGACACCCAGCAAAATACGCCTTGCCGGCTTCTCATCGATTGTCCTGTTCAAAAAGCTTACATACCTGCCGAAATACCAGTTCTCCAGAGTGCCAACGTTGAAACTCGGACTGAGCGTAATAGAATTACTAATGTCTGTCCGCACATACCTGAATGACAACTCATCCACCCCGGCAATATCAAACTGAAAACGTTTTAGGGGTTCATTAAACGTTTGCGACCACATTCTCGCTCCAGTGTGCCACATCTCAACCGTTGCAACCAAAATCAGCAACGCAGCCACAGCCGCCAGCCGCCCACGACCAAGATAAATCTTCGAGCCAACAATCATAATCAATAAGATGGCGACAAACGCTGCCGCGCCATACAAAATAAACCATTTCTCATTCGCAACAAAATCTTTGAAATACTGCACCCACGACTCATCACGAACACCCCTTAGATGCAGATAGAGCTGTACGCCGAGCACGACCGCATAAACAGCGGCAACAACGGCCAGTTTCGCCGCCACGCGACGCAACCTGCCGCCCGCATTGTCCCTGAGCATCCCGGCAAAATGCGAATATGCTATCGACAGCAGCCAGGCGAATATGGGCACAAGGATGATGTTCAGCCGCCCCCAGACACGCAAACTCGAAAAGCCGGGCATATAGTGCCAGAGCAGAATGAACAGATACGAACTCTTTCCATAACTGATATAGCTGATCATCCCAATCCAGGTGACAAAAAACAGCTTAACCCATAAACTTCCAGCATCCGCCGGCATCGTTTCCTGCTGCTGAACAACTTTTTCCTCCACTGCGCCCCGCCTGCCAAACAGATAAGCGGCGATTATCAATAATGCCGTGATGCTGAAAAAATACCACCCTTCCGTCGAGGACGCGGGCGGATAAACAAGCGAGCCGAGCGTATCCTCGAAGTTAAAAACGTGGCTTGTAGAATATTGAAAGTCCCTGCCTGCACGGTCGATTGTCTGCGACATCAGCCTTTTGACGCCTACCAGATAAGGTGCGCAAAACAGCAATGTCACAAACCCAGCCGCCGACATCGCAGCAAACGCCCGTTTAAGATAAACCGGCTGTTCTCCAAATAGCTTTGTCCGCAGGGGCTTAATCGAAAAGGTGAGCAAATACGGCAAAACAAGAAAAACGGTATAGTACGCGAAATACGGATAGCCGGCGGTGCACAAAAATACGCCAAACAGAGCCAGCAGGCCGGCCGCCTTTACTGTATCTTTCATGGAGCTGCTGAACATTATCCGCGTAATCGCATAAAGTATCCACGGATACCACGCCGCCGAATGCACGGCGTTGGGAAACCTTATAACCTCTGTAATCTTGAAGCTTACAGACATCACCAAGACCGCAAACACCACCGCAGTAATGTCCTTGTTAACTCGTCTCAGCCACATAAACAGGCCAAGCGCAAATATCGAAATGCCGAGGACAGTAAAAAGCTGGTGGTCGAGGGGACTGTAACCGCCGAAAACTTTATACCATAATACCAGCAGGGCGTTGAACGGATAAAACGCCTGGGCAAACGGATTAGTGTAAAACGGAAAACCCGCGGCTTCGGAAGGCGACCAGAGTGGAAAGTGTAAATTGGCCAGACAACTGAGCAGGTAAATTTTATACGCGTAATACAACGCAATGAAATCGTTGCCTATGGTCAGAAACTTCCCGTTTATAACAAAAATGTGCCTGAACAGGTAAATCATCGGCCAGCAGAAAACCAGCAAAGGCATCGCAAATCGTTTCGCTGCGCGTGCAATCGACCAAGGCCCGCCATTTGGGCCGGCAGGCACTTCTGCTCGCCGTAGCTGTTTGCTGGTTTTCGATTTAACTTTCATTGTTACCCGTGGCAAGCTTCTGCCTTCTTGCGTCGAAAGCATCCTCAAGAAGATGCTCCAGCGTCGGCAAAGGTTTTGCGACCACCGCAATTTGATATGAGAAAATGCTTTTCGAAATCTTTATCAAAAAGCAATTAACAAGCAGCAGGAACCTCGCGAGCGGTCCGTCGCCAACCGCAAGCGGAAACGGCGCGGGCAAGCCACGTTTGCTTATAACTTCATAGCCGTTTAACTGCAAAGTCCTGACAAGCGACGAAAAGGTAAAGAGGCGCGTGTGGTCCATGTCCAGAATGCCGCGTCGCCCGTAATGAAAGCCCGCAAACAGCAAACTGGCACTCAGGGGCAAAAACGCGATATTGCCCGTAGTTATCACCACCGTGGGACAATCATGTGAATATCTCTTTCGCAATTTCGCCAGTAATTTTTCCGGCGACTTGAGATGCTCGATTATATCCAGCGCCAGTATGTAATCCGCTTTGCCGACATCGTCGCCAAAGTCGTATTCATCAATATTGGCTTCCACGCACTTCCACGAATGTTGTCTTACCATCGGCTGAATCTGACGGTCAATGGACACTGTTTTGCTCCCTTTTTTTGTCAGGGCTTCCGCCATAAACCCGGGGCCGCAGCCAACGTCGATAACCGTGGAGCCCTGCGCAACCTGTTCGTATGCAAACTGGTGCGAGCTTGGGTAGCCGAATTTCGATTTGTATTTGCAGTTGGTTTCCGGCTCATAGTCAAACTTAGGGTGATAATAAATTCCCAGCCGGGTCACACGCGACAATATCGACGAATGTAAAACCCGCACTGCGTATCGCAGGCCATGAGCGCCGGCAATCTCATTGCCGTAAAAAGTCGGCACCGCGACCTCAACTATACTTTTGCCCGTGCCTAAAAACTGGATGAGGATGTCCGTGTCAAAATCAAATCCGTTTGAGTTGTGCTCGAATGGAATCGACTTAATCGCTTTTGTGCTGTAAGCGCGATACCCGCTGTGAAATTCCGACAGCCGCGACCCGAGTATCCAATTCTGCATCAGGGTAAGAACCTGATTACCAACCCATTTATACCGCGGCATCCCTTTTTTCAGTGCCGCCGACTTGTGAATCATTCGAGACCCCAGAACCGCATCCGCTCCGGTTTCGAGTATCGGCTTTAACATTTCAGGCAGGCATTCAGGCGCATACCTGTTGTCCCCGTGCAGCAAAACAATGGCGTCAAAGCCCCGCTCGATTGCGTATCGGAATCCTATTTTCTGATTGCCGCCGTACCCCTGACTTTTGGGATTGTAAAGAACAGTAACCTTGCGATGCGGATGCAATTTTGAATAATCCTCTGCTGCGTAGAAAGTTCGGTCCGGCGACTGGTTATCGATTATCAGAACCTCGGTACCAAACCTTTCGTTGTTCCATATATCTGCGGGAATACGGCCCAAAACCGATTCTATTGAATCCGCGGCCTTATAGCAGACGACAAAAATAAGAACCTTTTTGTCTTTGGCCGGCCCGATATCGCTATTGCTATTTGTGACTATTGCTTCCACGTGAATTCGACTCCTTGCCAAGCCACTTTATTTTTTTGAACGCTATCCAGCTCATTTTCAGCAAAAGCCAGCCGTGCCTAAACCTGCTTATGTTGGTCTCGCCGTATATTCTCGCGCGATACCTCACCGGCACTTCAATTACCTTGAGGTTTTGCTTTACGGCACCGAATATGAGGTCGAAATCGCCAAACGGGTCGAAGTCGCCGAAATAAGAGCGATTGGCGGCTATGACTTCATAATCGCTTTTGCGAATCATTTTTGTTCCGCAAAGCGTGTCCCTGAACCGCTGACCCAGAAGCCAGGAAAACAACGCGCCGAAAAATTTATTGGCCAGCAGATTCAAAAACCGCATCGCTTCTTTTTCCATCGGATATACAAGCCGGGAGCCGTTTATGTATTCGCCCTTGCCATCACGGAGAGCCGCGAAAAATTTCGGTAAATCTTCAGGCGGAGCGGTAAGGTCCGCGTCCTGAATTACCAGCACGTCGCCGGTCGCGGCCGCGAAACCCTTCCTGACCGCATCTCCTTTGCCACGGCCTATACCCTGATGTATCAGTCGGATTTTGCGTCCTGGGTGTTTTTTAATTTGGGTTTCTACCTCGTCGGCTGTGCCGTCAGTGCTGTTGCCATCCACGAAAATTATTTCGGTTTCCCGGCCCATATCAGGTATTCGTTTTATGGCGTCCTCGATATTACCCCGCTCGTTTCTGCAGGGTACTATCACCGATACCGATAAATCCTTGTCCTGCCTGGGCTTCACGGAACGCCTCGCTATAATCAGATTGACCATATTGAAAACGCGGAAACCTGGCAGCAGCGAAAGAACGTAATTACACAACGCGCTAACCAGCCAGATACCCTTGGGAAGCAGGACAAAAGAATCCGTGCGAATAACGTCAAAATTGCCGAGGTTAAGCAGATTCGCAATGTCCTGGGGCGGCAGCCAGTTCTGGTGCGGACGAGGTTTGCGAATACCCAGCGAGGAACCCAGCCGCAATACCCACTCCCAAAGATAATTGTAATATGTCACCACAATCCTCGTCTGATCGTCCGTAAGCGGATGAATACGTTCCAACACACGCTGGATATCCTGCCAGTCGCCCAGCGAATTGCATATCAGGACATAATCGAATTTCTCATTGAGTTGCAGCTCGTGTGGGTCGGCGACTATGAAATTCAAATGCGGGAACCGCTTTTTCGCAAGCGCTATTGCCGATTCATTTCCGTCAACGCCCACGCCGTATGCCGGCCGCACCGCCGCGAGAAGGTCGCCGCATTCACAACCGATGTGCAGGACCCTGCTGTTTGGTCGGACGACGAATTTGTATATTCTGTCGAGCCAGCCGTAGTAATAGCCGTTGCGCCTGCGCCATTTAAGCAGCGTATCATCATCCGGCGCGACTGGTTCGGAAATTTTACCTGCCAATTCGCTCATAAACACACCGTAATAATTTCACACATCGCTACAATCGTTATTTATCCGCGTTTTCCAGGCGAAAGACATTCACGTATCCTCTCTTTGAGCCGATTTGCGCTACAAACTTGTAAGGTCCGATGCTTTGCGGTTTGTCTAAAAACGCGATAGTCTTATTCAGTCCGAGCTGCTGATAACCCGTGTGTTCCCCATGACTGTATCCTTCTCTGGTTGCCCATACAACATACGTTACTCCCTGCTGGCGAAGTTTTCCCACAAGCTCATCGGGGCTGTCTGCCTTGGGGAATCCCACAACATTGGGCGCATTTTTCCCCGCGAACAATTGCGTGTCGTTCTGATAGACGGCCAGTTTTTCATCCGGCTTGCCGTTGGCCGCAAACCACTCGCCCAGCATTTTGAACTCAATCTCCCGCTTTCCGTCGCCAACAAGCCGAACCAGGACAAACTGATTCGACGCGATAACCAGACACAGCATCGAAGCCACGCACAGATGGCGTGATATTTGTATGGGATGCTCAGCAAGCGCCCTCGATGCGATAATTATCCCCGCCACAAGCATTGCGACATAGGGCATCGAAGCCGAAGCGGGACTAATAGTTGCCTCCCCGCCGAATTCACGGGCAAGATTTACAAACCACACGCACGCGGCAACAGCCGCACTCGTCTTCAGCGCTAACGTCGCCTGCCAAGGCAGCCGAGCCTTATCAGCCAAAAAGCCGCCGATACTTTGCAATCCGAACCACGCCACCAGTAATACAATCCAGAAAATAGTCGAGTGAAACCGCGTCAGTGGATACGGATAATAAGCGTGCAGCACAAAATACGGCACGAAAAACAAAAGCAGCATCAGTATTTCCCAGCGACGCCGGATAATTGAAAATATGCAACCTGAAACAAGGCCCACGATGCAAGTCAGCTCGCCCAATTTAGAGAGCATATCTACTAACTCATTGCTGGCACCCGGATAAGGAATAAAAAGCGGCTGGAACGCAACCTGCCACAACAACTGTATATGCAGCAAAAGACCTGTCCTGCTGCTGACCGGCTCTACAAACCCCTTGACGTATTCCTTTGAGAAAAAGACGTTAAAATAGTGCGTCCCGCCCCCTTTCCAGGTCACGGCGGTCAGTGTCAGCCATATCACGAGCGGCAAGGACGCCAGGACCGAATAAGTCAATGCCCTGATTACATCTCGACGGTCTTTTCTGTGAATGATGTCCCCGACAAACGCCGCCAGAATCAGCGCGGCGCCCTCATACCGCACCATCGTTGTTACCGACGCGGCAAGATATGCCCAGCGGGACCGGCGGAAAATCAGATACAACGTCAATAGTATGAAAAACAGAAAAGGCGTCTCTATTATCGGCTCAGTCAGGTAATAAACCGTCCAGGGATTTATCGACGCGATGATGGCAAACCAGACGGCGGACCTGCCAATAATTCTTTTGCCGACCAGCCACAACAAGACCACCGTGAAGGGATGCAAAATTGCGTTTAACAGCCACCCCGCCGTCAACTCCGGCGGCGACCCCCACGACACAAACACAAGCAGGTTTTGCAGAATACCCAAAACCGGCGCGAGTTTAAAACTTGTCGGCATTTGTAAGGACAACAATTCCCTGCCCACCCGGAAAAAATCGGGAAAATCGGAAATGGGGACAACGGTGTGCCCGAAATAAAGAATCGAATGATAAACCCCGAATGCGAACAGAACCACGCCCGTCAGAATATCCAGCCGATTCTGGGCCTCGGCCGTAATCAAGTTATTGCGGCCTGTATCCGGGACAGTTTTGGGCTTTTTATCTCTTTTCTTAGTCACGGCTTTCTTATGAGGTTTTATCGTCCAACAGAGAATGCTGTTTAAGATTTCAGCTTGAAAACAACTTGGTCGCCGAATTTCTGCTTAATCTCGTAATGTTCTCTTATGAACTTTCTGAATTTACCCATAATTTCGAATCTGCGGGCCTCATCGTCACCAAACCTTTCGCGGGTCATCTGACCCCATTTTTGTTCGAACATCGCCACCGTCTGCGGGTCGGGCGGCAAAAACTGCGGCTGCCCCTGGGCGGAATAATCCACAATTGGCCACAGTTCAAATTTGAACCTGTCCAGCGGCAAATGCTGCTTGCGACTATCAATGATATATTTAGGCATCTCTTTGCCAAACGCGCTGAGGAGACCATCAACCACCTGCTCAAGCTGTTGAGGGGACCTTGTGTGCATTTCGCTTTCAAAGGCAACCGGCGAACTGCTGAATCTCTGCGCCGACAGGTATATTCCCGGGACCCAGCCCCAAACGTATATTTTGTCCGTCGGCTGAGTTCGGCTGCGTACGTATTCACCCGCCTGCTCCCAGTAACCCTTGGCTCCAAAACTGCGCCGCTGCGAGATTTCGTCCCACCGCTGAACATACCCGTTTCGCTTTTGCGGGTACTTCATTCCCGAATACGGGCTTCTCGGCAGGCCGAAGAATATATGCCAGGACATAATCACCATAAGGACAAAACCGGCGATGCCGGTAACGACCCATTTGGTTTTGAATACGGCCCTGACAAGTTTGTCGCGGTAGATGGCTACAAGATAACCGCCCGTCATCGCGCCCGAAACCGTAAGCGGCAGATAATACTGCTCATACGAAGCTGGACTTATCCACACAAAGGCCATATCAAGCAGCCACCAGACGGCAAGCAGCAGCACGAAACGGTCGTAACCCGTTCCGGCGGACGATGACTGCGACCTTTGACGCAAGCCCAGAATCATCTTGCTGATTTTTGCGATGATTGCGCCAAGGGCTAATGAGACCGGCAGGCACAGGGCAAGATAATACCGCAGCACCCTCGGCCACTGCTCAGAAAACGGCATTGCGTTTCTCATGCTTGAGACATAATTGCCGGCCTGCTGGGCTGTGGCGGGCTTGGGTATCAGCCCCCCGATTGCATCCCATACGAAGTAAAACGGCAGCGCCATCTGCACCTTCCAGCCGATTATCCAAATATATAATGGTGCTATTGACACCACCGCCCCTGCCAGCAGCAGCACAATATCAACGCCGGTCTGCTTCCAGGTTCTGTGTTTAAATATCGGCTGGACAATCACAAAAAGACCCATCGCCCCGATTGCCGATACGCCGGTCTCCTTAAAAAGCGGTGCCCACGCAGCAATTGCGCCGGCCAGAAAACCAAGCCACCACTTCCCGCCCAATTGCCGCATAATCAGCAAGCTTACCGCCATCACCATACACGCTATCATATACTGCTCTTTGACGTTGCCGAACTTGGCGATGAGCGGCGATGACGTATAAATCGCAGCGACGATTACCCCCACGGCCGCCGGCAACTTGCCGAATATCTTCCTCATCGCGACAAACATCAAAACAAGGGCGGCCGCCTGCATAATCGTCTGAATCAGCTTCGGCCCGAATTCACTGAACCCGAAAATCCATACCCCTAAAATGTTGACTAACAGTGTCCCAAGTGAGGCGCTTGGTTGCTCGTCAATCCCGATTCTCGCTCCATTGAGGATATGCTGCGCAGAATAAACATTGGAGGCGCTGTCGAATGGGTCCGGATAATTGAACTCAAAATACCGCCCAAGCAAAAAGGGAATGCCCGCCAGAATCGCAATGAGAATAATCGCAGCGGCATCCGCATTGCTTTTGCCTGCGGTCACGGCTGATTTTTTGTCTTTCCGCATCGGCATACCCTTCGCAGAGGCCGTGGTCATTTGCCGTCTCCGGCGGAAGACCCGAGGATTTCGCGAATCACGTATGTTGGCCGATTCTGCGACTCGTGATACGTCCGAACCAGCAGTTCCGCCAGCAGACCCATCAGGATAAACTGTACCGTTGACATAATAAGGACCGCCGTCAAAATCAGCAGCGGATTCCTGTTCATCGGAAGCTGCTGGGCCGAGAACTTCTGATAAAACATAATCAAACTCATAAGTACTGCTCCCAGTGCGCTTGCAAACCCCAGTCCTCCGAATATGTAAATGGGTTTGGTCGAAAATGAGCCGAGGAATTTCACGGTAATCAGGTCGAGCAACACCTTCCAGGTCCGCCCCAGTCCGTATTTGGCGACGCCGGCGGTCCTGGGCCTGTGGTTGACCACCATTTCGCAGATGTTCGCCCCGCTCCAGCTCGCCAGCACCGGTATAAACCTGTGCATCTCGCCATATAACCTCGTCTCCGCCAGGACCTCGCGTCGGTACGCCTTCAATGTGCAGCCGAAATCGTGCAGTTTCACACCTGTAATCTTCGCGATAAACCAGTTGGCGGTCATCGACGGTATCAAACGGGTAATGGCATTGTCGTGCCTTTTCTTGCGCCAGCCGCTGACCACGTCATACCCCTTGTGCAGTTGCTCTATCATTTGGGGTATGTCCGCAGGGTCGTTCTGCAGGTCGGCGTCGATGGCAATGACTATCTGTCCCTGCGAATTGGCAAAGCCGGCGCTGAGCGCAGCCGTCTGGCCAAAGTTCTTCCGGAACCGGATGACCTTGACTTTGTCGTCGGCTTTGTGCAGCTCAGATAATATCCTGAAGCTGGCGTCCGTGCTGCCGTCGTCTATGAAAACCAACTCGTACTTATACTTATTACTAAGCGCCTGCGTTAGCTGGTTATATAACGGCCTTATGTTGTCCTGCTCGTTCAACACGGGCACTACCACGGATACTTCAGCCGACTGTCCGCTCATAATCTACTCCGAACAAAATTGGTTTCGTAAAACCCTGTTATGTTAACAGTTATGCATACAACTGTAAAGTAACGGCCGGCTATCCCAACGAGGCAAATGTTTGACTTTTTGGTCATTAGGCCCTATCATATCGGGCTGCTTCAATATAGTTATCGGTTGAAAGGTCTTATTTTATGGCAAAAAATGGTTCGACAGGCTCACCATCCCGAGCAGCGTCGAGGGGAGTGGTTTTGGAACGCAAACCATTTGTGTTGATTATCCGTGACGGCTGGGGTTACAACCCCGACCCCAAAGAGGATGCCTATAACGCCACGAAATGCTCGAACGTCCCCACCGATAAAATGCTGATGAGCGAATATCCCAATACGCTGATTCATACCTACGGTGAATACGTGGGGCTGCCCGACGGAACAATGGGCAACAGCGAAGTCGGACACCAGAATATCGGGGCGGGCAGGATAGTTCCGCAGGAATCGGTCCGGCTGAGCCACGCCATCCGCGACGGGTCGTTTTTCAAAAACGAACAATTCGCAGATTGCATCAAATTTGTAAAAGAACACAAAGGCAAAATACACTTTATGGGCCTGTGCAGCGATATAGGAGTACATTCGCTGCTTGACCATTTGTACGGCCTGCTGGAGCTCGCCAAAAGAAACGACCTCAAGGACGTCTTCATTCACGCGTTTACCGATGGCCGGGATTCACCGCCCGACAGCGGCGCCGGCTACATCGAAAGAATAGAGAAAAAGGCAGCCCAAATCGGTGTCGGCAAAATCGCTTCGGTTATGGGCAGGTTTTACGCGATGGACCGCGACAGCCGATGGGACCGTGTCCAGAAGGCCTACGAGTGTCTGCGGGTAGGCAAGGGACTAAAGGCCAAAAGTGCCGCCGAGGCCATAACCGCCAGTTACGCAAAACAGGTAACCGACGAATTCATCGAGCCGACGTCAATCGTCAATGAGGACAATGTGCCAATAGGGACGATAGCCGACGGCGACGGCGTGGTGTTCTTCAACTTCCGAGGCGACAGAACACGCGAAATCACCAGGGCATTCGTCCAGCCCGACTTCAAGGAATTCCCGCGAAACACAAAGCCGGATATTTATTTCGTCTGCATGACCGAATACGACGCGACGATTCCGGCACCGGTGGCGTTTCTCAAACCGCCTAAAATGAAAAACATCTTAGCCGATTACTGGAGCTCGCTGGGACTTAAGCAGTTTCGCTGTGCGGAAACTGAGAAATACGCGCATGTAACGTTCTTCTTCAACGATTATACCGAAAAGCCGTTCCCGGGCGAGGACAGGCAGATTGTCCCGTCGCCGAGGGTGCGGACGTACGATTTGAAGCCGGAGATGAGCGCGTACGAGGTCGCCGACGTTGTTCTTCAGCGGTTGGACACAAACCAGTATGACGTTGTGGTCATTAACTTCGCCAATCCCGATATGGTCGGCCACACGGGCGTTCTCGAAGCGGCGATTAAGGCGGCCGAAACCGTCGATGCCTGCGTGGGCAAAATTTTAGATAAGGTCAAACAAATGGGCGGAGCGGCCATAATAACCGCCGACCACGGCAACTTTGAGAAAATGATAGACGGCACCCCCGACAAGCCGCACACTTCGCATACCGTCGGCGATGTGCCGCTGATTGTTTTTGATGAGCGATATAAGGGCAGAAAGCTTCGCTCCGGCGGCATTCTTGCCGATATCGGGCCGACGCTGCTTGATATGATGGGTTTGCCCAAGCCGGAAGAAATGACCGGAAGAAGCTTGTTACAGACCTAAATTTTACCGCCGAGAACGCCGAGGCCGCAGAGAAAAATTACAAACAAATCTCTGTGTACTCTGCAGTTTCTGCGATAAAAGCAAGGGCGGGAGAAAAATGGGCCGGATAGTAGTTCTTGACCAGAATATGGTGAATATGATAGCGGCCGGCGAGGTAATCGAACGGCCCGCCAGTGTGGTCAAGGAATTAGTCGAGAACAGCATCGACGCCGGCGCGACAAAAATCACGGTCGCCGTGGAGGATGGCGGCAGAAAACTCATCTCTGTAACCGACAACGGCAGCGGAATGGACGCTGAAGACCTCGCCAGCGCATTCGAGCCGCACGCCACAAGCAAAATCAAAACAAGCGACGACCTGCGGGCGATATCAACGCTGGGTTTTCGCGGCGAGGCGCTGGCAAGTATTGCGTCGGTAGCTATGGTGAAAGCCGTCAGCCGGACAGCGGACGAGCTTTCAGGCAACTGCATCGAAATCGACTGCGGCGACAAAGCAGGTCTTGTGCCCTGCAGCGCAGACGTCGGCACAACTATCCAGGTCAGGGACATTTTTTATAAATTGCCCGCCAGAAGAAAATTCCTCAAAAGCGCAAATACCGAGATGACTCACATCGTCGAGCAGTTCATCAGGATTGCTCTTGCTAATACCGCTATTGAACTTGCCCTGACACACAACGGCAAAGAGCAATACCGGCTCTTAGCCGGACAGGGTCTCCGAGCGAGAATTGCAGAATTATTCAGCCAGGAGGTCGCAGGCAATCTTCTCGAAACTGAAAGCGATGAAAAGGGCCTGCACATAGCCGCCCTTCTGGGTAAACCCGCAATCGCGACCACAAGCAATCGGCTGCAATACATATTCCTCAACGGCAGATTCATACGCGACAAATTCATATCGCACGCAATCAAGGAGGCGTATCGCGGAGCAATCGACCCAAGCAGATTCCCCGCCGCATTTATATTTATCAGGATGCCTTACGAGGATTACGACACCAACGTCCACCCGACAAAAATCGAGGTGCGATTCTATAACGCCAATCTCGTTCATTCGCAGATTCTCGCCTGCCTTCGCGAAAAACTTCTGGCTACCGACCTTGACACCCTCGCGAGCGTCCCGCAGCAGTCCGCGCCGCCTATGCGACGCGATGGTCGAATCGCGGAGGCGATGGAGGAGTTTTTCAAACGTCATCGACCGGCAGGCCAGCGACAACTGGACTTCACGCCTGATGGCCGCCCTTCTGGTATTCAACACATTAACGAATATCGAGAACCGAGTATCGAGAATCGAGCATCGAAATTCCTGCAGATTCACGACTGTTTCATTATCGCTGAAAACGAAGATGGCTTCTGTATTATCGACCAGCACGCCTTGCACGAACGTATTATGTATGAGCATTTGAAAAGGCGCGTTCATAACAGCTATCTCGAATCGCAGAAACTTTTAGTGCCTGAAAGTTTCCAACTGACCAAAGAGCAATCGGATACGCTCGAAAATAATTCGCAGCTTTTTGAAAAACTGGGAATAGAGCTTGTCCCCTTCGGGCCTAAGACCATCGCAATCCAGGCGTTTCCAGTGCTTTTGGCAAAGGCCGAGCCGGCGGATTTTCTCCGGGACGTAATTGATATGCTCACGGAAAAGGCCTCGACTCTCGACGCGGACAGCTTATTTGATGAGGTTTTGCATATGGCGGCGTGCAAGGCGGCAATAAAAGCGGGGCAGAAACTAACCGACGGCGAGATTGAGCATCTCATCGCCGACAAAGAAACGGTTGAAAATTCCAGCCACTGTCCCCACGGCAGACCGACCGTAATTAAATTTACCGTTGCTGACCTCGAAAAACAGTTCAAGCGAACATAAATATGAAATTATTGTGGCTACTATTGGTGATTGCAGTGATTTTATTAGCGATAAGCCAGTTGCCGCTAATGTATTGCTATGTTGATGAGTATCAATCACAACAACGGTCACAACGGATTGTGTCGCTTTCACCCAATCTGACTGAAATTGTATTTGCCCTTGGACTTGGCGACAGGGTTGTAGGTGTTTCAAATAATTGCGATTGGCCTGCGGAGGCGAAGCAAAAACCGAAGATGGGGACGTTCTGGCAGCCAAACACCGAGGCAATCATCGCCGCAAAACCTGATTTAGTCGTATGTGAGTCATTCCTTCAGCATAAAGAGGTTGCGGAAACGCTTAAAAGAGCGGGTTTGCGTGTCGTCTCGCTGCATGCCGAGTCAATCGAAGAGCTTTACTCTGCCATATTAAGCATCGGCCAAGCTGCAGGATGTTCGGATAAAGCCGAGCCGCTTGCCACGAAAATAAAAAGCGACATTGACCAAATCCGAGCCAAATCTTCGTCGGCTCGAAAGGTCAAAGTCCTCTGGGCGGTACAAACCGAGCCGATGCGGGTTGTGGGCGTAAAAACATTCGTAAATGAGATAATAGATTTGGCAGGAGGCCAAAATGTCATCGAGCCAACCGGCGACCAGTATCCATCTGTCGGAACAGAAACAATCCTGACCAGCGGCGCGGAGGTGATAATTCAGTCGGCGATGGGGACAGAGGATATTACAAAACAGCAGGAGGCCGCCGAGAAATTCTGGAATAGATTTGCTAATTTGCCCGCGGTGAAAAATAAAAAAGTTTACGTCATAGAGGCCGACACTGTGCTTCGGCTGGGGCCTCGCCTGCCAGATGGTATAATGGCCGTCGCAAAGTTGTTGCACCCGGAACTGTTCTCGCAACCGAAATCAGGAGACCAAACGCATAAATGACTGACCTGCTGACGCCAAGAAGTTTGATTAACAAAATAGCCCTATGCTTAGCAGCGCTTGTCGTCGTGATGTTTGTATGCTCGCTGGTGGGGACACAAAAAATATCGCTGTCTGCGGTTTTTGCCGGGCCGGGCGACACGCCGGGCCAGAATACCGATTACGATATATTCGTCCGTGTTCGCATCCCGCGAATAATCCTCGCTGCGCTTGTCGGTGCGGCATTAGCCGCAAGCGGAGTCGCCCTTCAGGCAATCCTGCGAAACCCTCTCGCCGAGCCGTATATCCTCGGCATATCAAGCGGCGCAGCACTCGGCGTAATGACTGCGGCGCTTGCCGGGGTAAGCTGGTCATTTCTGGGCGGCTCACCAATGGCCGCGATGGCATTTTTGTTCGCCATAGGCACCGTCTGGCTGGTCTGGTTCACGGGACATTTGGCGGGCGGTTCAACTGTAACCAGTTTGCTTTTGGCGGGCGTGGTTATCAACGCGTTTTTCTCCGCGGTGATAATGCTGATGACCTCCCTGATAGACAGCGAGCAATTGCGCTCCACGATTATGTGGCTTATGGGCAGTATCGGCGAAAAGGATTTTTCCACGCTGCTCGCCAGTGCGATATTCATAATCGCCGGCATCACGGGATTGTTCACAATCAGCCAAAAACTAAACGTCCTGGCATTCGGCGCCGGTGAGGCGCAATCGCTCGGCGTCAATCCTCGCAGGATTACTTTAGTCGCATTTGCTCTCGCTTCTTTCATCACCGCCGTCGCTGTCGGCCTGAGCGGGCTGGTTGGTTTTGTGGGATTAGTCGTTCCACATTCGGTTCGTCTTATCTTTGGCCCCGACCACCGTCAGTTACTACCCACAAGCGCGCTGCTCGGCGCGGCATTTGTCGTCATCTGCGACACAATCGCCCGCACAATAATCTCGCCAGCTCAGCTTCCGGTGGGCGTAATAACTGCAATCATCGGCGGGCCGGTATTCCTAATCCTGCTTTCCAGATACAGCAAAAAAGTCGGGAATTTGCGATGAACCCCGTTAGAAACGAAAACTTAAAAAACACAAATTTACATCCCGAGATTTCTAACGGGGTGAATATAAAAGTGCAAAATCTTCGTTTCGCATATAAGGCACAGGCAGAGATACTAAAAAACCTGAGCTTTCAGATTCCCGCCAGCACATTTTTGTCAATCGCAGGCCCCAACGGCGCGGGCAAGACGACGCTCCTCAATCTCCTATCTGGCCTGCTAAAACCCGCCTCCGGCTCAATCGAAATCGACTCGAAGCCGATAAGCTCATATTCCGTCAGGCGGCTCGCCAAAAAAGTCGCCGTCGTACGTCAGGAATTTGTCCCGGTCTTTGAATTTTCCGCGGCACAGGTTGTTTCAATGGCCAGAACGCCTTATTTGGGTGCGTTGGCGTTCGAGACAAATGCCGATAAAGAAGCGATTGCCGAGGCATTAGAGATGACCGATACCGCGCGATTCGCCGACAGACCTCTGGGACATCTCAGCGGCGGCGAACGCCAGCGCATCTTTATCGCACGCGCACTGGCGCAGCAGACGCCAATACTGCTTCTCGATGAGCCGACGAATTTTCTCGATATGAAACACCAGGTAGGCATCTATGACCTGCTCAAAAAAATGCAAATCGAAAAACAAAAAACGATTGTGTCGGTAACGCACGATATCAATTTAGCGGCACAATACAGCGATATGGTTCTGCTGCTCTCCGCCGACAGCAGTTATAGCTTCGGGCCAACTCGGGAAATCCTCACAACCGAGCGAATCGAACGCGTTTTTGACGTCCAGACGTTCTCCGCTCAAATAGGCCAAACAAAATTCTTTTTCCCGTTGGGCAAGTTCACCAAAAGCCAGTCGTCCCCGCCCGGCTTCTAACCGGGACAGGCGAGAACGTAATCGATGAGGTCTTTTAACTTTGCCGTGGCAAGGGCAATGCAGGAATCCGCCGCACCGTAATACATATAAACCGTCCCGTCTCGCACCGTCCAGCCGCAGGGGAAAACCACGTCATCCACGTCGCCCTCGCGCTCATACGATGCCTTCGGCCCGAACACCCATTCGTCAGACCGTCGCAAAACCTTCACCGGCTTTTCCAAATCAAGCAGCGCAAGCCCAAGGCGATATATCGAGCCGGATGCCGTCGTCCGAACCCCGTGATACAAAATCAACCAGCCGTGCTTTGTCTGTATCGGCGGCGCGGAAAGACCTATTTTGCTCGCGTCCCACCAGCTTCCCTGCCTGGCGCGAAGCAGAATGTGATGCTCGCCCCAGTGTTTCAGGTTCGGCGAAAACGACAACCAGATATGTCCCTCTATGTGCGGGAAGCCGACGACGGGCCGATGCAGCATCGCCCACAGGCCATTGACCTTTACAGGAAAAATCGCGGCGTCCTTGTCTTCCGGCGGCATCACGGGGCCTAACCGCACGAACTTTTTAAAATCCTTCGTAGTGGCCAGCGACACCAAAGGCCCGCCTGATGAAAACGCGGTGTATGTAATCGCCCATTCCTTCAGCTCATCGAGCCAGGTTATCCGAGGGTCCTCTACTCCCCACACTTCCTCCGGATGCGCGGGACTCGGCGCAAACGTCGGCTGTTCGTCGATTCGCCAATTGCTTACGCCGTCTTTGCTCCTGGCAACGGTCAGATGAGAAACGCCACGAAAATCCTCCACCCGAACCAAAAGAAGTGTTTCGCCATCAACAATTGCGGCAGCAGCGTTAAAAACCGCGTTGGCGGGATATGGCCAGTCCTCGACAGTGAGTATAGGATTTTTCGGACAACGCTCAAACAGTTCGTGTCTTATTGATTTTTTCATAACATACAGCCCCTCACTACAGGATTAACGCCGATTGTTTCCTTCTTGTCAATCGAAGGAACGCTACCTGGTCTTATCCGAGCCGCCGTAAATGAAGCGGATTTCGCCGACGTTTGGAACAACCGCCAGGGGAAATTTCGGGAAAGGTTTGAAGCCGGCGGGCCAATATACGAACAAGGCCTTGCCTATGAGATATTCGCGAGGGACAATGCCCTCGGCGTACATTTTACCGTTGTTCCCCTTACCCGGCCGTGCCCACCATCTGCCGTCTTCACTGCGAGGGCTGTTATCCCCCAGCATAAAGAACTGGTCCGCCTTGAGCGTCAGCGGATTGCCCTCGGTAGCCCTGCCCGGCTCGTTGGTGTTCGGATTTCTGCCGGTATAGTGAATGTCCCTGAACAACGCCAGGTGCGAAACCGTGATATCGCCCGCGCCGAAAATCCTCGCCTCCGGCTCAACGCTCGTTTTTCTCGCCCCGACATCATTAGGCCCGCGACCCAAATCCTTAATCAGCTTCTCGTCGCCAAATTCCAGCACCAGTTCGTGGTCAGCATTGGCAAACCTGAACATCCTTTGGCTTTCAACCGTCAGCGGGGCAATTGTTTTAGTCGCCAGCACCTGCTCATTGCCGTCCGCAAGCCGTGATATTGTCATTTGTCCCGCAAAATCAACCCAGCCCGTGTATTGTATCCCGTATTTGCTCAACGACGCCCCCGCGAGCCCTTCAGGCCGGCCTGAATTGACCCAAAAGCGGACCATCAGGTCGCTGCAGTAAGGCATAAATCTGTAATCCGTAATCTCGTCGTACGCGTATGTCGCCCTGAAATCATTGCCTCGCGTCGTATCGTAAACAAGTGAATTTTTAGCGTTAGGGTCGCCGGCAAGCCGGAAAATCGTCGGGTTGTCGTCCGCCATAGTCCACTTCGAGCCCTCGTCGTTTTTGAACGGCCGCTGCCAGGTATGCCTGTTAAACGCCGGCTCCTCGGGCCGGGCCGGCTGGTAATCATTGTCGTAAATCGGCATCCACAACTCTTCCTGAACCTTCGCCGGCTTTCTGCTGATTTGCCCGTTGATATAAACGTCCCCGTCGATTATCTCAACCGTCTCGCCGGGCCGGCCAGCCAGCCGTTTTATATAATTCTCCGACGGGTCAAGCGGATTCTTGAAAACCACCACGTCCCACTGCTTCGGCTCTTCAAACTGATAAATGCTTTTCAGCACCAGTATCCGGTCGCCGCTCGAAGGTGACATCTCGCCGGCGGTAATCTGATAATACCCGCAGCTCGGACAGCGGGAATACTCCTGCCTGGTCTGCCCCCTGAGCCGTGCCGGCGCGTAAATATTTTGTCCGTAGTAGTACTTGTAGCCGCACTGTGTGCATCGCATCGTGTAATGCGCGCCCAGCAGCGTACTAGCCATGCTGCCCGTCGGGATACGAAACGCCTCCATCACAAACGCGCGAAACACAAACGCCAGCGCAAAAGCCGTTATAAGCCATTCAAATGTGTTGGCTATCTCGGCCGCACGGCTCCTCGATTTTGTTTCCATATCCTTCGCCATAAATTTTCAGCAGATATCTCCATTGTCAGGAATCAAGGGGACTATTATGCGGCCAAATCCACGACAGGTCAACTATAACCGCGCCTCTGTTTCGACAATAACAGCAGCCATCCGCGGCCTAACCGCAGAGGCCATACTGATACTACTGGTCCTGGTTAACTGTTCCTCTTGCGCGTTTTAACGGGCTGGTGCCCCCGGCAGGACGTTCGGTCTGGGTCTGGCCCTGCTGCTGCACACCGCCTGTCCGGACTGGTCTTCGCTGCTGCCGTTCCCCTGCCTGCTGTCGGCGCTCTTCTTTCGCTTCGTTCTCAAGCTTGGTAACTAATTTATTCAGGCGGTCCTGCCTCTTTTTCAACACCAGGTCTATCGCCTCTACGGTGTTTGCGTCATTCGTTGCCGCGGCGACTTTTCGCAGAAATCTTAATTCCGCGACAACCACGTCGTCCATCGCTTTCGCAAGCTCCGCTTTTTTCTCCGGTTTACCCAGCCACTGGGTATCTTCGCCGCGGGCCTCCATATCGATACGGTTAATTTCCTGCTTGAACGCGTTGAAATCGTTTACGTCGGGAATATTCGTATCCGCAGCCATAGCGGGGACCTTTGACGGTATCGAAACGCCCGTCGCGGCCCGCCCTCGCTCATTCGAATCAGGCGAATTAACGGTCTCCGTGCTATAAGGCCCGCCCGGCGCATTTGCCGGCATCTGGTTGGGCTGTTCCGTCACAGCATTTGCGTCCCTCGCCGGCTTTCGAACGTTAGCCGACCTCTTCGGCGCCGACTGATTAACTCCGTTATCAATCTGCTGCGATATCTCCATCGTCCCGATTGTCTCCACCGCACTCCCCTGCCCATACGCCGTCTGTAAAGCGCCAGGCCCGACCAGGCAAAGACATAAAATAAAACTTAGTGCTATTGCCGATTTTTCATAGTTTATCAGATTCACAATGTCTTTCATTATATTCCGGCATCTCATATTCTACACCTTTCGTCAGGCCCTCGTCGGGGCAGTAAATACATCTCAAGTTCGTTTTAAATTTCCTCGGTGCTTGTTACACCGATATGCTGCATAATTCTATCAAATTCTTCGAGTGAATGAAACTCGACGACAATTCTTCCGCATTTTCCGTTTTTGCGTGTCTCAATCATCACGTTGGTTCCGAGTTCCTTGCTTAGCCGGCTTTCGAGGTCCTGTATATGCGCCGGCCTTGTCCTGATTTTTGTTTTTTGCGAATCATTTGCGGTCAGGTATTGCCTAACCAGCCGTTCTACCTCTCTTACGCTTAACCGCCCTGCCATCGCCCGATTAGCAAGCTTTCGCCTCAGTTCGTCCGTAGGCAATGCCAGTATCGCACGAGCGTGCCCCATTGTTAGCTGGCCTTCGATTAGCATTTGTTTAATCTCTGCTGGTAAGTCGAGTAGCCGCAAATAGTTAGCTATCACTGACCTGTCTTCTCCGAGCCGCTGGGCGGCATCGGCTTGTGTCAGAGATAACGTGCTCAAATATCGCTGGTATGCATTTGCTCGCTCGATGGGATTCAGGTCCGCCCGATGGATATTTTCCACCAGGGCCAGCTCAAGCAGTTCGTCGTCCTTAACAGGCCGGACAATGGCAGGGACCATTTGCAGGCCCGCCAGCTTGGCCGCCCGCCAACGCCTTTCGCCAGCAATAAGCTGGTAACCGGAACCCGTAGGCCGAACAATGATCGGCTGAATCACGCCGTTTGCCTTGATTGACTGCGCCAATTCCGCCAACTCCTGTTCATTCCAAACAAAACGAACCTGGTAAGGATTTGGCTGAATTTCATCAACCTTTATCTCCCGAAGCGAATAGCGTAAGTCGTTATGCAACAAGATGTTGTGGTCTACTTCTGCTATCGGAATAGGTAGGGGGGATTCTTGCGATCTTGTGGTTATAGGACCTAAAAGTGACGCCAGCCCCCTGCCGAGATGCTTAGGTTTTTCGGTTTTCTCCGTCATTGTTTCGCTCCTTCTATAATCTAAATTTCCCCTGTGCCAACCATGGCTTCAGGTTATTTCAAATACTATTCCATTGAGGTCTTCACAAAATATTTCGGTGTTTGTAGCAAAAACTCTCCAGTGTTGCCAGACAAAATTGCCCACTGCGGAAAAAATGTTTCACGTGAAACTTTTGTAATGGGTCAAGATTGTGCGCCCCAGCAGCCCTGTGGATTTCCAACTCTTTTATCGTGGCCTGGGTTGCTTGGCTGCTGGAGAAGCAATATAGGATTTGCGGGGGCAGATGGGGCATCTTCCAGATATGGGGTATGCCTATGTACTCGGCCAGTGGACGATGGGCGTAACCGGCGACACCATCAAAATTCCTTTTATTTCTTGATTACCGTCTATCCACACAGCGTATAACAACAAGTTGAAAATCGCTGGCCCCACTGGTTACATTCACTCATCAAGAGCCCCCTTAGGTGCCGCGTTGTAACCCTTTGAGGCCGCCAAGCCAGAGTAGCAATAACGCCATACCCCTTCAACTCTAACCAGGTTCTATATCTTACTGATGACATAGAACTTTGGTTTCGCCTATTTGCTGAATTTACCCGAATCGAAAGGGCGGTAGCTATTTTGATTGCTATAGCTAATGTGATGAATGAACAATGCATCTTCCGTTGAGCCGTGTTTCACGTGAAACATCCCTAAGGTGTCAATCACTCTTTTCGTTTACCCTTTAAATGATAAATCGCGTATACGTTAGTTGTACATACACCAACAAACAGTTGGCGTCTTTGAATGCCCTATAATAATGCCGCTATCAATATCGCATTGAGTAAAAGGGGCGTATTTGCCGTTAACAACCTGTTATATTTTGGAATTTGTTGAGAATCTGCGATTTAGCAGGAGCGCCAGCCGGTAGCAAGTGCATCTTCGAATTCAGTTGAACGCTTGTGTGACGGCGACTGGTCGATAAGCACTTCGACTCGACGCTGCTCCGGAATGAAATCTTCGACGCATTTGTTGGAAAACAGGGCGGTAACCATTTTCTCGAAGCACAGAACTATGGCACACAATATAATTGCTTGACTGATACTCCGCGGAGCGGAAGGGGAGTCGATAAAATACGCCGTCGTGGACGCGATAAGCAAAAGAAATACTATTGTTTCCATAACAGCTTCTAAAATACCAATGATGGGATGTCGAGTATAGAAATAGCCGCCGCCCGGGAAAATTATCGAAAGCATCGTGGCCCAGGCCTTCTTCTTGAATTCCAGCGAACAGTTCGGACAGGCGTAATAGTCCTTTATAAGCAGTTTGGTGCACCTAGGACACAGATGCGATCTTTCCATCGTCGGGCTTGACCGGCCCTTGAGAGGCACATCTTTGAGCAGCGCCCTTGCTTTCTTTCTGCCCCTCCGGCCGATACCGCGGAACTTTTCGGTTCGCCCGCTCTTGTATTTGACAACGAGCGTCGCCCATCCCACTCGAATATAACGACAATCAGAATATACAATTTGCGCAATAGACCAGCGGTGCCGCAGGCCCCGTGTGGTCGGCACATGCAGGATACGCCTGTTGGTAAATGCAAACAAAGACCGCTTGAGCGGCTGAAGCAATACGCCCGTGAGCAACTGCTCGACAAAAGTCACCGGCGAGCAGCCGGATATAACGTGCAGGATTCTTTCGCCCGGTTCAAGGAACGGCGCAAAGAAGCTAAGTTTGACTAAAAGTTTTCGCTGATGCGTTTCAATCCGTCGGTTGTAATTACCCTTATGGTCCGAGAACAAAATGGTCGTGTCCACAGCAAGGCCATATAGCTCCTCTTTGGGAACTTGCCGGGCAGGGTACCGCTGTATATCATATATCTGATTCGACATTTCATAACCCATGATTATTTAACGCCATATCGACCAAAGTGTGAATGTGGATAATTGATGATTCGAAAACGATAGTTGCACACGTCTTTTGTTTGAAATTGTCATCAATCATCGATAATAAATAAGACGTGATTGGGTGCGTTTTTTTGATAATGTGGTTGTTTTTGGACGGTGGCTGATAATATGCGGGCTGTCATACAAAGAGTAACAAGCGCGACCGTTGAAGTGAACAGGCAAATCGTCGGCCGAATTGGCAGGGGGCTGCTCGTGTATTTAGGCGTTGGAAAGACCGACAGCGAACAAGATGCTGAGTTTATGGCCGAAAAAATAGCCAATCTGAGGATATTTGCGGACGATGAGGGCAAAATGAATCGCAGCACGCTGGACATCACGGGCCAGGTTTTATTAGTCAGCAATTTCACGCTCCAGGGCGACTGCCGCAAGGGCCGCAGGCCCGGATTCGATGGCGCCGCCGAACCGGCAATTGCCGAACAACTGTATGACAAAACAGCCCAGTTGATTGCCGAGAAGGGCTTGAAGGTCGCCAAGGGCGTTTTTGGCGCAAATATGCAGGTAGCGAGCATCAACGATGGACCGGTAACCTTTATCCTGGATAGCTTGACCCGTTAGATACCACTTCTAAATACGCTCTCAAGTAGATTATCTAAAGGACCGAGTGTTTGTTTTAGCCCGCAGGAAGCGAATTTCGCCATTTGCGCCGGCTTTTGAGAAAAGTGGCGAGGCGTTTCTGTCGAAATAATTTTTTGCCCGGCGGAATTTAGTTGTGGGCCAGCAAAAGATTCATATAATCTGGCGTCCGACTTTTACGTATAATAATTCAGCGGACAGACCTGGTGAGCAACGCTGAGCTTGAGTTAACATTGAACGGGCAGATTGGCAAAAAAAATGGCAAAGCGAAAAAATAATAATAAAAGCAATAAAAACGGATTGACGGCGGCAGAGATTGAGAAATTCAGGGAACTGCTGCTCGCCAAGCGCCGTGAGTTACTCGGCAACGTCTCCACTATGGAAGATGAAACTTTCAAGAAGGAGCGAAGTGAGTTGTCGAGCATGCCCTTCCATATGGCCGACGCGGGTTCAGACAACTTCGAGCAGGAATTCTCGCTGGACCTGATGGACAGCGAAAAGAAGATACTCAAGGAAATCACCGACGCGCTTGGCCGTATCGGCGAAGGGACATTCGGCGTTTGCGAAGGCAAGGGCGAGTCAATCTCCAAGGCCCGGCTAAACGCCATACCCTGGGCGCGTTACTGTGTCGCTTGCGCGGAACTGAAAGAGAAAGGCCGTCTGGTTGAGGGCGAAGCCGGGGAAATAGGCGAAATTCCGCCTTATGAAGCCGGCACCGAACCGGATTCCGACGAAGAAGGCGAAGACGAGCCGGAAGCCGACAGAGGCAGCAGTTTTGACCACGACAGCGGCGTCGAAGAATAACTATCAGTAACTGGTCTCTGAGATATTTAGCAAACCCAATTTTCCCGCTTCAACTGAGTTGCACAGCTTACGCTTTTGCGGGCACCGATTTGGGCCTGGCGTGTTTAATCTCGATAGTCTTTATCTTCGTCTTATGCTCTTTATCACGCAGCGCCGCCGTCGGCTCACTGCCTACCGCACGCAGTTTCGCGTATCTGTTTTCCAGCAGTGTTTCGAGTTTTGTTCGCTTGAGGACCGCAAGCGTTCTGATGATATATTGCTCGACGTTATAAACGGTATCGTGGATGTTTCGATGAGCGCCGCCTAATGGCTCGGCAATCGCCTCATCGACAAGTTTCAGTTTGAGCAGGTCTTTGCTGGTGAGTTTGAGCGCCTCTGCCGCCTCGGGCGCCTGCGAGCCGTCACGCCACAAAATGCCCGCACAACCTTCGGGGCTGATTACTGAATAGTACGCGTATTCAAGCATAGCCAGCCGGTCGCCAACGCCTATGCCAAGCGCTCCGCCCGATCCGCCTTCGCCTATGCAGATACAGATTACGGGCACCGGCAATCGGGACATCTCAAACAGATTGACCGCTATCGCCTGCGCCTGGCCCCGCTCCTCGGCCCCGATTCCCGGATATGCCCCGGGCGTATCGATAAGCGTGACAACGGGTATGCCGAATTTTGCGGCGAACTTCATCTTAGCCAGGGCCTTGCGATAACCTTCCGGGTTGGCGCAGCCGAAATTGCACGCCATTTTTTCCTTCAGCCCTCGCCCTTTATTCTGGCCGACAATCAGGACCTTCTCTCTGCCTATCTGGCCGAACCCCGTAACCATCGCCCGGTCGTCGCCGAAACATCTGTCGCCGTGAAGCTCGCGGAAGTCCTTCACCATCAGGTTAAGGTAATCCGGCAGCAGGGGCCTTTTCGGATGGCGGGCGACCTGCACCGTCTGCCAGGCGGTGAGTTGCGAATAGATTTGCTTAAGCTCGGCCACTTGTTCCTGCTGAAGCCGGCGAACCTCCGCAGAATAATCAATGCCCTTGATGGAGCTAAGGCGGCGCAGCTCGTCCATCTGGCGGTCAAAGTCCGCCACCTTCTGCTCAAAATCGAGGTAATCGCCGTCCCCGATTTTTTCGGGATTTTTATCTTGCGCTATCGCCATTCGTTTTTAATCTGTCTTACTCACAATATAAGCACACAGGTGGTGCGATTGTTTGTCATTTGGTATCTATCGAGCGGACAACCATAATAGCATTAACACGACCAAAATTAAAGAAAAAAATTGACATCGCACCCGGCTTGTTATAACTTTTAACAGCGATTGGTATCGCGTCTATTTTCTATAAGGTCTTTATTATGAAGCACTTAAGAAAAATAACGGTCATTGGGTTGGGCTTATTGGGCGGTTCCGTAGGTTTAGCCGTATCGCGGGCGCTAACCGGCGTAAAAACAGCGGGTTTTTCCCATCGGGCCGGCACCCGCGCGAAGGCACGTCGGCTAAAAGTGGTCGATGAGGTCTTCGACGACATAAAAGCAAGCGTCAAAGGCGCTGGTTTAGTCATACTCGCAACGCCTATAGGCAATTTCGAGGAGACGTTTCGCCAAATCGCCGATGCGCTTCCCGCCGGCTGCATCGTTACAGACGTCGGTTCCACCAAGATAATGCCGCACCGCTGGGCCGACAAATGCCTGCCAAAAAATATCCGTTACGTCGGCTCGCACCCAATCGCCGGCTCAGAACAAAGAGGCGTCGAGTCCTCCAGAGATGACCTGTTTGACAAAGCGCTGTGCATTCTCACAACCACAAAGACCACGAACAGGCGTTCGCTGCAAATCCTCAAAGAGTTCTGGTCTGCGCTGGGATGTTTCGTTAAAATAATGACGCCCGCCCGACACGACCGCATCTTCGCCGACGTCAGTCACCTGCCGCACATTACCGCAGCCGCATTAGTTAATGCCAGTAACGCGGAAGAATTGAAATTCGCGGGCAAGGGCTTTATGGATTGCTCTCGAATCGCTTCAGGCCCGTCGAATATCTGGGCGGATGTGCTGCGGACCAACGCTCAAAATACCGTCCGCGGAATCGACCGATTGACCGCCGAGCTTACAAAACTGAAAAAGGTCATTCGTTCCGGGGACAGAAAAAAGATTGAGAAACTGCTTGAGGCCGCAAGAACCAAACGCAGCAAGTTAGTAAAATACAAAATGAACAGGAAGGAACTGATTTAATGAAGCAGTGGCGAATTGAGGTTTACAACAAAGTGGGTTTTCCCGACGTTCAGGGGGCCAGTGTTCTGACGGATATAAAAGAGCTTGGTATAGGCGCCGTTGAGGCGGTGCAGTTCGCCCGCGTTTATATTATTGAGGCGGATTTCGAAAAGGATTTTGCCGACCGTCTGGCAAAAGAGCTTTTGGCTGACCCAGTTTGCGAAGAGTATTACATCGGCAGAAGCGGCGCACCGGCAGGGCTCGCCAAAGCGACGTTGATAGAAGTGCATCTCAAAAGCGGCGTTACAGACCCGGTGGCCCAATCCGTAACCAGCGCAATGAACGATATGGGCGCAAAACCAAACAGCGTCCGCACCGCCAGAAAATACGTCCTCCTCGGAGAATTGAACAGCAAACAAATTGACACAATCGCCAGAAAAATTTTGGCCAACGACTGCATCGAGGTCTGCGTTGTCGGCAACGACACCGAACCGCCAAGCCCGCACATAAAACCATACGAGCTGAATGTCGTCCACTTACCGATACGAGAACTTGATGAGCAGAGATTACTCCGGCTAAGCAAAGAAAAAGACCTGTTCCTCAACGCCGTGGAAATGAAAACGATTCAGGATTACTACAAACGAATCGGCAGGGAGCCGACAGATATCGAGCTTGAATCGCTCGCGCAAACCTGGAGCGAGCACTGCGTTCATAAAACCCTCAAAAGCAAAGTCGATATGGACTTCGACGGCCAGCATATTCAGTTTGATAACCTGCTCAAACAAACCGTTTTCAAAGCCACAAAGGATTTGAACAAGCCCTGGTGCATAAGCGTCTTCGCGGATAACGCAGGCGTCATCGATTTCGACGAGGAATCAGCGGTTTGCTTCAAAGTCGAAACGCATAATCACCCCTCCGCACTCGACCCTTATGGCGGAGCGGCCACGGGCATAGGCGGCGTCATCCGCGACCCGATGGGGACAGGAATGGGCGCAAGACCAATCGCCAATACAGACATATTCTGCTTCGGCGACCCGAATATGAAACTCGAAGACGTCCCCAAGGGCGTCCTGCACCCCAGACGAATTATGAAGGGCGTTGTCGCTGGCGTCCGCGACTACGGCAACAGAATGGGAATCCCCACCGTCAACGGCGCAATCTATTTCGACGACAGATATATCGCCAACCCGCTCGTCTTCTGCGGCAACATAGGCATAATGGATAAAAATAAATGCTTCAAACATCAGCAGGCGGGCAACCTCGTTATCGTCGTCGGAGGCAGAACAGGCAGAGACGGCATCCACGGCGCAACGTTCTCATCGGGCGAAATGACCCACGAACACGAAACCATCTTCTCGCACGCCGTGCAAATCGGTAACGCCATCACAGAAAAGAAAATGCTCGATGTGCTTGTGCAGGCCAACCAACGCGGTCTGTATGAGGCAATCACCGACTGCGGCGCAGGCGGATTAAGCAGCGCGGTAGGCGAAATGGGTCAGGATTTGGGCGCGGAAGTGGACCTCGACAAAGTCCCGCTCAAATACGCAGGTCTCAATTACACCGAAATCTGGATTAGCGAAGCACAGGAACGAATGGTCATCGCCGTAAAGCCGAAAAATCTCGACGCGGTAATGAAAATCTTCGCCGACGAAAACGTCGAGGCCACCGTAATCGGCACATTCACAGGCGATAAAAAACTGAAGCTCCGCTACAAAGGCACTGTCGTCGGCGAACTCGATATGGAATTCCTCCACGATGGCGTCCCTAAGTATTCCAGAAAAGCCATCTGGACTTCTCGTTCGCCATCGAGCATCGAGCATCGAGTATCGAGTATCGAAAAAGATAACTACAATGACGAACTATTGGCCATCCTGTCGAGTTACAACGTCGCCAGCAAGGAATGGGTGATTCGTCAGTATGACCACGAAGTGCAGGGCGCATCGGTCATCAAGCCGTTGACCGGCGTCAGCAACGACGGCCCAGGCGACGCGGCAGTCATAAGACCAAAATACGATTCAGACCGCGGTGTTGCGATAAGCTGCGGAATGAATCCCTGCTATGGGGACATCGACCCATATTGGATGGCGCTTTCCGGAATAGACGAGGCGATTAGAAATCTCGTCTGCGTCGGCGCAAAAACAGACCGCATCGCGCTATTGGATAATTTCTGCTGGGGTGACTGCACAAAGCCGGAAACACTCGGCACATTAGTGCGGGCGGCGCAGGCCTGCTACGATGGAGCAATCGCGTTCGATGCGCCGTTCATCTCAGGCAAGGATTCTCTCAACAATGAATTCCGGCGCGACGACGGCACGCGAATCTCGATTCCTTCGACGCTGCTGATAAGCGCCATTTCCATAGTCGATGACGTCAGCAAGTGCGTAACAATGGACGCCAAAAAAACTGGTAATCTGCTGTTTATAGTGGGCGAGACGAAAAACGAGCTTGGCGGCTCGCATTACGCATCGCTTGATAAAGGCAGTCAGAACGAAATACCAAAGGTTGACCTCAACATTGCGCCGAAGATAGCCCGCAAAATCTCCGATGCGATAGAAAAGGGGCTGGTCGTCAGTTGCCATGATTGCTCCGAGGGGGGCTTGGCAGTGGCGCTAGCAGAGATGGCGTTTGCGGGTGGACTGGGTATCGAAGCCGACTTACGAGGATTACCAAGAGCCAAAGATTGCGACCGAACCGATGCCCAGCTATTCAGCGAATCGAACTCGCGATACATAGTTGAGGTCGAACCGAAAAACTATAACTCCTTTGCCAAACTGATGTTAAATCTGCCTTTTGGTCAAATCGCAAAGGTAACCGGTGCTCAAGCACTAATAATAAGAGACCAAAATGGTAAAAAAGTCGTTAACGCTGAAATTAATTCGCTGAAGCGGGCCTGGCAAAAAACATTTGACTGGTAGCCCTTCTCACACACAAAAAAAAGATTTCTGCCGTCCTTTCTTTTTTTCTTGACTCACTTACCCATATTGTCTATATTGCCAGACCTTTTGTTATAGGACGCACAAAAAGGTAAGCCGGTACCGAACAAACGCTGGCATCGCCAAGTATAAAAAGGCGACCGTTTAAGGAATCCCCGCCAATCGGCGGTTGTAGTGTCACGGAGGTCATCTCGGGGCGAGGTGAGCACACGCAACGCTTTGTTTTTGTCCTGAAATATCGAGGCAAAACGCGAGCGTAACTCTTTTTCAAATAAGGCGTTAGGGCTATGCACCGTTTTTTATTGGCTTAGGTGTCCATAGAATACGTGAGGAGCGGCTTTTTGTAGGCCAAAACCGAATCCGTCCCTGCATAGAATTGGGGCAAAACAGGTAAAGCTGCCTATGTCCTAAGCCGATAAATTTAGGGATATGAAGAAAATAAAGACAGCATCTATGGTTGTTTCCCTGCTTGTGCTGAGTATTTGCGCAGTCGGCTGCAGCGACAAGTTTTGGGACCCAACCCAGGTAGGCAGGTTCAAGCCCGTTCCGGCCGTGAATGTCATACTTGATTCATTAGGTGTGGCGGAAGAAACGCCTGCGGCCTGGGAAAGCGGCGAGGAACCAAAACCCGTCGATGTTGTCGCCTATGATACCGACTATGTATTTGGCTCGGGCGATACTGTTATCATAAGCATCTTCGAGTTGTTCCAGGAAGGACAGCTATACTCAAACCGGTTTGTTGTCACCGAAACCGGGAAACTCTCGATTCCAGACGTCGGTGTGGTGAACGCGGCAGGACTGACTGAGTCGCAGCTTGAGGAGGAAATTAAGCAAACCCTTTCACCCAACATTCTCAAAGAACCATCGGTAAGCGTAACCCTGGAAACCTCGCAAAGCCGGATGTTTTCCGTTCTGGGCAACGGCATTTCGAGACCGGGCAGATATGATATACCCCGTTATGATTATCGGCTGGCGGATGCACTGGCCATCGCGGGCGGTATAAGCCAGTTCAATATAAGCTACATATACGTTTCCAGACCGATTACGGGGAAAGAAACACCGGCTGAAAAAGCCGCACCTTCGGCCGAGACCCCAAAAACAACTACCGAGAACGCCATTCCCAGAAACAAGCCCCGAGACGAGATGCTGGATGTAATCGCTCCAATGGCGAAACGTGAGCGAGGGGCAGGCAGTGATATAGTTATCACTTCAACGGAAATGGCCACGGCGGATGAGCTTGCCGAAGCCGCATTGCCGGAAAAACTGCAATCTGTTGATTCGTCATCCACCTCCCCGACATCCGATACCCGTCTCTCGACATCAAATTCCGACGCACCAGGCGAGAACCAGACACCGAGCAATGTCGCCAAAGAGGGCCGGATTGAGTGGATATTCCAGGATGGCCGCTGGATTCCTGTCCAGATAGGCGAGCCAAAACCGACTCAGGAGCCGGTTGAACAACCCAAACAGCCGCAAGTTGCCAAAGAACCAACTTTAACCAGCTGGAACCAAATCAGCCCCGGAGGTTCGCAAAGGCGAGTCATAAGGATTCCCGCGGACAAACTCCTTGGCGGCGACCCACGATACAACATCGTAATCAGGTCGGGCGACAATATTCACGTACCGGTTGATATTATCGGTGAATTCTGTATTATGGGCAACGTCACTAACCAAGGGTTTATTAACATAACGGGCAGACCGATGACGCTGAAGATGGCAATAGCCGCAGCGGGCGGCCTAGGACAACTGGCGTGGCCAAAAAATTGTGAGGTCATTAGAAGAATCGGCAAGAAACGCGAAGAAATCGTGTTGGTGAATTTAGACAAAATCGCGATGGGCGAACAGCCGGATTTCTTTATCAAGCCAAACGACTTAATCAATGTCGGGACGGAGTGGTCGACCAGATACCGTGCGGCGCTGCGAAATGCGTTCCGGGCGACTTGGGGTTTCGGGATGGTTTATGACCGCAATTTTGCCGACCGCGACTATGGAACGGCCAGGCCGTTTGACGCCTTCAATATTTTTTAGTGTAATTGCCTCGTAGTATTCGTAGTGCGTATATAGTACTGCATGCTGCGACAATTTACGCAGGACGCACAACACAGGATGAACCCGGATTATGGCCGACAATACTGCTGTATCCACAATCGACCCTCAGCAAATAGCGCCGACGCCAAAACAACTGTGGCGACAACTCGGGGTGCACGCGTATATCCGGATTGTGATAATCGGGACGCTGCTTTGCTGCCTGTTTCACAAAGAAGCGGGGGGCATCGTTCAACAATGGCTGACCGACCCCGGCTGGTCTCACGGATTCCTCATCCCGCTTTTCAGCTTATACTTTCTGAACCAATCCAAGCAGGAAATTCTCAATGCCCGAACCAAACCGAACTATCTGGGTTTGCTCCTGCTGGTGGGCGTAATCCTCTTTTACGTTTTCAACACAGTTACCCCAGCGGGGTATGGATACTTCAGACAGATATCCGCGGTTGGTGCACTCGGGGCTGTGGTATTGTTTCTTGGCGGCTGGCCCTTGCTGAAGCACACGTGGCTGCCTGTTATCTACCTGCTGTTTGCGATTCCGCTGCCCGACGAGATATTAAGGAGCGCCACCATACCGATGCGTTTATGGGCGGCGACGGCTTCAACCGCGATACTTAATATGTTCCCAAATCTGGATGCGACGGCCAACGGCGTCATAATAGAAATCATATACAAAGGCAAGGCCCTTGAACCGCCTCTCGATGTGGCTGAGGCATGCAGCGGTATGCGGCTGCTGATGACGTTTTTCGCTTTGGGTGTTGCAATGGCGTACCTGCACTACAGGCCGGCGTGGCAACGGTTAGTGCTTCTGGCCAGCACCGTCCCAATAGCGATTATCTGCAACGTCGTCAGAGTAACCATAACAGGTTTTATTTATGTGCTTGGCGACCCGCAATACGCCCAGGGAATTTACCACGACCTGCTGGGAATGGCTATGCTGCCGCTGGCATTCGGACTTTACGGGGGAATCGCCTGGTTTATGTCGAACCTGTTTGTCGAGAGCGATGAGGTCAAAACTTCGGACGTCGTGGTCAGGCGTCGTTAAACCACAGAGGTCTGAGTCAAAAACGGAACTGAAATAATAATGACAGCGCCGAAAAATATGCGAGAGACAATAAAAGCCAACTACTTGCAACCGGCTTTTCTGATATGCGTCGGCCTGCTGGCGATAACCGCTGGCGGAATGTCCGTGGCAATAAAAGCAGCGGGGATATATACCAAGAAAGAGCCGCTGCTCCTGAAAAAATCCCTAAGCGACCTGGACAAATCCAATCTTGCACCCTACAAAGTGGTCGCAAAATCAAAAATTGAGAACCAGGATGTTCTGAACACGTTGGGAACCGAGGATTACATTCAGTGGACACTGGAAGACACAAGCGTCCCCGCGGAAAGCAAGACGCGGTTTTGCACGCTCTTTATTACTTACTACTCGCTGCCGGATATAGTGCCGCACAGACCAGAGGAATGTTATATCGGAGGCGGTTTGCAGGGAATAAAATTCGAAACAGTTATGCTCAGAATTATACGAGGTGTTTACGAGCGGGAAATAAAAACACGTTACCTCGTATTTGCCGACACAAAGGCGGAGTCGTCGCTTGGTGGAACATCCTTTCCAATCCTTTACACTTTCAACGCCAACGGTAAATACGGCGACAGAGATGATGTCCGAAAAGCGCTGAACAGGAATTTATTCGGCAAATTTTCGTATTTTTCCAAGGTCGAATGGAAATTTTATAATGTCGCCTCCGGGCGGACAACTTATCCGAATAAACAAGAAGCGATTGCGGCAAGCGAAAAATTGATGTCGGTTATTTTGCCCGTTCTGGAAAAAGAACATTGGCCCAGCGGAAATTGGTAAAAACAAACGGACTGGCTTATCAAGCGATAATACTATCCCGGGAATAAGGAGCAAAAATAAATGGCAAAAAAACGATTAAACAGAAAATTGGCGCTGATTGGTTTCGTAATTTTTGTGTTTATGGCTATAGCAGTCATAGGAGGGTTTTTATTTCTAAGCAGAGACCCGCATAAATTCATAAAAGATGGCGATGAAGCCGTCAAATCGGCGCTCCAGGCGACGGACAAGGAACAACGCAAGGAGCTTTATAAAGAAGCCGAACGCAACTATAAAAAGGCCTACGGGCATTCTAAAACCGACGAGCTAAAGGTCGAAACGCTTTATCGCCTCGCGGATGTTTATACAGACACCGGGGACTGGCGGGGCACGCTGGGATGCTGGAACCAGATTGTGCGTCTCGACTCCAAGGACATAAAGGCAAGGTATAGCCGACTTAAATATTTTTACATAATCGCACTGACAACGTCGGGCCCGGTTTGGCAGGAGGTAGCGACACAGGTCTCGGAGTTTATAGAAATTATAGAAAAACCAGGCGCTGCCTCCGAACTTGCCACAACGGATACCTCAAAGTGGGAAATTGACGCGCTCAAACAAACCGGAGAGACGGCACATAAATTAGGACCTTACCTGCACATGGTGCAGGGAAGGGCCAAGCTCGAGATTGCTCAACTCGGAATGGTAACTAACAAGGAGGAGACGCTCAAGCAGGCCGTTGCCGACCTTGAGATAGTCAAACAACTTGAGCCGACAAACGAGGATGTGTATCGATATCTCGCACAGGCGGTAGCTTTCAGAGGCGAAATGGAAGCATTGAAAGGGGACATGGATGCGAAAATCAGAGGTCGGGAGGAAGCTATAGAACTGCTCAAGGAAGGGGTTAAGGCAACAAACGACGGGGTAAAGGCCAATATAACTCTTCTCAATATGAAGCACAACTTCAGCTTTGCTGAGGCCAATCTTGCACCATCCGGCCTGCAAAAAGAGCTTCTGGCAATGGAACCGGAGTATTTGTCGCTTGCTGCTAAATTCGGCTCAAGTGCCGAAGCGATTTCGGCGCTCGCCGGCTTCTACGCGGATTTTCGTCTTGGCCCGACTTATCTCGACAAGGCAATCGAGGCAATCGAGAAAGCAATCGCACTCGACAAAAATGACGTGGATTACGCGGTAAACGCCGCGAGTTTGTACTCAAGGAGATTCAATATACGCAAACAAAACGCGGACCTGAACAAGACGATTGAGATTGCAAAAAATGCGCTTTTGCTGCCCGATGCCCAGGAGACAACCGGCCCGCGGTCAGCAGTGGCACGGACAAATCAAATGCGGCTACATACCATACTCGCTAACAGTTATATCGACCAGATACTGGATTCAACAAAGCCGCTGGGGGAATCAGAGGGGCAACAATTGCTGGCTAACACTCAACAGGAGGTTCGACAGATTGAGCAGCTTTATGGCAGCGGCGATAACCCGCAGGTGATTAAATGGCAGGGTATGATTGAGCTTGCCACCGCCAAACTCGGAAAGGGAGATGCCGAGCCTGCGATACGAAAGTTATACAAAACTTATACACAGCTAAAGGCATCGGCACGCCCGGACTCGCGCCTCTCATATCGGCTCGCGAAAACCTTTGCCAACGGCACTGAGAGCGGTGCGGTTGGCGAGTTTATTGTAGACGCCCTGCAAAACGTGATAGAGGCGGCGCAGCCGGACGCACGATTGGACTATACCGAGCTTCTTCTCAAGGCAGCGATGTGGAAGGCGGCTCTTGCAAATCTTGACCTGTTCGAGGGAAGGTATGGAGTGACAGACGAAAGCCGAATATTGCGTATTCGTGCACATATAGGCGCCAAGGAGTTTGCGGACGCGGAGCGATACTTGGAACAAATCTCACAGCAAGACCCATCCTGGAGAACGCTTAAGATGGCTATACTGGCAATCAAGGGTCAGCAACTACGCACAATTCTCAGCCACCGAGATGAAAAACAGCAAACCAGCACGGTTCTGATGAATGTGCTTACCCAAAAGCAGTCGCCGGAAGCAGCCGACCAGCGTTCAACTGAACAGCTTGTCGCGGAAATTAAAAGCAACCTGTCGGCTTTTATCGAATATATAGACAAGCTGCCTTCGGCGGATTTGAATTCTCTGGATGTTACCGCAATCGCATCGATGTGCGAAGACGCGATAGCAGCCGGGCAACTCGACCAGGCAAATCTGATAGTGAACAAATTGCTGAAATACCAGCCGGACAATCCGACTATGCTGTATTACAAACGGCTTCTCGCCGAGCCAGAACCCGCAAAGATATCCGCTGAAAAAAGCAGACAAATTAAAGAGGACGTCCTGACCGGGATTGCCGACCCTGTCAGGCGAACTGTATCTCTGGGTATCTTCTACCAGACGAACGCCGACCCCAACAAGGCGGCGGAGCAATTCAAAAAACTGGTTCCTCCACCGGTCGGCACCGGGGAGTTTCAAGCGGATGATATGTCACGGCGCCGAGCAGGGGGGTTCCTGTTCGATCTTGCCCTGGAGAAGAAGAACTGGGAGATTGCCGACAAAATTGTACAAACAGCCAAGCAGGAAAACTACGACGACTGCTCAGGGGACTTTTTTGCCGCGAGAGTCGCCCTTGCGAAGGAGCAGTATGAAACTGCGTTGGCAAACATAGACAGCGCCCTGTCGCAAAGACCTGTTTTCGGATACGGCTATCTGCTGCGGTCCCGCATTAACATCGCGCTCGGCAACGAGACGGCCGCACTGACCGATATACACACGGCAGCAAGCACTAATCCTTTTGATAAGACCATCGCCAGAGAACTGGCCAATCGATTGTACATTCGCAATCAAAACCTCGGCAAAAATGTTTCGTCCTCACAACTGGCCGAAACCAAGGGGGCGTTGGACTGGGCGATGGCACTCAATCCAAACGACGTGCAATTGATGAGCTTCTATGCAGAATACATCAGCGAAAACGACCCGGATCGTGCGCTGGCGCTGCGGCAGAGCTTGCAGGAAAATATGCCGAGTATGCAGAATGCGCTGCTACTTGCCCGGCTTGCCACGCGGCTTGGTCTGGACAGCGCCGATGCGCAACGTCGACAGGCGTTGCTCGCAATGGCGGCCTCGGCTCTGGACCAGGCGAAAAGTTATGACCCGCAAAATCCCGCTGTGCTCGAAAGTTACGCGGAATACTATCGGCAGACAGGCCAGCAGGACAAGGCAGAGAAAGTGCTGAAAGAAACACAGAATCCCCAGTTGTTGTGGCGATATTACATAAAGGTGGGGCGATATGATGATGCGAGGAAGGCCCTCGAACAGTCCTATCAGGCCAATCCGAAGGATATAAGCACATTACAGGGTTTGTTGTTCCTTGCAGAAAAGGCGGGCGATAAAACCGCTGCGACAAAATACGGCGAACAACTATTATCCGCCGAAGAAACGTCCGAAAATCATCTTTTGCTGGTGCAGACCTATCTAAATTTAGGGCTGGTCAAGGAAGCTGAACAAAAACTGGCGAGTTTCAGGGAAAAGTATCCAAATGACGGCAAAGGAATGCTGCTGAGTGCCTGGCTTTCTATGAAACAGGGGCAGTTGAAAGAGGCGCTTGAGTTGATAAACAAGCGACTTGAGAGCGACCAGAGCGACGCGGTCGCCTGGCGGCTACGGGGACAGATAAACGGTATGATGACGGATTACGACCAGGCAATAATGGACCTCAAACGAAGCAAAACCCTGTCCGACGCAGCAGTAACTCGCATTGCGCTTGCAAAAACTTATCTTAAGGTGGGACGCACCGAGGACGCCACCATTGAACTTAAAAGCGTCGTCGAGGACCCGCAGGCGCCGGATGAAGCGCGGGGAATGCTCGAACAAATCTACTCGCGCGCCGGGCGAAAAGAGACCTTCGATGATTTCTATACGAAAACTCTGAAACAACTGCCTGACAGTGTTTACTGGTATAAGCGCGCCGCCGGATTTGCCGGCGCAAATGGTGATTTTGCCAAGGCAGAACAATTATATGGTACCGCGCTGCAAAAAAGCATCGAACAAGGGCAGATGGACGGTGACGCCCTTGGAGGATACCTGCGGGCGATTATGGCTGCCGGTAAAATGGATAAACTGTTCGAAGAGGCAGGTAAATACATCGATGGAAACCTCGCTCCTGTCGCATATTTAAAGATGGCGGAAGGAAAGATGAAACTCGGCGACCGGGCAACCGCTGTTCAGTATTGCAAAAAAGCCGTGGACAAAGCGGGAAACAACGAGCCAATGGTCGTACAGATGCTCGAAAAAACTTACGTGCTGCTTGGAGAGCAAGAAACAGAACAACTATGCAGACAAAAGCTGGAGTCGCAGCCGGAGTCGCTATCGGCAAACTTGAGTATGTATAACCTGTGCCGCCTCAAAGGCGATTATAGCAAGGCGCTGGAGTATCTTGATAAATGCTTAAAGACAATCAGCCCGGACCAGCCACAATGGCTCGGTTACACGATGCAAAAGGCAGAGGTGTTGATACTGGCTTTCAACAAAACCTCCGATAATAAATACCTTAAAGATGCTATGGAGGTCTACGAAAGTCTGCTGGCAAAAATGCCGAATAACACCAGTATCATGAACAATATTGCGTACATACTTGCTGATAGCAATCAGAACCTTGACAAGGCGCTCGAATATGCCAGGCGGGCTCATGAGATGCAACCAGACGACCCGGAGTATCTCGATACTTATGCCGTCGTGCTTTATAAGAAAGGTAAGTATTCTGAGGCGGTGCAGTCCGAACGGGCAGCAATACAGCAGTATGACACGCGGCAGGCATCACCGCCTACAGAGGTTTATGAGCACTTAGCACAAGCTCACGAACAGCTCGGCGAGTTGTCACAGGCGCGTGCGGCTTACCAGCAGGCGCTGGAAGCCGGCGGGGAAAACATACAGAAGCCGGTCAAAGAACGAATAAACGCTGCAATTGAGCGGCTCGGGAAAGACAAGGGCGATGAAAAAAAGGGACAATAATGCCAACGCTGCCCGACAGATGTCGGCGATGGCCCGCCTCGACGGGATTATTGGGATCGACTAACAAATGACAGAAGCAGGACAAAAACCGATGGTGGGTGAACCCAGGGTTATGGCCCCGAGGCCAGCTATGGCTGCGCGCGGAGCCGCCAGCAGCGGAATGACACCGCGAGAGATTACCGCCATACTGCGCCGACACTGGCTTATGATTGTCTTACTGACAATATTAGGCCTCGGCTGCGGCGGCGCGAGCTGGTTTTTGTTTTTAAACTACTGGCCAAAGTACACGGCACAAACTTTCATTAAGGTGCTTCCGCCTGTCGAGAAAGACCCCACCACAATACAATCCACTCTTGTCACGCAAGATATTCAATATGGTAATCGATTGTCGCTGGCTATGCGATTGACAAGCCAGGGTATGTTCCAGCAGTTGATCGACAGAGACAAAATCCAACAGACCAAATGGTTTAAGGGATTCGGCAATATAAAGGATGTCCGTATAAGAAAAGCCGTCAAGAACTTAGAAAAAAGATTCGGCGCCAATCCACAAAGAGACGGTGACTCAATTATCGTTTCGATGACCTGTGGCGACAAGGAAGAATCAGCGCTGATAGTCAACGAAATGGCTTCCCTGTTTGTCAACAGCCAGGGAGGAGCAAAGCGAAAAGATGTGGCGGAAAGATTAGCCCGGCTCGATGATGAGCAGGTTCGCGTTCAACGGGATTTGGATCAGGCGGAACGTACGCTTGACGATATTCGGCGCAGATACGGGGTTGCCGATCTTGAAGAGCACGCGTTTCAGTCAGTACTCGAACTGAAAATCAATAACCTGGAAAATCAAGGGAACACTCTTGCGCTGGACATCAGTCAGACGCGAGCTAGTATCGAAACTCTTGCGGCACAAGCACAAGGGCCTGTCCAGGTGCAGGTGGAGCGGCAGGTGGAGACGGACCAGGTGATGCTTTCGTTGGCGCAGCAGCTGGCCTTACAGGAAGCGTCGCTTGCAGGTGCACTTGCGAGATTCGGTGAAGACCACCGGGTTGTCCGGCAACTCAGAGAGTATATCGATGATATACAGCAGGAACGGTTCCGACGAAAAGCGATTATTGCCGAACAAACCAGGCAAGCAAACCTGAGAAACGCTCAGGATGAACTCGGGACACTGGAGAGAAGGCTCGAGCAGTATGAGAAGATGCGAGAGGCGGCCGCAAAACAAAAAGAGGAGATGGATCTGGCGAGAACTCAGTACGCAAAGAGCGTAAAAATAAGAGATGAACGAAGAACGATGCTCGATTCGATTAAAGGGCAGACCGAAAAACTTAAGATAATGTACGACGACCCTGAAACGCCGAAAGTCCAATTTACAGACCTCGCCCCTGAGCCACTCGAAGCAAGCTTCCCAAAATGGCAAATTTTTTTCCCTGGCGGGACGTTCCTGGGGTTGCTACTGGGCATAGGGCTTGCATTTCTTATAGAAATGCTCAACGACCTCGTGCGGACACCGAAGGACGTGGCAACGTACCTGCATATTCCGCTTTTGGGAATGATACCGGACACCGAGGAGGACGAGCAGGTTGAAGACATTGAACCGGCATTTGTGGCACGTCAGGCGCCAAACAGCATCCTAAGCGAATCGTACAGACGAATGAGGACAAATCTGAAGTTGTCAGAGTCAGGCGGAAAAGCCAGGACGATATTGATTACCAGCGGCGGCGCCAAAGACGGCAAGACCACCTTGGCGGTCAATCTTGCGACAACGCTTATCGCCGAGGGCAGGAAAATTTTGCTGATAGACGCCAATTTCCGGCGACCGAGTTTGCACACCATCTTTGCGAGCGAGCAGGGCGGAACCCAGGCAAGCGCAGGATTGAGCAACCTGCTGGCGGGACAGTGTGATTTGCAGCAAGCGATAAGGCCCAGCGGGATGGAAGGACTAACTATAATCGAATCCGGGCCGATGCCGGCCAATCCGGCAGAAACACTTGGAAGCGAAGCAATGCAGCGTTTAATCGGGCAATTACGCGACAGTTATGATTACGTTATAATTGACGGCCCGCCCGTGCTGTTGGCAAGCGAGGCGAAAATACTGGCAAAATATGTCGATGGCACCATACTGGTGTTCAATGCGGCCGCAACCAGACGAGGCACTGGCGTGAGAACCTTAGGCGAGCTAAAACAGGTCAATGCTGATATACTCGGCTGCGTGCTGCTGAGAGTCAGAATATTAAAGGGCGGTTACTTCCAGGAGATGTTCCGCTTGTATCGGGAATATCAGCCACTCGAACCAGCAAAGGCGTAACGTGTTACTTGATGCTCGCAACGGGAATCGAGTATCTAAAATCGAGTATTGAGAGGTTTTGAATGGACAAGTTTCTGGTTACCGGCGGAGCCGGGTTCATCGGCTCAAATATCTGCACCAAACTCGTCTCACAGGGTTGTTTTGTCAGAGTGATTGACAATCTGCTTACGGGCAAAAAGAGTAACCTCGCGGCTATTTCAGACAAGATAGAATTCATCGAAGCGGATATGGGCAACCCGGATGCCGCGCGGGCCGCGATGAAGGGAATTGACGTGGTTTTGCATCAGGGGGCCCTGCCCTCGGTGCCCCGCAGCATTGACGACCCGGCTTTAACACACAGGCATTGCGTTGACGCGACCTTCACGCTGCTATTGGCGGCACGAGACGCGAAAATAAAGCGTTTTGTTTATGCCGCCAGTTCCTCGGCCTACGGCGACACGCCTACTTTGCCGAAGGTTGAGACAATGCCCGTCAACCCGCTTTCGCCCTACGCGGCGGCGAAACTAATGGGTGAATACTATTGTTCTGTCTTCTACAAGGTTTTTGGGCTTGAGACAATTTCGCTTCGATACTTCAACGTCTTTGGCCCGCACCAAGACCCGACGAGCCAATATGCCGCGGCGATACCGGCGTTCGTAACCTCAATCCTGAAAGACAAACCGCCTACTATTTACGGCGATGGCGAGCAAACCCGGGACTTTACCTATGTCGATAACGTCGTAGAAGCAAATCTGCTCGCCGCCAGGGCAAAACAGACAAAAGGCGAGGTCGTCAACATCGCCTGCGGAGAAGCAATAACTGTCAACGCGATTATCGATATGATAAACAAAATCGTCGGTAAAAATATCAAGCCGACGTATGCCCCATCCAACAAAGGCGACGTAAAACACTCGCTTGCCAATATCTCTCAAGCAAAAAAATTGATTGGTTTCAAGCCGGTTGTTTCATTTAAAGATGGGCTGAGAAAAGCAATCGAGTGGTACCGCGTAAACCTGGTAACCTGATATCCCGGTATCCTGCTGCTGGGAATCAGGGTTCGGTTTGATTCTTAATCTGCTCCGCCGATTTAATTAATTCCTCCCTGCCGACCTCCTTCTGCGGCGCCAGCTCAAACGACCATTCGCGGGAATCAACTATTCGACCCGAGTAGAGGATTTGAGTCAGGAAATCGAAGGGAAAATAATCATACCAGGGCGCCTGTAGTTTGCGATGCGTCTGGAGTGTTTCGCAGCCCTGCTTGCGGATTGTTATGTTATAGTCGCCATACCAGTTGAACGAGGCGGTTACCGGCGAGACGCCTATCTCTTCGTCGTTCAGGAAAACTTGTGCGCCAGCCGGGTTTGTGTTGATGGTAAGCTTACGCTCAACGCAACCGGCCGCGCCGACCAGTAAAACACAAAACAAAAGTAGCGACTTGTTTGTTCTCATACTCAGCAACATTATAAGCCGAAACACCAAACAGGAAAAGACCAAACTATTCGAAAGTTCAAGGTCCTATAAGCATGGGTCTTGGCGGGCGCTATGATTGACCTCCGACGAAATCAGGAGTATTTTGTATTCAGGATAGCCGGCGAATTGGGCGATTAGATTAGAAGAGAGCGTGCAGCATATCCGCTATCCGCTCTACGCTATGATAGGGACTACGATATTCAAAATCGGCGAAGAGGTGGGCAACGTCGGGCAATTCGGCAGATTTGTCTGGCGCTCGGTAGTAACCAGCATGCAAAGTATCGCCAAAAGCGACACCTACCCCCTGATATGGGCGCAGATGCTGGCAATAGGCGTTCGCAGCGTTCCTGTAATTATGATAACCGGCGCGTTCGTTGGTATGACACTGGCAATTCAGGCCTACGACCAGTTGGCAGGAATGGGGCTGGAAGAACACCTCGGCGTGCTGATAAATATCTCGGTCGTTAAAGAGCTTGGGCCTGTTTTGGCGGCGGTTATGCTTGCGGGTCGAGTAGGCGGGGCGCTGACGGCGGAATTAGGCACGATGAAAGTAACCGAACAGATAGATGCCATCGAGAGTATGGGAACCGACCCCGTCAAATATCTGGTGGCGCCGCGCGTACTGGCCTGCCTCCTGTTGACGCCGGTTCTTATCGTTTACGCGGACCTGCTGGGCATCATCGGCGGCTGGTTCGTAAGCGTAATTCACCTGCGTATCAACGCCAGGGCATACTGGAGTTTTAGCGCGTATGGCGTCGATTTGTGGGACGTCGCCTGCGGCGTCATCAAGGGCTTCTTCTTCGGCGGTGCGCTGGCAATCATAAGCTGCTACAAAGGATTCAACTGCAGAGAAGGGGCCAGGGGCGTGGGGCAGGCCTGCACAGATGCGTTTGTGATGAGCTTTATCTCGATACTTGTTCTCGACTTCGCTATGGTGGTGATTTTCAAGTCGCTTTACAGTATCTTCTGGCCCTTGAGAAGCTTGGTAGGATAACCGGTTCGTAGTACACAGTTGGTGGTTCGTAAACAACGGACAATGAACACTGAACAACAAACAACGAACAATGAACAACAGAGCGTCAAACCAGACGACGGGCTGATTGTCCTCAAAAACCTCACCAGGAGATTCGGCAATAACATCGTCCTGGATGATATTTCACTGGCGATAGAAAAAGGCAAAACCACCGTCGTAATCGGCCCAAGCGGCTGCGGCAAGAGCGTCCTGCTCAAACATATTATAGTCCTGATGCGGCCCAATTCGGGCGAACTTTACTTCAAACGCCAGCGAATCGACAACCTCGACGACTCATCGCTGACCAACGTGCGCGCGCATTTCGGGTACCTGTTTCAGGCGGGAGCTCTTTTCGACAGCTTAAGCGTGGCCGAGAATATAATGTTCCCCGTCAGGCAACACTGCCAGATAACCCGCTTCAGCGCCGTCGAAGAGCTTGTGCGAAACAAACTTAAAATGGTCGGACTCGACGGGCTTCAGCACTTTTTCCCCGCAAACCTTTCTGGCGGCCAGCGCAAACGCGTCGCTTTGGCAAGAGCCATAGCTCTTGACCCGGAGGTGATACTGTATGATGAGCCAACGACCGGGCTTGACCCGATCCGGGCGGACACAATAAACGAGCTGATTTTGAAGCTCAAGGGGGAGCTTGGCGTGACCAGCGTGGCGGTAACGCATGATATGAAAAGTGCCTACAAAATCGCCGACCGCATCGTGATGCTCCACAACGGCAAAATAATCGCCGACGGCAACGCCGATTGCATCCGCAACCATCCGGACCCCATAGTTCAGCAATTCATAAAGGGCGAAATCAGCAAAAAAGAGCTTGAGCAGCTTCACAAAGCAAGCGCCGGCTCTCCCGTCCGCCTGCCCTGCGACGTTGAAGATTAATCCGCCCTGCGTATGGCGGATTAACCCAAAGCTATTGATTATTTCCTGCTGATTATTGATAATTGAACAAGTGAGTCAGCCAGCAATCAATAATCAATTGCGTGACCTTGCTCGCCTCGTCAATGGAGAGGTATTCACGGACATTTTGCATCGCGCCGCTTACAGCAGCGACGCCAGCATTTATCAGATTGTGCCGACCTGCGTGGTCTGCCCGCGTGACGCCCAGGACATCGCCGCGGTCGTCAAATACGCCAAAGACAAACAAATACCTGTTGCCGCCCGCGGGGCCGGCAGCGGCGTGGCAGGCGAATCACTGACCAGTGGAATCCTGCTCGATGTAACTCGTTATATGAACGGGATTATCGGCGTCGAGAACGGGGGAGAAATGGTACTTTGCGAGCCGGGCGTAGTTCTCGATGACCTGAATAACTATCTCGCAAAATTCGGCAGGAAAATCGGGCCTGACCCATCGACAGCTAACCGAGCGGTCATAGGCGGATGTGTCGCCAATAACGCTACCGGGGCGCACTCACTGCAATTCGGCTATACAGGCGATTATGTCGAAAAAATCGAGGCGGTCCTGGCGGATGGCTCAATAGTCGAATTGGTCAACAATTATCAACCAAAAACCGGGAGCGATAGCCGCATTGATGAGATTGCCAAACAGTGCGTATCGCTGCTGGCGGGTAAAAAGGACATAATCACAAATGCGCTCCCCGCAACCAAGCGCAATCGCAGCGGATACAACATCGCGGGGGCATATCACGATGGGAAAGTAAATCTTGCCCGGCTGATGGCCGGCTCTGAGGGCACGCTCGCTATATTCACCAAAATTACGCTTCGCACCGTGCCGTTGCCCAAAGCCAAAGGATTGCTGCAGCTTGAATTCGATTCTCTGGACAAAATGGCAAAAGCGGTGCCGATTATAGTATCGACTGGCGCTTCGGCCTGTGAGTTGATGGATAACCACCTGATTGCGATGGCGATTGAACATTTGCCCGCATATCGAGACGTTCTTCCCGCCAACGCCACTGCAGCACTGCTTGTCGAGCACGTCGGCGAAACACCCGAACAGGTAAAAATAAAAATTGGAAAGACCGATTCTGCCATCGGCAATCTCGCGACTAATCGAACGATTATCTTTGATGAGCAGACGCAAAAAAAGATTTGGAAGGCGCGCAAGGACGCCGTCCCGCTGCTGGACAGGGCAAAAGGCAGACAAAGACCCGTGCCATTCATCGAGGATGTGTCGGTCGAAAACGATAAACTGGCGGAATATATCGCCGGCCTGCAAACAATCGGCCAAAAATACAATATCGCGATGAGCTATTATGGCCACGCCGGCGACGGCGAGCTGCATATCAGGCCATACCTGGATTTGGGCGAGCAGGGTGATATAGAAAAAATGACGCAAATCGCCAACGAGGTCTTCGCCCTTGCCTGGTCGCTTGGCGGGACCGTCAGCGGCGAGCATGCTGTCGGATTAGTCCGTGCGGCGTTTCTGCGAAAACAATACGGCGACGAATTTTACAACCTGCTTTGTGGCATCAAAAAGATTTTCGACCCCGCCGGCCTGCTCAATCCCGGAAAAATAATCAACGATAACCCCAATGTGATGGTCGAAAACTTAAAAGCCAGGCACCGAGTGAATAAAACATTCGCGAAATCGGGTGTTATCTTCGCGGACGACGAAATATCGCTTGAGCTTGAGCAGTGCAGCGGCTGCGGTGTGTGCAGAAGCAAAGAACAGCAATTTCGAATGTGCCCCGTGTTCAGGGCAATGGGCGATGAGCTGGCCGGCTCTCGCGCCAAAATGAACGTCCTGCGGTTCTGGTCCAGCGGGCAGCTTAAAGAGGAAAATTTCGACTCCCCGGAATTTCGCCAGTTCCTCGATTTGTGCGTCAACTGCAAGGCCTGCTCGATTGAGTGCCCGTCGGGCGTTGATGTCTCTAAGATTATTGCAGCGGCCCGCGCCGAATATGTCCGCCGAAAAGGATTGCGTCTAACCGAACGGCTTCTCGGTCATAATCGGTATTTGAGTATGCTGGGCAGCGTCTTCGCCCCCATTTCCAATTTTGCAATGCGCTTATGGATAACAAGATGGTTACTCGAAAAGACAATCGGAATTGACCAAAGGCGACGAATGCCAAAATTCGCCTTCGGCTCATTTTTAATTGCCGGCCGGCTCTACCTGGAAACCTGCAGGCCGCACGAAATGCCCATAGATAAAGTCGCATACTTTTTGGATACATACGTCAATTATAATGACCATGAGTTGGGCTATGCGGTTATAGATGTCCTGCGACACAATGCTGTAGAGGTAATAATACCCAGGCAAAGACCCGCGCCTCTGCCCGCGATTGTGTATGGCGACGTTAAAACCGCGAAAAAGGATTTGTCTTACAGCGTAAAATATCTCGCGGCGGCCGTCAAAGATGGGTACAAAATTATCTGCTCCGAACCAAGCGCGGCACTGTGCCTCAGGCAGGAACTTCGGCATTATGTTGACGGCGTGGACGCGAAAATAGTTTCCGAAAATACCTATGAACTGATGGAATACCTGCGTGACCTGCTGCGACAGGGCAAATTGAACAGGCCCAAAAGAACGTTCCTGCAGGAATACGTCTATCACACGCCCTGTCATCTGTTCGCGACCGAGGCATACGGGGCGAGCATCGAACTACTGCAAAAATTATGCAACCTGCCCGTGGCCGACCTCAAGGCGGGCTGCTGCGGCCTGGCGGGGACATTCGGGCTGCAAAGGAAAAATTACGAACTGTCGGAGCAAATCGCGAAATCGCTCAAAGATGCGCTCGATAATACGCCTGCACAGTCCGTCCTTACCGAGTGCGCCGCCTGCGGAATGCAGATTGAACATATAAGCGGAAAACGTGCCCTGCACCCAATAAAGATTTTGTCGAAGGCATACGGACCAATTCGGGAATACAGAGCCAGATAAGAAAGGAACAGGCAAATGGTTAATAAACAAACAAGAAGAGATGTTTTGAGATTGGCAGGAATGGGAATAATTGCGGCGGGGTTGAAGCCGGAAATGGCTGCCGCCGCGGAAACCAAAACAACAAATAAGACAAAGTTTAACCTGGGCCTGGCGTCTTATACGTTCAGGAAATTTTCCACTGAGCAGACAATCGCGATGACCAAACGGCTGGGTTTAAAATACATCAGCTTCAAGGATTTTCACATGCCGTTAAACAGCACGCCTGAACAAATCCAAAATACCGTGGCAAAGGTAGAAGGGGCGGGGATTACCCTTTACGCGTGCGGCGTAATTTATATGAAGACCGAGGCCCAGGTTCAGCAGGCATTCGATTACACAAAAGCCGCGGGAGTCAAAATGATTGTCGGCGTGCCAAATTACGAACTGCTCGGCTTAGTCGAAAAGAAAGTAAAAGAATACGACATCAAAGTCGCTATTCACAATCACGGACCTGATTATCTGCTATACCCGTCGCCGGCAAGTGTTTATGAGAAGGTAACGGGCCTCGACAAGCGAATCGGCCTTTGCATCGACGTGGGGCACACACAGCGGTCAGGTATCGACCCGTCGGAAGCGGTGGAGAAATTCGCGGACCGGCTTCTCGACATCCACATAAAAGACGAAACCTCCGCGACCACCGAAGGCATAACAGTTGAAATGGGCAGGGGAGTGGTTGACCTAGTGAAATTGATGCGGACGCTGGAAAAAATCGGCTATTCAGGTATCGCGGCGTTTGAATACGAGAAGGACGAAAACGACCCATTGGCGGGCGTTGCCGAATCCGTCGGCTATACAAGAGGCATTCTGGCCTGCATCTAAGGCCGGACACTATTGGTGAAAGGAAATTCAGATGTTTAAGGAAACGATTTTTGCCGGGACGATTCTGTTTTTTGTATCGGCCTGTGCAGCGGGCGCAGACGTTAAGTTTGTCCAGGATACCAACAAAATCGACATCCTCATCGGAGGCAATCTTTTCACGACCTACCGATATGGTTCGGAGCTGACCAAGCCGATTTTGTACCCAGTGAAAAGCCCTTCAGGTATCGTGCTAACCCGGGGCTTTCCGTTTGAGAAGATACCGGGCGAGAGCAACGACCATCCGCATCATACCGGGATATTCTTTACTTATGACAAAGTCAATAACGATGGCTTCTGGAACAACACGACCTCGCCGCCGCAGGTAAAGCACGTCAAGGTCACAAAAATGAAGAATGGTCAGCTTTCCACAATCTCGCACTGGGTCGGCAAATCAGGAAAGACGCTCCTCGAAGAGAAGCGAGATATGGTCTTCTCAGCCGAGCCGAATCAGTATGCAATTGATTTCAACTTCACTCTGACCGCGCAGGATGAAAAAATTGTCTTCGGCGACACCAAAGAGGGTATGTTCGCGATTCGCGTAGCCGACTGGCTGAGCGAAGAGAAGGGGACAGGCAAGTATCTCGACTCAAAAGGAAATATTGGCGAGCCGAACATCTGGGGCAAAAAAGCCGACTGGGCTCGTCTGGAAGGAACCAAAGATGGCAAAATAATAGGTATCGCAATTTTCAACCATCCCGCAAGTGCCTGTTACCCAACCTATTGGCACACAAGGGGTTACGGCTTGTTTTCTGCCGATCCTTTAGGTCAACTGGACTTCCTGAAAGGTCGAAATATCAAAAATCCCCAGCCGTTAAATTTCACGCTTTACCCAGGCCAAAGCGCGCTTTTCAGATTCCGAATGATTATCTACGAAGGCCCAAAGCCCGCCGAGAATCTTGAGAGGGAGTTTCAGAATTTCGCAAGGTACTGAAAGACATTAGCGGAAATTTATGCTGAAGATTCTTGACGCACGGACAGGCGAAAATCTGGAGATTATTAAAAAACTCTTTGAGGAGTACGCTGAATCATTGGGCTTTGATTTATCCTTCCAGAATTTCAACGAGGAATTAGCTAATCTTCCGGGCGAATATGCGCTGCCGACAGGGTGTTTATTGCTTGCGATGTATAAGAACGAAGTGGCCGGATGTGTTGCGTTAAGGCGGATAGACAAAACAATTTGCGAAATGAAACGGCTGTATGTCAGGCCGCAATTCCGGCGTAATGGAATCGGGCGGGCATTGGCTGAAGCGGTAATCGAACGGACCAAAAAGGCCGGGTACAAACAAATGCGCCTCGATACTGCGCCAACAATGAACGCCGCCAGAAACCTGTATGAATCTTTGGGATTTGAGGAGATAGACGCATACCGCTATAATCCGTTAAAAGGTGCGGTATTTATGGAATTGATACTGACAAGAGAAAAAAGGGCCTGATCCCTTTTTCTCTCGAAATCCCAAGTAGCGGATAGCAACGCAAACATTACAAACTACCCGCTACACGCCAATTCGCGATAGTATCTTACTTTTCTTTTTTTCCAGCCGATTTGGCTTTGCCTTTTGGCTTGCCTTCACCTTCTGGTTTGGCTTCACCCTCTGGCTTGGCCTCACCTTCTGGCTTGCTTTCGTCTTCCGGCTTAGCTTGGGTCTCTGGCTCCTGAGCTTTCAGCTCAGCGGCCAGTTTCGCGGCCTCTTTGGCGGCTTCCTTCTGCGCGGCCTTGAATGCCTCCGCGTCAACGCCTTCAGGAACAATAACAACGCTCACCAGGACGGTCAAATCGTCCGCAAACTCCAGTTTGACGCTGTATGTGCCGACCTCTTTAATATGCTCGTGGAGCATAACCACGTCATCGGCAACCTCAAAGCCCTGATCTCGCAGGTTCTTGGCGATATCACGTTTAGCCACTGAGCCAAACAGATGACCCAGCTCATTAGCCGTAGCGGCGATGACTGCCTCGGCGCCGCTGACGGCTTGGGCCGCCTTTTCGAGCTGCTTGCGTTCAAACTGACGCTCTTCGGCTCGCTTCGCCTTTGCCTTGGCGATTGACTTTATGTTGTTATCCGTAGCGGCCTTGGCAAGACCCTGCGGAAACAGGAAATTCCTCGCGTAGCCATTGGTGACCTCAACAACGTCTCCGAGCCAGCCCAGTTTACGCACATCACTAACTAATAAAACCTTCATTTATATGTCTCCGCCTAAAAATGTAGGGTGGGGTTTACCCCACCGGACTACTTCGGCGGGGCAAACCCCGCCCTACGAACTTTCCGGGTTATGCGCAAAACGGCAGAAGCGCCATAAATCTTGCGCGTTTGATTGCACTTTTGACCTTGCGCTGACAGCCGGCACAATTGCCGCTGCGCTTGCGCGAATATATCTTGCCGCGATGCGTCAGCAGTTTCTGCAGGGTCTCGATATCCTTGTAATCCACGTACTCCTCGCCCCGCCTGCAAAACCGACACTGGGTCTGCTGCGGCGCCGCAAGCTTACGGGAATTGTCCGACCTGTCGTTTCTTCTTTCGCCTCTTCTGTCGTCTCTTCTTTCGCCAAATTCCGCCATATTTTCACCTCTATGAACAATTTTTAGTTTTGAGTTTTAAGTTTTTAGTTAGTAACAACTAAAAACTCAACACTAAGAACTCAAAACTTTTCCTTTTCACTTAAAACGGTATATCGTCTGCGGGCGGGTGCGCTCCCTTTACAGGCCCGTTAGTTTCCGGCTCAACCTGGCTGTCAGGCCCGGCTTCGCCGCCTGCTCCGGCCTCAGTCCCGGTTCCAGCCCCGCCGCCGACCGGCCCGCCGAGAAACTGGCAATTATCAACGTGGATTCTGTGCTTGCTGCGCTTGGAGCCGTCCTGTGCCGTCCACTGATCAAACATCAGCCGACCCTCTACAAAAAGAGGCCTGCCCTTGCGCATATACTTGTTGATGTTCTCGGCAAGACGGCTAAAGGCACGGCAGTCAATAAAACACACTTCCTCTTTGCTTTCGCCGTCTTTGCCGGTCCACTTGCGGTTTACTGCCAAACCAAACTCCACAACAGGGGTCTGATTCGGCAGATACGACAATTGCGGATCCCGCGTCAGGTTGCCAATCAGTAATACCTTATTAAAATTCGCCATTGATAACTCCTCTATTCTTCAGCGCCATCCTCAACAAGAGAAACGGCCGCTTTCAGTCAATGCTCGCAGGAAGATTACTAAACCTGCTGCTCAGGGTTATCCGCGACTTCCGTTTCGGCGGTTGCCGGCTCGACTTTCGCCATAGTGTCATCGGTCGCAGCCGGAACATTCACCGCGGTCGCCTGCTTGGCGATATCTTCCTCGGTGAGGTGCTCCGTCTTGAGAATCAGCGCCCGCATAATGCGTTCCGAGAGCAGCACGTCACGCTCTAATTCGGTGATTTTGCGCCCGTCGGCCCTGAAATACGCCAGGATATAGGTCCCCCGGCTGCATCTTTTAATCGAATAGGCCAGCGGTCTTTCGTCCCATTTTCTCAGCGACAATATCTGGGCATCGATTTTGTTCAGCATCTTCGTAACAAGCTCGATGATGCCGTCCCAGTCCTTGGCCGCCTCGGCCGAATCAATCAGGAACATTATTTCGTAAAGCTTCTTAACTCCAGTTTCCAACTTAAATACCTCCAGCAAAAATTCCAAACTCTACGTTCGACATATCTCAAATTCAATCTTTCAAACCCTGCCCGTCCGACAGGCGGGAATTATGTTTTGTCATCGCCGCCCCAATACCTTCTTCAAGCCAGCAAATCGCCGCGTCTTTGGCCCGTTCGATACCCTGGTTTACCAAATCGGCCTCGTTCCGGCCCGGCTCGCTGAGCACATATCCAACTGCTTCGCCCATCTGACACTGGCCTATCCCGACTCTAAGTCGGGGCACGTCTTCGGTGCCGAGCTTTTCCACCACGTCTGTCAACCCATTGTGCCCGCCCGCCGAACCTTTCGTCCTTAATCTTATTTGCCCCGGCTCAAGCCACATATCATCGAGCACCACCAGCACGTCGCTCAAATCCATCTTGTAAAAGGCCACGGCCTCAGCAACCGGCTGCCCGCTGCAATTCATATATTGCATCGGCTTCAGCAGCAAAACCTGCTTGCCGGCATATTCGCCCTTGCCAAGATGAGAGCCAAAGCCCTTCTTGTTAATTTCTATGCCCAGCGCCCCGCCGAGCAAATCAATTACCTTGAACCCGACGTTGTGCCGCGTATAGGCATATTTCTTACCGGGATTACCAAGTCCAACTATCATCTGCATACCAGGCATAGTGCCGGCTCTCTAAAAACGGCCCTATTTCTTCTTCTCCTTGTCTTCCTTTTTCTCCTTGGGCTCTTTCGACTCCTTTGGCTCCTTCGATTCGGCCACCGCTTCGCCCTCCTCCGGCTCTTCCTTGGCCGCAGTTATAACCTCGGGCGCAACAGGCATTTCCGCCTCAAGCTCTTCTGTGGTCTTCACCTCAGCAACAATATGGCAGGTCGCCAGGAGCAATTCGGGCGAACTTATCAACTTCACCCCTTCGGGCAACTTGAGGTCCTTGGCGTGAATCGCGTCGCCCAGAACCATTTCCTTTACGGACACCGTTATGCGATCGGGTATCTGAGTAACACGGCACTCGACCTCGATGCTTCCCGTATGAACCTCGACCATTCCGCCCTCTTGTGCACCCTTGGCGGTGCCTTTAAGCTCTATCGGGACGGTGACGCGAACCATTTCGGTAACATCCACGCGCATCAGGTCAACGTGAATGACTTCCGTGCCAAGATAGTCGTACTGCACATCCTTGACGAGCATGGTCTCGTTCTTTTTGTCTATCTCGACCTCTACCAGTCGGCGCCCCTGATGCAGCCCCTCAACGAAACTTTTGGCATCCAGAGCAATTGAGACCGGTTCTTTTTTGTGACCATAAACCACGGCCGGGATTTGCCCTTGTTTGCGCAACCTGGTCGCGTCTTTCGACCCGATATGCTGACGAATCTCGGCTTTTAACACCAATGCTTTATCCATAACATCCTCACAACAGACCTAAGTTCAATACAATACCGGCCAGCCATCAATCAATTAATGAACGCTGAATAAGCTGCTGACCGACTCATTTCTGTGAATTCTTTTTATCGCCTCGCCGACCATCGCCGAAACCGTCAAAACCTTGACTTTCCTGAGCTTGCCGGCTTCGGCACTCAACGGTATCGTATCGGTAACGACAACTTCATCGACGGGCGCTTCACTCAGTTTCTCGACTGCGCCTGGCGCGAACACCCCGTGCGTCGCGCCGACATAGATTTTGCGGGCGCCTCGCTCTTTTACCAGCACCGCGGCGCTGCAAATGGTGCCCGCGGTGGTAATCATATCATCGCACATAAGGACGTTCCTGCCCTCGACGCTGCCTATAAGCTCCTGTGCCTGCACCTGGCTACCGCTGAGACGCCTCTTGTGCACTATCGCTAAATCGCCCCCAAGATGCGAGGCGTAACGGGACGCTATTTTGATGTTGCCCACGTCCGGGGAAACAACCGTGAGGTTCTCAATTTTCTTATTGCGGAAATAGCTGCTCAAAACAAGCTCCCCGGTCAGATGGTCCACTGGTATATCGAAGAACCCCTGCAACTGCGGGGCGTGCAAATCAATGGCGAGGATACGGTCTGCGCCGGCGGCGGTAATGACGTTGGCGACGAGTTTTGCCGTAATCGGCACCCGGCCTTCGTCCTTGCGGTCCTGGCGGGCGTAGCCAAAGTACGGGATAACCGCGGTAACCCTATTTGCGCTTGCGCGTTTCAGGCAATCAAGATAAATCAGCAGCTCGACGAGGTTTTCATCAACGGGACTGCACGTGGATTGAAGCACGAAACAGTCCCTGCCCCGCACGTCGTCCTCGACGCGGATGATTTTTTCGCCATCGGGAAACTTTTCTATTTTGGCTCCCCCAAGGGGCACTTCGAGGTAGTCGCACACCGCCTTTGCCAACGGCTCATTGCTGCAGCCGGAAAACACCTTTATATGGTCATTCAGAAACATCTCTCACTCCTTATCCCCGGCGCCCGTTGTTTGTTTCCCGACGCTCAACATTCGAGTATCCGGCTTCGAGTATAATGCCGTCGCCGATTTTCACGCCGTTTTGCAGGTGCGCAAACGGCCCGATTCGGCAGTTTTTGCCTATTACGACCTCGCCGAATATACAACAGAACGGCTCAATGACGGTGTCCTGCCCGATTTGTGCCCTTGCGTCTATCCAGGTATTGGGCGGGTCAACAATTGTAACGCCGGTTTCCATCAGGCGTCTCTGGATTCTTCGCTGCATAATCTTGCCGGCATCACTGAGCTGCTCCCGGCTGTTGACGCTGACCGCTTCTTCCGGGCGAACCGCTGTAACGGCCACAACCTTATGCCCGCTCTCGATAATCATCGCCAGCGCATCGGTAAGATAGAACTCGCCCTTGACTTTGTCGGGCCCAACCTGCTCGACGTATTCAAAAAGAATCTTGTTATCGAAAAGATAATAGCTTGGGTTAACTTCCTGGATTTTCAGTTGTTCGGGCGTGCAGTTGGCGTCCTCGATGATACCTTGTATATTGCCATAGGCGTCGCGGACAATGCGTCCGTAGCCGGCCGGGTCTTCAAGAATAGCCGTGGCAAGCGTCGCGGCGGCATGTTCGGCCTCGTGCTTGGCAACAACCGTTTTCAGCGTCTCCGTCCGAATAAGGGGGCCGTCGCCGCAAAGCACCAGCGTCTGGCCCGCGAAATCCTTCAAATGTTCCCTGCAGCACATCACCGCGTGGGCGGTCCCTTTCTGCTCGGGCTGAGTTACCCAGATTATATCGCCCGCGTTGTTGAATTGCTCCTTTACCCGCTCGGAGTTAAAGCCCACAACAACGTGCATTTTATCAACCCCGACTCCCCGGCAGGCATCCAATACATAGAAAAGCATAGGCCTGCCGCAGACCTCGTGGAGGACCTTTGGCATCTTCGTGTTCATCCGCTTGCTGACGCCGGCGGCCAAAATTATCGCGACCCTTTGCATAACTGAAACTCAAAAACTCAAAACTATTCTTAACCTACCCGGCCAGGACTCGAACCTGGAATGGGAGGACCAAAACCTCCTGTGTTACCAATTACACCACCGGGTAATCTCGTCCTGTGTATATCGCACTGCGTATTGCGTAACGCAACACGCATCACGCACGACGATATCAATCCACGTTGTCACGGAGGCCATTCTCTTTGTCGGCCTGACTGGGCACCGCCGGAGGCCTGAATCAACTATGCCGTGATACTGTTGACCCACACCGCCCCTTGCGACGGAGCTAATCGGAAGCAATATACCTTATCCGCCCCGCCCCGGCAAGTCATTTTTGAAAAAAAGAGAAAAAAGGGGTCAGGCCCCTTTTTCGTTGGCATCTGCCGGACGGGCTGGTTTATCGCCCTCGACTTTGCCCGGGGCAGGCGGCTCGCGCCTCGTCATCTGGAAGGTCGTAACCGTATGCGTGGTCGTCGGCTCAGGGGCCGGGGGCGGCCGAAGCATCGGGCCTTGGGCAACATATTTGATTCTTTCTGTCATATCCTGCGTCATTTTACTGCTAATAATCCGGCCCGTGGCCTCCTCGATTTCAATACGGCCGGCGCCCTCACCCGATATTTCCCTGTTGGCCCTAATGGAAGATTCTGGCGCCGGTGCGCTCAAAACGGGGGCGGAAGCCGACTTAATAACCAAATTGACATCCACAACAGCAATCCCGCCTTGCCCCGATTTGTCGGGATTTAGCCGGAAGGTCTTCTCAAAAACTATGTTCACTTCCTCTATCTGCTCTGTCTGGGCATAGCCCGCTTCGGTGGACGACAGAATCTCGGTGCGGCCCCACGTCGCCCCTTCCTCGTTCGACTCTGGGAAAATCCTCAATTGGTCTTCAAGTTCACGCCTGACTGCCGGCTCAGCAAACAGCTGGTTGATGCCCTGGCTGACTCTGCTTGCGCCGGCAAAATTGCCCATTTTGGCCTTGGCAGAGGTAATAAGGGCCTGCAGACCATTAATTCTCTCTATCCGGCCCTGCGGCGTTATTCGCAAATATAATTCCTCTCCCATCGCCAGACGCAACGGCGCCGCCTGCATAGGTGTCTTCAACTGATTTGCGTCGGAATCAAACTCTACTTTCTGCTCCTGCAACCGCAGCTTCATAGTAACCCGCTTATACGTGTACTTGGCCCAGGCACAGCCGCTATCATCGACCTCTTCTATATCAAAATCACATTCGAGCCGTATGTTTTGTTCGGAGGTCCGCTCGTTTCCGTCCACCACTCCCGTCATTTTCTGCTCGGTAACCGACACCAAAGAATATCTGTCGCCCGGCGCGAATTTGAACTTCAGCGAGTCAGCCATCGCAACGGAACAGAACATCGCCCCCACAAAGCAAATTAAGAATTGAGAATTAAGAATTGAGAATCCTGATAGGCATCCGACGGCTTTTAATTTTCCATTCTTAATTCTAAATTCTAAATTCTTCATTCCAAGTTCTCCGTTCTTTTAGAGCCAAGCTGTCCGCAGGCAGCGTTTATGGTCTGCCCCATCTTCAGCCGGATGGTTGTCTCTATGCCGGCGTCTTTCAATACGCCTGCAAAACGTTCAATCGCCTGCCTGCCGCTGGGTTTTAAGTTACAACCTTCGTGAGGATTATACTCTATCAGATTCACATTGCACATAACCCCGCGCAACCGCTTAACCAGCATCTGGGCGTGGAGAACTGTATCGTTGACGCCTTTTATCAGGCAATACTCGAATGTAACTCTATTTCGCGTCGTGCGCTGATAACGCCCAATCGCCGCAAACAGTCGGTCCAGCGGATACTTTTTTGTAACCGGCATTAGTTTTTGCCGGATGGCGTCGGTGGGTGCGTTGAGCGATATCGCTAATCGCGGCTGGATATCCTCATCGGCCAATCGCTCTATGCCTTCAACAAGCCCGCAGGTGCTCATCGTCAAATGACGAATCCCGATATGCCGGCCAGCCGAATTATTCAGTATCCGGACCGCGTGAAGCACGGCGTCATAATTCGCCAACGGCTCACCCATACCCATAAAGACAACGTTGCTGATGCGAGCGTCCCCTCCGACCACATTCACCTGGTCAACAATCTCGCCGGCGGCTAAGTTCCTCGCAAGGCCGAGCCGGCCGGTCGCGCAAAATACGCACCCCATCGCACAGCCCGCCTGTGTCGAAACGCACAGCGTCTGACGGTCATCACCGAATAGCAGTACCGACTCGATTCTTCCGCCATCGCTCAAACCGAAGACGTATTTTACCGTGCCATCCGGGTCCGTCAGCTTATCAACAATCTCCAGTTTGGAAATATAGCAGCCCTCTTCGACAAGTTTGGCTCGAAAAGATTTACTCAACGTGGTGATTGCGGAAATATCGTTCACGCCGCGGGCCTGAATCGCGCTGAAAATATACCCTGCAATGTATTTGGGCTGGCCCAGCCCCGTAACGAGGCGCTCAAGCTGGGCAAGCGTCTTTGATTTAAGGTCTTTTTCCACAGGAAGGTATTTTACCAGAAAAAAGGAAAAAAGGGTCAGCCTTCTTCGCCCTGCGTAGCGGACTTCACTGGGCAAAATCGTAGCCCTAAGGCGAATACAGGCTACGAAGGCCGCGTAGCAGGGGAGTCTTTTTCTTATAGCACTGGGTTAATCTTCCTCTTTATCGACAGCGGCGTAACCCTGCTGGCCCTCATTGACATACGACGGGTCTTCTGTTTTCTGCCCGCTGGCTTCCGAGACCCTCTGTTTTTCCATCTCGTCTCGCAACTGCTCCCAGTCCTCAACGCCCATCATCACCTCGCGCGCCTGGCTGCCCTTGTATTCGCCGAGGACGCCTAATGCGGCCATTTGCTCTATCATACGCGAAGCACGGGCATAGCCGACGCCCAGCCGACGCTGCAACAACGACACGCTGCCGCGCTTGCTGTCGAGGACTATCCGCACGGCATCGTCGAACAACTCATCGGCTATCATATCGGTTGTGTCCGGCTGGCCAAGCTGTGTCAGCTCAGGATGGAACTGCGGCTCGGCGACTTCCTTGAGATGCTTGACTATCCGCCGAACCTCGTCGTCGCTGACAAATGTACCCTGCGCGCGAATAAGGTCACTGGTGCCCGGCTTCAAAAACAGCATATCGCCCTGGCCTAACAGCGTCTCTGCGCCGTTCTGATCAAGGATAATCCGGCTGTCCATTCTCGCCGCGACCCTGAAACCGATGCGAGTAGGCATATTGGCCTTAATCAGGCCTGTAACAACCGTCGCCTGTGGTCTCTGCGTCGCAAGCACAATATGAATCCCCACCGCCCGGCTCTTCTGCGCTAGTCGAACGATATGCGCCTCAATATCCTTGGCCGCCGTCATCATCAAATCCGCCAGCTCATCGATAACTATCACGACATAAGGCAGCTTCTTGGGAATCTTCGCCTCTTCATCGGGGCTTACTGGCTCAAATCGCCTTACGATTTCTTCGGTCCCCAGCGCATTGTATTCGCCGATATTCTTGACGCGGGCCTCAGCAAGCAGGGCGTATCGCTCATCCATCTTGATTGTCGCCCATTCGAGAATCTGAACTGCCCGCCGCGTCTCGGTAACAATCGGCGTCATCAGGTGCGGTATGGTATTAAATGCGGTCATCTCGACCATTTTAGGGTCGATGAGAATCATTTTAACTTCATCAGGCCTGCGGGTCAGCAGCACGCCGGCGATTATGGTGTTAATGCACACGCTTTTGCCCGACCCGGTCGTGCCCGCGATAAGCAAATGAGGCATACTCGCCAAATCCGAGACCAGCGCCTCGCCGGAGGAATCCTTGCCCAAAAACAGTGGTACGGCCATACCTTCCGGCTTGCTGCCCGCAAGTTGCAGCATATCCTTCATGCGCACGCGCTCTTTTTCGCTGTTGGGCACCTCGACGCCGATGGTATGTTTGCCCGGCAATGGCGCGACAATACGAACCGCGCCCACGCCCAGCGCGCGGGCAATGTCATTGGAAAGCGAGCTTATCTGGCTGACCTTGACACCGGCGGCAAGCTGTAATTCGAACATCGTAACGACCGGCCCCGTCTCTGCGGCCACGACTCTGGCGGAAATATCGAATTCATTGAGCAACCCTTCCAGCGCAACCGCCTTGGCTTTGACAACCTTTTCCTGCACGGAGGCAAATGTGTGCTCCGGCTCATCAAGCAAATCGATGGGCGGCATAGTGTAATCGTTATAGCTGGGCGGCTCATAGGGCTGCGTGGGCTTTTTCCGTGTCATCGGCTGCAACCTCACCTGGGCGAGAGCGGTAGCCGACTCGCCTTCGATTGGTATCTTGCCGTGAAGAGCAGATTCAACATCTGAATCGTTCTCCGGCATCTTGTGTTCCTCCTCGTCTGCGACCCCGTGCGCAGCATCCCTTACGGGAGATAACGATGGGCGCAATTCCGTCTTCTGCCTGACGCTGAGCCGACGCCATATTTGACCAAGCGCCCTCGACTGCTCCGACCCTGTCAGCCACTTCGGCGCCGCAAAACCGAGCGTCTTGCGAATTACAAAACCAATCGCGCCAAAAAACACCGCCACAATCTGGTCGGCCAGCAATATCATCCCGACAACCCATGTAGCGCCCAGAAGTATGGCCGTGCCAAGTGTGGCAAAATGACTCCGCAGAAACTCCGCCGTGGCGACCCCGAGTACGCCGCCCGAACCCGTCGGGAACCCGTAGATGCCGTGCTGCGTAAAACAATAAAACGTCGTCGAGGCAGCGGTCGTCACCAGCACAAGGCCCGCGCCTCGCAAAGCCGGCTGTTCTATCTCAATGTCGGCGACTTTAGCAACCGCAAAATAGAGACCGGAAATCAGCATAACAAAGACACCGGGGCCGATGTAATACAGCAAATAATACGCAAATAATGCCCCTGCCGGGCCGCACCAGTTGGCTGTCGGCTTGTTGTTTGGATAGACAAATTTGCTTGGCCAGTCGCCTATATTAAAACTAAGACAACCGCAAAACAGCACCAGCAGCCCCGCCACAAGAAGGCATTGCAGGGCCTTTATCTTCATTCTTTTGTCCTTCACCCGGCTCATAGCAAATAGCGTCCTATAATAAATAACGTCCGTGAAAATAACAGCCGCCTGTACTGCAAAACAACTATTGCTTTATCGGCAAGTCCAATGATTTTCCATTGATAATTGACCATTGATTATTGATGATTACGGCCCTGGCGAGCAGGACACGATACTGCCGTCCGGAAATAATCGATTATCAATAAAAAAACCCCGCGGCAAATCCGTTCACCGCAGGGCATAAAGACGCGTTTGTATTCTCTGCTTATTTTGGCTGAGACGCCGGCTTCGTGGGTTGTTTCATATCCTGCGGCGACGCCGGGGCCTCAGGAATCCGAACCGCCACTCCCAGCCGACCAAGCTCGCCGGCAACGTCCGGCTGATCCGGATTAAGCTGGAAACTGCGAATAAAATATTCCTTGGCACTGTCCTTTTTATTCTTGTTGAGGAAGTAGTAGCCAAGTTGTCGATTTACCGCCGACGAATCCGGCGCCGTTTTGAGGGCCTCCTGATAACACTTCAAGGCATAATCATCAAGCCCCTGTTTCTCAAAGGCCGCGCCAAGCGATAGAAGCTGTTCCGGCATCGAGACCACCTGTGTTATATAACCGTTGGCGACCCAGTCGGCCTTCGTCTTGTCACCCTTGTCAAGCTGAAGCTTCACCATCGCGGCCTGGACCTCTCGGTAAGCAGGATTGAAGCCCAAGGCGATATTGTAGTAGTATTCGGCCTTGGAGTAATCGCCGGCGGCGTGATATAACTGGCCCAGCTCGAAATGAACGGGCGGATTCTCCCATTTCTTGTCCAGCTCCTTGAGCAGCTCGGCCTTGTGTATGTCGGCAGCGGCCCTGACGTTCTGGTCAACCCTGGCAGTGCTCGTACTACGACAGCCGACAACAAGCAATACACAGAACATTGTCCCCGAAATTACTACTCGCAGTTTAGCGTTCATTTTTCACCTCCATGACTGTTTGTCTCGATACCCAACACCCGACGCTCGACACTCACGAATCGAGCGTCAAGCATCAATGGTATTTTGTGCGGCCGTATCGCTCTTTGCAAGAGAAAATTTTCCTCGGAATGTTAAATTTTTTTTCCCCCCGTTACCGCAGAACAAAATTAAATGTCAAGGAACTGGACTTCGAGGGCGTGGTCGCGGATAAAATCGCGTCGCTGCTCAACGTCCTCGCCCATCAGGATACTAAAGAGGCGATCCGCCTCGCCCGCGTCATCGAGTTTGACGTTCAGCAGTGTCCGGGTGGCCGGATTCATAGTCGTTTCCCAAAGCTGGTCGGCGTTCATTTCGCCCAGGCCTTTGAATCGCTTTATCTCGACCCCTTTGCCGCCGATTTTCCTCACCGACGAGCAAACTTCACCCAGCGAAGCAACGTCGAAACTTTCCTCAGCGTTTACCAAGTGGAATTTGGTCGCCAGCGCCTCGCCGCTGACCGCTCTTTCGGCCTTGAGGAGGAAATCCTTGAGGTCCAGGTCGAATTCCCGTTTTAATTTTTTCGCCTGCTCATTGATTCTGGCTACTTCGTGCAGCTCTTCAGCCGCAAAGGTTTCTTCTTCGTCCGCCTGCTCGTCTTTCTTTTTGCGGCCCTTCAGCTCATCGACGCGTTTGGTAAAGTCATCCTTGTCGTGGAAAACCTCATCCTGCCCTTCGCCGTGGATGCGATACATCGGCAGCCCCTTGCCGTTGCCGTATTTCTGGATAAATTCCTCGAACTTGATGCCTCGCCTCGCGAGCACCGCGATACAACGCTCCATATCAACGAGAATCTTCACAAGCTCGACCAGCCGGGTTTCGGTAACTTTCTGCTCTTTTGCGCCCTTTTTGCCGACGCCGTCTCTTATCGTAAGTTCGGTCCCCTGCAGGCCGCGGTCAACCAGCCGCTTGTGCATAATCGCCTCAGTCAGAATGTATTCCGATTTCTTCTGCCCCTTGGCATGGACTTCATAAAGAGGCGGCTGGGCGATATAAATCATCAGCTTGTCGAACAGTTGCGGCATCTGCCTGAAGAAGAAGGTCAAAAGCAGCGTGCGTATGTGCGCGCCGTCGATATCGGCATCGGTCATCAGAATAATTTTTTCATATCGGCACTTTTCAATATCGAACTCGTCGGCTCCAATTCCCGTGCCCAGTGCGCTTATCAGCGTGCGTATTTCCTCGTGCGCGAGGACTTTTTCAAGCCGGGCCTTCTCGACATTGAGAATTTTGCCCTTCAGGGGCAATATCGCCTGGATGTTCTTGTCCCTGCCCCCTTTGGCGGAACCACCCGCGGAGTCGCCTTCGACGACGAATAATTCGGTGCCCGCTCGTTCCCTGTTGGCGCAATCCCAGAGCTTGCCGGGCAAACTCGAACTGCCGAGCGCGCCTTTGCGTCGAGTCAATTCACGGGCCTTGCGGGCCGCCTCACGGGCCGCCGCCGCCTGGATTGCCTTGCTCAGTATTCGCTTCGCTTCAGCCGGATGCTCTTCTATGTAATGGCCTAATTGTTCGTTGACCACCGTCTCGACAAAACTCCCTACTTCCGGGTTGGTGAGTCGAACCTTGGTTTGCGCCTCAAAATGCGGGTCCGCGAGTTTCACCGACACAATGGCTGTGAGTCCTTCTCTGAAATCCTCACCCGTTGCGGCCTCGCCATCCTTTATCAGGTTATTGGCCTTGGCGTAGTAATTCATCGTCCTTGTAAGGGCGGTTTTGAAGCCCGAAAGGTGCGTTCCGCCGTCGATATTGCGAATGTTGTTGGCGAAAACCAGAACGTTCTCCGCGTAACCCGTGTTGTACTGCAAAGCGACTTCGCAGCTTATCATTGCCTGCTTGTCTTCTTTGGCTAAGTAAATCACGTCCTTGTGCAGGACTTCCTTGCCCTCGTTGAGGTGTTTTACAAACGCGCGGATACCTTCTTCAAATTTGAAGACCTCTTTCTTGTGGTTTCTTTCGTCTTTGAAAGTAATCTGTACGCCGGCGTTAAGATAGGCCACTTCGCGGATACGTTTGACAAGCGTATCGAACTGGAACTCGCCGTCGCCGAAGATTTCCTCGTCGGGCATAAACGATATGCAGGTTCCCTGTTTTGTTGTTGGCCCGACCTCGCGGACACTGCCCTTGGCGATACCTCGTCGGCATTCAAAGTGATAGCTCCTGCCGTCCCTGAACACATCGGCTTCGAGCCATTCGCTAAGTGCGTTGACGACACTGACGCCTACGCCGTGGAGTCCGCCTGCGACTTTATAACTGTCGCGGTCGAATTTGCCTCCCGCGTGTAGCGTGCAAAGGACGACCTCTAATGCGCTTTTTTTGGCTTCCTTGTGCAGTTCGACCGGAATACCCCGGCCATTATCCTCGACCGAGCAACTTCCATCGGCGTTTATCTGGATGCTTATTTTGTCGCAGAAGCCGGCGAGCGCCTCGTCAATCGAGTTATCGATTACTTCATAAACCAGGTGGTGCAGTCCGCCAACGCCGCGGTCGCCGATGTACATATCGGGACGTTTGCGGACCGCCTCGAGTCCGCCGAGAATTTTTATGTTACTCGCATCGTACTTATGGTCTTGCATACTCGAATCACTTCTCCTCGCGCTTAACCTGCAAGCGTGATTTTAATTACCCTTAGTTTTGCCTGGGGGCATTCGCGCCGCAGGTGCTCAACAAGCTGGTGGCTGCTGATACGCAACTCATACATATACGATGGCGAATCGACCTCGACCGTAAGCTGGCCGGCCGACAGGTCAACCACCCGGCAATGCCGTGCCATTTCGGGCGGCAACAGTTGCGCCCAGACCTCGCTGAGCTGACTGGCCGCCTCGTAACGCTGTGATATCCCCGTGTGGCGCGGCTCCATCATCCTAATCAGCGCATCCGCCAGCGGGGTGGGTTCTGACCGGTGCCTAAATTGTGTTTTCGCATCCATTCGACAATCCCTTGTGAAGGCCTACGAAAGATTTATCGGCATCAGGACGTGAAGAAAATTAGCCCCTGCCTTGATAAGCCCGGGCGTGTCCGACTGGCCCAGTTCAAGCTCAAACTGCGGCTCGCGGATAACACGGATGGCCTCGGCCAAAAACTGGGGATTGAAGCCGATTTCTATCGGCTCGCCTTTGTACTCGACAACAACTTCCACTTCGGCATCGCCCGTTTCGGGCGCCTTGCCCGAGAATACAAGCTTGTCCTTGCTGACGGCCAATTTTATGCCTCTTGATTCCTCACTGGTCAGCAATGCCGCTCTTCTTACCGCACTGAGCGCAACGTCGGTTTGCAGTGTGATTTTTTTCTGGTAGTCGGCGGGAATAATATCCTCGTACTTGGGGAAGTTGCCCTCGACGAGGTTTGAACACACAACGACATTTCCGCAGGCAAACATAATCTGGTTGTCAACTAATTTGACGGCAACTTTGTCCTTTTCACCGCCGGTGAGTTTTTCCAGCAGTGTCATTGTCTTGCCCGGTACGATTGGTTTTGCGGCAATGGCTTTTTCGCTGGGGTTAGCGGCGAGGTTGACCCTGCTGCGCGCCAGCCGACGACCATCGGTCGCGACTAAAGTTAATTTCTTTCCCTTTATTTCCCACAGCACGCCATTGATTGCGTAGCGGGTGCTTTCCTTCGCGGTCGCGAACAGGCACTGCGAGATGCCGACTCGCAAGCTGTCGATGGATACCTCGATATCCGGCTCGCCCTTAAATACCGGCACCGGCGGATATTGCGACGGCTCCTGACCGTAAATCGAGAAGTGGCTGTCCGCGCCTCTGACCTCGCAAAGCCCCTCGGTCGCTTTGAGCATCAGCGTCTCATCGGTGCTTTCCCGCACCACGGCAGCAAGTCGAGCCGCGGGCACAACAACCTGTCCCAGCTCTTTAACCTCGACCGCGGGCAGAAGGTAATTGATGCCCACCTCCATATCCGTGCCGTATATCCTTACGCCATCTTTTGCCGCGTCTATCTTGACGCACCGTAGAATCGGCTTGGGTGTCCGGTCTGGAACTATCGTGGTTAGTAATCCAAGCGCCTGGCTCAATCCTTCCCTGTTAAATTGTACTTTCATTTGCGTGCCCCTCTTTTATTAGTTATCCATCGTTCTTTACAGTTATCTCTCATTAAGTGTTTATCTTGAGTTAGAGTAGGATACAAAAAAACAGGCCACTTCTCAATAAGTTTCGAGTTTTATTTTGCCCATTTTTGGGCTTTGAACAGAAGCTGTGTGGAGATGCAGGGTTGCTATTTTAATTATAATAGAAGAGAACTTTTAGTATCAGAACTCATAAAGCCGGTAAATTTGTTAGCTTTGTTATGCCGGAGAGTCGTTACCTGTTATCGGCCCGATAGATACGCGCCGACGAGGCACAAAAGGCGACGGTGGATAAGTTGTTACTTTATGCCCGCCGTCACCCCGGATTCCACAAATTCCAGCGTGCAGGGATTTATTGCCTGAGGTCTGTGTTACTAATCTCAACCATTTTGCGCGCGATATTGGCTATTGTTTCGCGCAGTTCCGCTGGCGAGAGGACTTCAACTTGGTCGCCGTAGCCGAGTATCCACCAGGTTATTTCGCTGAGTCCGTCAACGCGGAAATCTACAATCGCCGAGCCGTCTGGGTTACGGGCAACTTTTTGGGTCTTATGCCACTGCACCTCGGCGACGTTATTGGCAACTTTAGGCGCGAACCGCAGGCGGACGTGATACATCTTACCTTCAGGTACCATTGACCATGCGCAGCCGATATATTCGGCGAGGTCAAACTCCGGCGAGTCATCGTTACTAAACGGCTTGTCTGACATTTCAGCGTTGCGAATCCGGTTGAGCTTGAAAGTGCATGTGGTCTTGTGGAGCGAGGAGTAGCCCACGACGTGCCAGGCCCCCTGATTATAGAGTAAATGATATGGGGACAACTCGCATTGTATCGCCTTGCCGTCAAACAGGGAATTGTAGTTGATACACACCTTTCTTCGCTGCGCGGCGGCCGATTGCAACAGGGCAAATATATTATCTAATCCCGGCGTCGTCGGCGAGGGCGCCTGTGCGCCGGTCTTGGCGGAGATTCGAGCAAGAGTGCTTTCGCAATAACGCCTCACCTTAGGCGGCAGGCAACTCTCGATTTTCATCGCCGCCAGCAGTGCCGAATGTTTGAACGGCATCTGAATCTGACTTCGCATCTTGTGAACCAGCAGAAGCAACCCAAGTGCCTCCTGCAGGTTAAGATTTATGGGGGGCAGGAACTGTTCGTGGGGCAGCGCATAGCCGCGACGAGAAGAAGAAAATAACGGCTGGATACCAATTTCCTGGATTTCCTTGAGGTCGCGGAATAAGGTGCGCCTGCTTACGCCGAACATCCGCGACAACTCGCTGGCAGTATAACCCTTCGCGCCGCTGGCCTTCGACAAGGTGGTCAAGAGTTGCACAACCCTGCTAACCCTGCTGGATTTCATAACTCGTCCCCCACGTCTCGATTTCTGGCACCAGACACTCGGGTGCCGAACAGCAGTATACCGCTTTGGCCCGATAATCGTCAAGGGCCGATGGGCAAGACACGGGGTGGCATGAGGGGGGCACATCTTGCCCATTTTGCCATTGACAGAAGGGCCTGTTGAGTGGTATAATGAGGAATGTTCAGTAACGAATCCCGATTGTTCGCGACTGCGCGTCGGGCTTGCGGGATAGCTACGGAGAATATATAATGAGGAATAAAGTTGCTGTGACACTGCTTGTTGTTCTGCTGGTGTCGCTGGTAGTGTTATCGACGGGCTGTGGCTTCTTCAATCAGCCGGGCAAGACCCCTGCTGAAGTAAACAGAGACCACGCCCGGACGCTTCGTATTAATCAGCAGGAGATGATGGCTGATATCGACCGGGCGCTCGACTTGGACAAGCCCAGCAAGCTAACGGACAAGCATTTACCCTAAGCAATGGCAAAAGCGCAGGCACTTGGACCTGTGCATTTTACAGGGAGTTCTGAAAGGATGCAGACCCTCATCGATTACTTCCGGCGAGTCGCCAACTACGACTGGTGGGTCGTCAGCATCGAGTTGTTTCTCATTGGGATTGTTGTTTACTGGGCGGTGGATTTTCTCGAAGGCACACGCGGCGAGCGACTGTTTCGCGGCGTCACATATGTCCTTATCGCGGGCGTCCTCATCCTTAATCTCATTTCTGAACGCTACCGGTTCGAACGGCTGGAGTACCTCTACAAGGGTTTTCTGATCGCCGTTCTTGTAATCGCAGTCGCGGCATTTCAGCCCGAGCTAAGACGTGCGCTGATGCGTCTGGGGCAATCTGCGGGCGGCGGGTTTCTCATTGGCTCCTCGCGCCAGGTAATCCGCACAGTGGAAGAAATCGTCAGCGCCGTTACTGAGCTGGCCGCGTCAAAAACAGGCGCAATAATCGTTATCGAAAGACGCGTCGCGCTTGGTGAGTTTATCGAAACGGGCGTCCGTCTCGACGCTAATGTCTCTGCGGAACTGCTCAAAACCATTTTCTATCCCGGCACAATCCTGCACGATATGGCCGTCGTCATACGAGGCGACCAGGCAATCGCCGCGGGCGTGCAATTGCCTTTAGCTGAACCTGGTACGGTCGATGGTTTCGAGTTAGGGTCAAGGCATAGGGCCGCGATAGGCATAACCGCCGGTTCCGACGCCCTGTGCATAGTTGTAAGCGAAGAAACGGGAATTGTCTCTTTGTCCAGCGACGGCAAGCTCATCCGCAAACTCACCGCCGACGAGCTTCGCGACGCGCTGACCGGTGCGATTCGCTCACAAGCAACAAAAAGTAAATCCTGAGCAGATGAAGTTTGTCTGACGAAACAATGATGAAACGGCGAAGGTTGAGAAAAATAGTAGCTACAGTGATTTTCACCACGCTGATATGGGTCTTTGCGGACCTGGCGCTCGATGAGGAGCTTACCGTCTCAAATCTCAAACTCAGTGTCGCCAAATCCGTAAACCCGGTGCTATGGGTCACATTCTCCGGCCAGTCGGCTGTCCCGCTGGAAAAGGTCGTCCTCAAGGGCTCCGCCCGCAGAATCGCCGAAGCACGCCAGCGGATAAACGCCGGAAGATTTATCCGCGAGTTCTATTTTGACCCGGAGCACGAAAAAATGGGCACACCGGGCGACCGCCCGCTCAATGTCGCCGAATTCCTCAAGGGCCCAGACGGCGTCCAGCAACTCGGGCTTACCGTCATCTCGGCCGACCCCAATTTACTCACAGTCAGTGTTGTTGAACTACAGAAAAAACAGGTAGTCGTCCGCTGTCTCGATGATAACCAGAACCCCCTCAAGGTCGCCAGCATCGAGCCGGCCCAGGTCGAGGCCTTCGTGCCTGCCGAACGCGGAGGAGCGGCCCTTGAAGCCAGGGTAACGCTCGGCAAAAGAGAAATTGAGCAGGCCCGCCTGGCTCCGATAGAAAAGACGCCGATAGTCGAGCTTGCGCCGGGCCAAACCAGGGAAGCCGCATCGAGCGTCAAAATTACCCTGCCCAAAGAGCAGGAGCGTCTCCAGGAATATCTCATTACCAGCGTCCGCCTTGGCGTTTCGCTCAGCGCAAACTTGGAAGGCAAATACAAAGTCGAGCTTGTTAATCCTGAGGCGGCGATGGGTTCTGTCGCCATAAGGGCGACACCCGAGGCCAAACGCGCATATGAAAATGTCCGCTACCACGTCATCCTCGAAATCGACGACAGCGACAAGGACAGCCGGCCTGATAAATCACCCGCCACCACCGGCGCGGAAGCGCCAGTGGAGCTTCGCAGAGACCTCGTTTACAACTTCCCGCCGGAATTCCTCCGCAGGGACGAAATTGCTCTCAACCAGTCCCCTGTACAGGCAAGATTCCGGCTGACGCCGATTGCCGCCGAAACACCTGCCGGTGCGCCGGTGCCGGTAACCCAGCCCGCCCGGAACTGACCTTCTGCCGCCTGATAATCAGGAAAATCGCTTCTGTATTTGACCGCACCCGGTTATCATTTAGCCCCAACAGGTTTTTTGGAGAGCCGTAAAGATGCGCAAAATCCGGGGTCTGCGATGGTACATAGCAATAATGCTTATGTTTGTCACCACCATCAACTACCTCGACCGCACGAGCCTGTCCGTTGCCGGGCCGACGTTGAAGGAGCAGCTTCACATAGGCGAACAGCAATACTCATACGTCATATCGTGTTTTCAGGTCAGTTATCTTGTAATGCTGCCGTTTGCCGGGCGGGCTCTGGACTGGCTTGGAACAAAACGAGGATTTTCGCTTGCCGTGGTTTGGTGGTCCATCGCAAATATGCTTCACGCATTTGCAAGAACCGCTTTTTCTTTCAGTATATTCCGCTCTTTGCTTGCTGTCGGCGAGGCGGCGAATTTCCCGGGTATTGCCAAGACCATATCGGAATGGTTTCCCGCGAGGGAACGCACAATGGCCACTGGCATCGCTAACGTTGGCGCAGGAACCGGAGCAATGATTGCAACACCGCTGGTTGCTTGGATTATTTACAGGTTCGGCTGGCAGGAGGCGTTTGTCATTACAGGGGCGATAGGGTTTATATGGCTTATTTTCTGGATGATACTTTACAAGCCGCCCGCACAAAATTCTTTTATAACCAGTGAGGAGCTAACTTACATTAACGAGGGTCAAAAAGAGCTGCAGGCCGAAGATGCGGGCCGACAAAAAGGCGTATGGAAACTGGTTCTCAGCCAGCGTAATTTCTGGGGAATTGCCTTGGCGAGATTTGTCTCCGAACCATCCTGGTCGTTCTTTTCTTACTGGATACCGTTCTATTTTGTTACACAGCGCGGGGTAAATCTAAAGCAATTTGCTGTTTTTGGCTGGTTGCCTTTTCTTGCAGCCGACCTCGGAAGTTTAGCAGGAGGATTTTTGTCGCCGTTCTATCAGAAACTCGGGTTTAAGGTTTTAACCGCCCGCAAGTTATCAATGACCACGGCAGCTCTTATTATGCCTTTTGCTGTTCTCATTATAAAAGCGCCGACCGCCGGCTGGGCGATATTCTGGTTCTGCTGCGGCGCATTCGGCCATCAGTGTATATCCGCCACGCTGCTGACGCTGCCCGTGGATTTGTTTCCCAAACGCACTGTTGCCACCGCCAATGGGCTTTCGAGCAGTTCCGCAGTGCTGGGGGGAGTGTTGTTTACTTTAGCGGTCGGCTGGCTGGTTACGCACGTCGGCTATGCGCCTGTATTTATCACAATCGCGTTTCTTGATTTAATCGGCGCGGCTATTCTCTGGACAGTCGTATGCGAGCCGAAGGCCGAAACGCCTTCGATAACGGTATAGGCGATTGACTTTTCGGTGTCTTCGCGGCATAATTAGTCGTAGATAGAGTTATGCATGCTTTAACCTTAATAGTTATAACTTTGCTTCTGTTCGCCATAGCGTACAGGTTTTACGCCAAGTTCATCATCACCAAAGTCCTCGTATTCGACAAATCCAGGCCTACCCCCGCCTATACGCTGCGTGACGGCAAGGACTATCACCCCACAAACAAGTATGTTTTGTTCGGACACCACTTCGCGGCCATAGCCGGCGCAGGCCCTCTTGTCGGTCCCGTTCTGGCAGCACAATTCGGGTATCTGCCCGGGTTTTTGTGGATACTAATCGGCACTGTCCTCGGCGGGGCGGTCCACGATATGGTTATCCTTTTCGCCTCGGTGCGAATGAAGGGTTTGTCGCTCACCCAGTTGGCCAGGGAGCATATAAGCAAACCAGCCGGCGTTGCCACGGCGTTTGCGATTCTGTTTATCATAATCACCGCCCTCGCTGGCCTTGCCCTTGTGGTGGTCAACGCCCTTAACGAAAGCAGTTGGGCGACCTTCACTATTTTTATAACGCTGCCCGCCGCGCTTCTTGTCGGCCTGTATATGTATAAAATCCGACCCGGCAAAATCGTGGAGGCGTCGCTAATCGGGGTGACAATAGTAATTCTGGGCGTCGTATTCGGCGAACCCTTGTCAAAAACGAGTTTCGGCTCGTGGTTCCTGCTCTCCAAACCAACCCTGTCGGTAATCCTGCCGTTTTACGGCTTTATCGCATCGACCCTTCCCGTCTGGGTATTGCTGTGCCCGCGCGATTATCTCAGCTCATATATGAAAATCGGAACAATCGGGCTTTTGATGCTCGGCATATTCGTAGTCAACCCCACGATACAAATGCCCGCGGTAACGGCGTATATCCATGGCGGCGGGCCGATTATTCCCGGCAAGGTCTGGCCCTTTGTCTGCATCACAATCGCCTGCGGGGCAATCAGCGGGTTTCACAGCTTGATAAGCTCGGGTACGACGCCCAAAATGATTAGCAGCGAAGCCGACATACAATTTATCGGCTACGGCGCGATGCTGACCGAGGGGGTCGTGTCGGTGATGGCGCTTATAGCCGCGACGGTGATGATTCCAGGCGACTATTTCGCGATAAACGTCTCGCCTGAGCATTTTGCCAAGCTGGGCTTGGCAACCGACAAGCTCGCCGAAATTGAAAGAATGACGGGTGAAACCATTACCGGAAGGTCCGGCGGCGCGGTGTCTCTGGCAGCCGGTATGTCGCTCATCCTCTCGGCGATACCGGGGATGAAACACTTAGTAAGCTACTGGTATCACTTCGCGATTATGTTCGAGGCACTTTTCATTCTGACAACCGTTGATACAGGGACACGAGTGGCGCGATATATCCTTCAGGAAATACTCAAAATCGCCCATCCCAAATTCGGTAGCAGTTCCTGGATGCCCGGCGTGATCATCAGCGGCGGCGGCGTCAGTTTCCTCTGGGGGTACCTCGTTTATAACGGCGACATATCCACCATCTGGCCCCTTTTCGGCGTCGCAAACCAGCTCCTCGCGACGCTGGCGCTGTGTATAGGCACGCTTTTCATTCTCAGGCATTCCCACAAGTGGGCTTACGGCCTCATCACTTTTATCCCGGCGGTATTTATGGCGGTAACCACCTTTGTCGCGGATGTCGATAATATCCGCAACAACTATCTCCCCAAGCATGACTTCCAGGGAAATCTCAAAGCCGTGCTGTCGATTGTGATGCTTGTGCTGGTGGTCATTATTTTCTTCGAGGCGATGAGGAAGATTTGGGGATTCTGGAGGGACGGCTTACAAAACGCGATAGAGACCTTGCCGACCGAAACCGCATCCGGACCTCCTATGGATGTTCAGGATTAACCCGTCTCGAAAAAGACGACACAATATTAATATGGAGAACAAAAATAGTAGCCGTTCCCATTATTCCCGGATATGAACCTATTATGAAAGGTAAACGCTATGTTTAGTAGCTTTTGGGTGCCCAATCTCCTCTCAAGTTATTATGCTCAAGTCGATGCCGCACATGCTGAGAGTAAGGCCACGTCGCTCGAATTTAGAGTCCGTGTGCTTGAAGCCTATCTTACCAAGGCTATGATTATCAACGAAACTTTGTGGGAAATCATGAAAGAAAAACTGAACCTCACTGATGACATTCTTCAAGAAGAAGTCAGTAAGGTTGACCTTCGTGAAAGCACGTCAAAGGAATGTCCCAAATGCCACCATATGGTTGCTCCACATCACCCGATTTGTATCTATTGCGGGCAAGTCATTGATAGCTCAATTTTTACATAAGAAGAGAATGATTCATCCTGGTCTGCTACCCGAAATTTGATCCAGTCTTAGTGAGAGGATAACCGAGGGAAATATGGGGATTCTGAAAGAACGGATTACAAAACGCGATAGAGACCTCGCCGACCGAAGCCCCCGCCGGACCCCCTATGGATGTTCAGGATTAACCCTTCTCGAAAAAGGGGTCCCTGTTATTCACATTATTCATTCAGGGCCCAAACACTTCGTTCTATATGACGGAAAACACCTTTTTTTGACCTGAAGCTTTCCGAGTCTGACGAGTGATCATAAATTGTTTGTCGAACTGTATTTTGCCAAGTAGAACAACGTTCGATACTTCGTTTTTTATATCCCAACTCTTCGATTGTTTTGTAAATATCATCCAATCTTCCTTTGCCACCTAATTTTTCCAGGGCCTTAATTGTCACATCTAACCAACTCATTGCTTTTCCTTTGTTCCGCATATCTACATTTGGGATAACCTGTACACTCAAAGAAAAACGTCAATTTGCCTTTACATCTTTTCATAGACCTTCTACGCAACATCACCGCACCGAGGCCGAGCAGGAAGGGTTTAGTTATAGAGTCCAGTTATTTCTAATCATTGAGCTTCAATATATTAGATGGATATCCATATTTTTCTAATAGTCTTCTGGACCAATCTATCAGATCGCTTTTGCTACCATGCTTTTCAATATATAGCCCATTACAAAGTTTTTTGGATGCGCGAAAGTGACTACCGTCACGATGCTTCTCCACATTGTTGATAAGAACGGTCTTACCTCGTCCGACACATACTGGGCAATCGGATGGTTTTAGTTTGTTCTTTTTTATGAGCCAATTGGCAGTGTTTACCAAAATCTCCCAATCATAGTATATGTCAATGGTTTGATCTTGTAGTATCATTTTTCGATTGAATTTTTGTGAACCTTGCGGGGCGGTTGATTCCTCGGATGTTGTCTCAGAGAAGCTTTCCCCATCAAATTCACCTGAAATTAATTCCTTAACCCTTTCTTTCAACAAATCTTCAATTTCCATGTCTTCAAACTGATAGTCTGTATATTGTTGTGTGATAATCGATTTAACTACTGGCATCAGCCCCTTTATCATCTCTTCGGGTTGATCCAAAAGAGATTGCCAGATTTCGTCTAATATTTGAACTTTCTTTACCAATACTTCTATATTTTCGATATTAGTTTTAGGATTAGTTTTAGGATTTGAAATTGACGTTATCTTTCTGAGTATTGCTGGATTTTCTTCATTTTCTAAGTCTGTTTTCCAAACGATTCGCTCAGTTAAAGTGGTTCCCTCTTCGAATGACCTAATCAGCACCCATACTGCGCCGTTGGTCAATACGCCGTATTTTGTACCCTCACCAAAAGAATATTTCGCTAATTGGCGAAGAACTTCTCTTTGTTCAATATCTTTGCTTAGGTTTTTAGCCTCAATGAATAGGATTTTCTTTCCATTCTTGAGCAAAGAGTAGTCTGGTATACCTTCATCTGTGGATGCATTAGCAAGAACATCCTCGGGATCGGCAGGGTCCCACCCGAGGTCTTTCAAAATGGGATTTATTAGTTGGTCCCTCACTGCCATTTCGTTTTGTTCGTACAGAAAACGAAACTTCTTTATTTTCTCTTTTATTAGCGTTAGCGTCTCGTTTAGATTACCCATTTTCTCATTCATCCTCTTTTTTTAAAACGCCTGACAATAATTATACAGTTTTATGCGCCTATGGCGTACTGTATAAAACGGAAAATGTTGTTTCTGCCATTATAAGAAGTTTCCATTGCTTCTTCTATCGATATTAAATCGTAAATTGGGGAATAACGGGGACGGTAACCGTTTAATGTTTACGTGGTTTGCGAGATTTGCCCTTGCCCTTGGGTTTTCTGACGGGTTCCGGCGTCGGTTCGGTTTCCCTGTGTGCCCGAACAAACAGCCGAATAGGCACTTCGGCTATGGGCAATAAATCGCTTAGTCGGCTAACGACGAATCGGCGATAGCTCTCGTCGAAAAGGTCCGCCTTGTTGACGAACATAAGAATCGTAACGGGATTGATTGCGACCTGCGTGGCGTAATAGATTTTCGGCCTGCCGATTTTCGAGGAGCCGGGCTGCGTTTCCTTTATAATCTCGAACGCCCTGTTCAGTTTCGGCGTCGATATCCACGTCGTCGCCTGCTTGAAAAGCTCGGCAGCCAGGTCGAGAACGCTTTTGACGTTTTTGCCCTCGCTGGCGGTCGTGAAGGCAATCGGGGCGTGTCTTAATCCCGGCAGTAACTTCGTCAGGTAATCTTCGTATTGCCCGGTATCCGCGGAATCCTTCGCCAGGTCCCATTTATTGACGACTATTATGCAGGCCTTGTTTTCTTCGGCGATTAGTTGCGCAAGCTTCTTGTCGGGCTGCGATACGGGCGTGGTCGCGTCAATCATCAGCAGCACCACGTCCGCCCGGCGAACCGAACTTGTCGCGCGGACGAAACTGTAGAACTCGATACTGTCGGCGAGTTTGCTCTTTTTCTTTACGCCCGGGGTGTCGATTACGACGATGGTTTGCCCGTCTTTTTCGAATCGAATGTCAACCGCGTCTCGCGTGGTGCCGGGCGTTTCGCTGACAATCACTCTGGTATCGCCGACGATGGCGTTGACAATCGAGCTTTTGCCCGCGTTCCGCTTGCCGACTATCGCTATTTTCATCACGGGTTCGGCCGGCCTGGCCGATTCGACAATTTTCAGCCGGTCGATGATTGTGTCTAACAGCACGTCTTTGTTGACGTTGTTTTTGGCGGAGACGCACAGGAAATCGCCGAAGCCCAGTCTGTTGAACTCGCCCACCTCCGAAAATTTGCTTTCCACGTCGGCCTTGTTCGCCACGCCGAGGACCTTGAGATTGTGTTTGCGAAGAAGCCTCGTTATCGTCTGGTCTAATGACATTATTCCGTCGCGGATATCGACCACGAACAGGACGAGATTGGCCGATTCGATTGCCCGCTGAATTTGCTGGTGGACGTCTTTTTCGAGATGGTCCGCGTCAACGATGCCGTAACCGCCCGTATCGACAAGCTCGAAATAGCAGTTGTTTTTCTCGATGATTGCGCTGACCCTGTCGCGCGTAACGCCGGGCGTCGGCTCGACAACGCTTATCATCCTGCCCGCCAAGGCGTTGAACAAGCTGGACTTCCCCACGTTGGGCCTTCCAATTATCGCGACTACCGGTATTGCCATAGCCCGCCATTATACCGGCGAACACGGAGATTGAGCAGGACTTTTTCATCCTCCGCAGCAGCGCTATTGCGCAGGATGGACTGGTTCGTATTGGAATACCGATTCGAGCGGGACGCCGAATGCGCGGGCGATGCGAAAAGCCAAAGGCAGCGAAGGGGCGTATTTGCCCTGCTCCATCGCTATTATCGTCTGGCGTGTTACCCCTGCGATGTCTGCCAATTGCTACTGGGTCATCTCGCCTTTTTCAAAACGCAATCGGCGAATGTTGTTTTTCAGTTCATTTGTCTCCATCGCCCCTCCAGCCGTATTCATTGAGGGTAACTATTGACTGCAGGAACATAACAGTGAACATCCCGCCAAACACCATCCAGGGCAGATAATTTACTGTGATGTTTCCGTTCGGCCCAAGGATGAACCAGGGGGTCATCGCTGCCGCAACGAACAGCAGCCAGAAGAAAGAGTATGCAACAATCGCAGCTTTGCGTTGAATCGCCGTGTCGCGTTCATCGAACTGCACCTTGCTTTTATCCTTCCTGAATAAAACAGGGCTCAAACCACAAAACCCCATAATCCCTATGAACCCAAACCCGCCTGCCGCTCGGCAGGTG
>Ga0187878_1000091_pt1 | contig 104176 bp, 89 predicted proteins | sample June2016WEW_17_1_FD_132979 | JGI IMG/M metagenome (GOLD analysis project Ga0187878, IMG submission 132979) | Peatland microbial communities from SPRUCE experiment site at the Marcell Experimental Forest, Minnesota, USA - June2016WEW_17_150 | ecosystem: Environmental > Terrestrial > Soil >... | reverse complement strand
GTCACATAGAACCAAACCTGCACACCAACCGGAAACGCTGCGCCACCCGTATTCTGAACATCAGCCCTCAAAGAAACAGTAGAACCAGGCGCAGCACCTGTCACGTCGTAATAGGCTGTCACCACACCTGACACGACAGGGCTGAAGTGGGCTTTCAACCAGCCGCTGTTGGAGACAGTCATGTAAGTGTCCTGGGAGAGTTGGTTATCGACAGAGACGCCGCTTTGTTCCCAATAGGCGAAAGAGTAGCTACCGACAGAGTTGGCAACTATGTGGACTCTGGCACCTGAGCTGTAGGTTCCAGTCGCCGCGTTCGTCTTCGTTGCACCATCAACGCTTACAGTACTGGAGCTAGGATCAGTGTAGAAGGTCACCGCATACGTAGCAGGGGTTACGGATGCCCTGACCGATGCCACGTAGTTTTCGATGCCTGCTTCTCCGAAACCGATCCTGAAGTAACCCCTTTCTCCCCAGTTGGGGCCCCAGCTGTTTTTCACTATCCAGTATTGACCGGGTGAATCGTATCCCACTATTACTATCGCGTGTCCTCCCACAGCTTGTGAGACGTGGTCCCAATGGTACACGCCGCCGTTGTACCCATAGTAGAAGTCAGCGTAGACCGTGAAACCTGCGACTAGAGGGCCATTCATCAAAGCCGCTTCAACGGCGCCGACGTTATTGGCGATCCAGCTCCAGCTGGAGATCTTGAATGCCCGCGATTGCCAGTCTGGGCATGAGTTTGAGCATGAACCCGACCCGCCTTGATACGGTGAGCAAGACTCGTCTGGTGTCCCGTACTGTTGCAGATAGTTGAGTGCGGAACTTATGTACCAGCCTCCAGAGCATGTTCCGCCACCGCACGAGAACAGATGCTGCTCCGACAGATCCAGATTCCAGGAAGGATTGTTGGCCTGTATCCTGAACTGCCCCTCTGTAGCGCCGACGGCTGCGAATGCAACGCAGCTTCCGCATCCACCCTGATTCTTAACGGAGGTCATCCAATTGTTGCCGCCATTGTTCGTCCATTCAAAGTGGGTAGGCAGGGCTGCCGACACAATGGGAGTGACTCTGGCATTTGCCTGGATATTTTCGGGCAGCCAGCCAAGCGCGTGAGTCACAGGCAGGGAAGTTGTTGACGTGCTTGTCAATTGTGTTGTGGAAGATGTTGAGCTGGAGGTTTGAGTGATCGTTGTTGTGCTGGTCTGAGATCCTACTGTGAACGTGAGTTCTTTCTGGTTGTTCGTTTCGTCTAGTTCCGCTATTTGGTTGTCCGGATCTACTACCCACTTCGTCGTGTGTGTGCCGGCTTGAGCTGTGAGTGGTCCCACATACCAGGTCTGTACCTCTCCGGGGGCTATGTTGTCTGGGCCACCGCGCCCATAGTCGCTATCGTAGTAGACGTCGAGGTAGTAGTTGGACGCCGTCTCTTGGCCGATGTTCTTGATCGTGGCGACTATGTTGAACGATTGCCCCGGCGATACATGGCTGATGGGTTGGCCGATCTGCGATGCGTCCTCAAGCCACACGCTATCGACCATCAGATCAGCAGAGGAACCGGCATGAGCCGCGAGCGAGAGGCTCGCAAAGACGATAACGAGAATTAGCAGTAGCGCCAGGTGTAGGCGTACGCGGCTCCCAATCATGCAGGGCAAAGCGCTTCTCGACGCTCCTCGAAGATACCTCTCACCGAAACTCGGGGTCTCTGGGCGACTAAAGATCGTGTCACGCTGATCGGCAAAGTGCGGAGACAGAGAAGAGAGGCGAATCCTCTAGTTCTTGGGCAGACAGCCCGGGGGATGATTGGGGGAGGAAGATCCTGGTGAGGAGAATCTATGTTGCGGGTGCCGGATGCGCTGGGCTCGTCAGCGCCGCCTGTTACGCGCGGAAGGGACACCTGGTATCCATTTATGAGAAGGAGCAGATCAAACGTGAGATCATAGTGTCTATGCGAGCGCCCTTCTTTGAGCCAAACCTGGATGAGCTACTTGCTCAAGTAATGCAGGATGGACGTCTCCAGGTTGCTGCTGACGCCGTCTCCCAAGCTGCCGCAGCGGATTTATGCATCGTCACAGTGGGGACGCCAACCCTCAGGGACTGTTCGTTGGATCTCTCGGCGGTACTCGCCGCTTGCCATGATATCGGACGAGGTTTCGCAAAATCCTCAGAGTACAATGTGTTGGCGATTCGCAGTACCGTCTCTCCGGGAACCACATCGGGCTTGGTGAGGAGAACTGTCGAGCAGTCTTCGGGCAAGCGAGCCGGCCGAGATTTCGGGCTGGTTGTCTGCCCGGAGTTTCTGCGGACAGGCTCAGCTATCAGAGACATGCTTCATCCAGACAGAGTTGTGATCGGGGCGTCCGATGATCGCTCCGGTGACACGTTCGAGCAGTTCGTTAGGGGATTCTATGATGAGAACCCGCGGCCTGTGCTTCGTGTTAGCCCGACGACCGCAGAGATAATCAAGTATGCCAGCAACGCTTTCCTTGCCACGAAGGTCGGTTTCATGAATGAGATCGCAAACATCTGCGAGCTTTTCGAGGACGTAGATGTACGGCAGGTTGCGGAAGGCATGGGTTACGATCCCCGAATCGGCACGGCACTTCCGAAGGCAGGTTTGGGATTTGGAGGCCCATGCCTCCCCAAGGATCTTGCAGCGTTTGCCGCCGGCGCTAGACGCAGTGGCACTCGCCTCAGAATCGCCGAGGCAACCTTGACCTCGAATAAGCTCCAGAATCACAACGTCATTCGCCTCGCGCGAAAAGTGCTTGGAGGCAGGCTCAAAGGAAAGAGAGCGGCCGTGCTGGGCCTAGCCTTCAAGCCCGGAACAAGTGACATCCGGGACTCCCCTGCCATCAAGATTGTGGAAACCCTACTTGACGCTGGGGCGAATGTGACAGCCTACGATCCTGCCGCAATGAACAATGCCGCAGAACTCTTCGGTAAGAAGATAGCTTACGCAAAAGGGATCCTAGACTGCTTGGAAGACGCAGACTGCTGCTTCATACTAACCGCGTGGGACGAATTCCGAACAATCTCATCAGATCAATTCATCGACGCAATGAACAAGCCCATCGTACTGGACTGCAACCGAACCCTAGAGCCGTCCAAGCTCGATCAGAGAATCACCTACGCCGCTATCGGGCTGAAAAAGGACGAAGGCACGCGGTCTCAGAGACGGTAGTATCTGGAACTCACGTCCGCTACAAGAAGACCGGATGAAGAAAGCACTCTTCCAGCCAAGCGACCGAAGAAAGTCAGCCTGAAACCAGCACGAGAGAGAATTCTGCTGACCCACGCAAATGTGCAGTTTGTGCCTCAAAATGGACCCCTCCACGGGGCTCGACACCGGTCTTCTCCCACATACGTGGCCAAGCTGGTCCAAGCGGCAAAGGTGAGCCCTTCGCAGGGCGTTCGAAAGGGGAATCCAATCAGAGCCTCGATCCAGTATGCTAACCATTCTCCAATCTCTATCTGCTGGAAGCTTCGTCAGTCTATGACCTTCTGGCGCTGTAAACATCAGCGAGTTAATGTGTTTCGTCAGAAATCCGTAGATCGTTCCATCACGGATTGCGTCACCCGCAGCTTTGGCTGGGGAGGGATGGGCGTGTCCTCTTCAGCCAGGACAGTCGCTGTCTCGGCCTTCCATGCAGCGAAGCATCTAAGCTCTCTGTTCTTTGCTCTTCCCGTTCGGTGTTGACGACGACGCCTCAGCAACACTGCAGTGCCAGCCGAACCCATTACGGCGGCTACGATCTCTGCGCAAAGCATGAAGAAAACATGCGAGTGCGTTTCAAGCACAATGCCACCAACAGGAGGATTAAGCGGCATGTTCAGGGCAGAGAATGCGTCCACCCTTCCATAGCCAAAGAACGGATCACGCCCAGCTGCGCCCAAATCGACGGCTGTCTCCTGAAGTCGTTGGCGAACTTGGTCTTCGGATAAGACCTGAAAGTGACTCCACACAAGTGCGGCAACCCCTGCCACGAAGGCGGACGCCATCGATGTCCCTGTCAAACTACCATAAGAATTGCCAGGCAATGTCGAAATGATGTTAACCGCCGGAGCTGAGAGCTCAATCCAGTCGCCATAGTTGGATGATGTATACCTCGCGTCATTCTCATCGGTTCCAGCGACTGAGACTACGAATCCTGTGAATGCGGCTGGGTAGAATGGCTCGTTTGTATTGTCGTTGCCGGCCGCCGCGACATTCAGGACTCCATGCTTCGATGCGTATTGAAAGGCAGCTCTCATCGTGTCGGAGTAGAGGTACGTTCCGTAGCTGTTGTTGGTTATGCGTGCTCCCTTATTCGTTGCGTCAATCACGCCTTCTGCGACATCGAATATCGTGCCGCTGCCAGTGTTGCCGAGAACTTTTTCGGCCATGATGCTGACCTGTGCAAGACCAGCGACCCCGACGCCGTTGTTTGTCACCGCGCCTATGATTCCAGCAACATGCGTGCCGTGGCCGTTGTCATCTAGAGGGCTATTGTCGTGATTGACCCAATCATATCCTGACGGCAGGTAGTTCGCCGCCAAGTCCTCATGATGATAGTCGATCCCTGTATCGATCACCGCGACGACCACGAACCTCTTGCCGAGCTCTATCTCCCAAGCCAGATCAGCGCGCGCCTTTTGAGGTGCCCACTGCGATGTCCAGAATGGATCGTTCGGTGTGAGCGCCGCGTGGACATAGTAGTTCGGTTCCACATAGCCGAAACCCGCGTATGCCTCCGCCCTAGACAACGTTGCCGAAACGCTGGGCTCTTCAAGGCTCACCAGATATGCTTGTATCTCGGGCAACTCGCCAACAATCTTCGCATGCCAGCTATCCAAGAGCTTCTGCAGCGTCTCGTTCGACTGCCCATTAACTCCGACGATCAGCTCTCCAGGAACGTAGCCAGCCAGATCGCCTGTCGTGTATGAGACCTGAGAAGAACCAAGCGAGATCCAGACGAGGGCGTGAGCGCATGGTCCTGCAACAGCTACACAGAGCACGATGAACAGTAGCGCAGAACAAGAAGCTGACCTCCAGGCTGCTCGGATTTGAAGATCAGTGAGACTCTTTGACGCAGACGATTCTCCCATCGTGTTGCCCCACGAAAGCCCTTGCCTAGAGTGCGTGGTTTGGTGGAATTGGTTTCTGATGTACCGTCTCATCTTAGGTGTGCGTGTCCAAATTTAACATCTTCTTCCCCATTCCAACATAGGTGGTACAGGAAAACATGACCGCAAACCCGCAAGCCGCCCTGGAAGCCTGTCCTTCACCCTGAGGCTAATGTTCTGTCGATACACCTCTGCCACCGACTAGTGAATGGGCCTGATCACCTCATCATACTAGTCACACCGAGGCCTCAGCCCCTAAGATCGGGACCGTTCACATGATCCTGCGGTCTGTTCCGCAATATGCAACTACAACCAATTAGAAGAAGAATATCTAATCATTGATCACTATGCTCTGCAATGCTCCTTCTACGCTGCCGTACTTGGGCGTATTGGAACATGTTTAACATCTTCTTTGATCATATTCTTCACGTGAACATTTGAACAATCCTCGTGAACAAGTGAACATGTTTCGCGAACACGTGAACGAGGCGGTGAGGGATCATATTGTGAGGGAAACGTGCGGCCTTGGGGTGCAGGAAAACCCCGAAACTCAACTGACTCCCTCTGAGGACAGGAGGGTCTCTGGCTTCTCCTTGGCCTCTCTGCTTCGCTCTAGGAGGAGCGCATAGAATTTTCTTGTCCGCTCCCTTTCTTGATGCATTGCGACGATGGTCTTTATCGCGTCGCTCCTACTCGCGAACCTTCCCTCCGCTACCCACCTGTCGATCTCCTGAACGCTCTTCTTTGGCATCCTGACTTGGACCTGCACCACGGACGATGACCCTTTGAACAAGGATGCTTAGAACGTCGTCGAAAAATCTTTCCCAGGGAATCTCGCCGACCTCTTCTTCTCTCTTTAGCGATCTTGATTTTGGAATCCAGTTTGCGGATTGGGCTAATAATGTATCATGGAGATGCGTTGGCGAGTGTCGGACTGATCCTCGACCTTTTTGAGAGAATGCACGAGACGTCTACCGACTCAATTCCTTGGTCGACTCTTTAGGCGCGAACTTCGACGAACATTCCCTAGCAACATAATGCTCACACGCGCGGGTTTTATCCAGAGGTGTTCACGAACATTCTGTAGAATATCCAGATGCCCTCGAGAGAGTACAGTATCAACACTGGCTTGTAGGATCGATCTTTTGCTAGGACTATCAGAAACCAGGTAGCACAACCCAACCCAAGGAACACTACTAGGTCGAGTAGAGTCCTGAGGAAAGGCTTCCTGGTGTGGCTGAGGTCTAATGCGATAGGAACATTCTGTAGAATATCCACAAGCCTTCGGTGAAATACAGAACCAACACAGGTCTATACGACCTGCTCTTCATTAGTACTATCAGTAGCCAGTTGCCGCAACCTATTGCAGCGAACAGGATCAGGTCAGGTAGAGCATTCAGGAAAACAACGGGCAGTATGCACCCAGCCGCGACAAAAGTCGACACTATTGGAAGCACCTTTCTCATTTCAAATTTGGTGAAAACTGTAAAGACTCCAGATTGCTTGTCTTCTCCGACGGTGGCAATGTCCTTGACGAGCGATCCTCCCGAGAACACCGCAAACAACGCCAGAGCAATTCCCCCGATCGGTTGCTGCGCCGCTGGACCTGAGATAGGTATCGAGGCGCCGAGTAGAAATGATAGCGAGCTGGCTATTCCGATAACTAGGCCTGAAAATACGTAGTGCCTGCGTCTGAGCCTAGCATAGTCCATCGCTAGGTAAGCTGCAAATACTGTTAGCAGTAGAGGGAGCGGGCCAAATGGGATGGCGGCAAGTACAGCCATCACGACTGTCAACAGACCATAGAACAAGTACACAGAGTTGCCCTGCATCTCGCTCCGGTCGTAGATGTCGTCGAAGACAGTCGCCGACTGCCATATCAGGAACGCGATGAAAGCACCAGCGAGGACTAACCCATAATCTTCCAGGATTCCTAGACTCAGTATGGCTGGTTGTACAAGGAACGCGCCGAAGACCACCATCGCTGGAAAATGTACCCCTCTCAGCCTCATGCGCCTGATGATGGTAGTGCCAATCTTTGGTTGGGCGAGACCAAGATCCACTATGATCAAGAGGTAGGTAAGGATGAGGAAGCCCGCGAAGAATTGGGGTTGCGAGAACATTAGATGGAACTGGTCGGTAGCAATTGGGGTTGTGACTGCGACGAAGGCGAGCACGACAGCTAGAACTGCGGCGAAGGATCTGGGGATTGAACGTGTTCTGTAGAGAAGGTAGGTGAATGTTGCACCTGCTACTACCAGGGCCTCGAGCTTGATTCCTGTGCTGACGACGGTCAAGTAGCTGAGCGGATTCAATGGTTGCGGGAACAATCCCGGCGTGTAGAAATTGTAGATCACCGGCCGATGAAGCACGTAGTTGTCAAGGATGGGCGGCATCAGTATGATTGGAAGCCCGAGACAAGATAGCCTGAAGACCTCTCTGAACGGAAGTCTAGAAACAAGCACGACGACGGCTGGAAAGAGAAGCAGCGCCATCGTGAAGTAGGTCACGATGTGAGCATAGGAGAACGGATCTATCTGAGCGAAACGAACAATCGAACCAAGCGCGGCCACAGCCATCTCATACTCGAGTCGTACTCGAGCGAAACCCAGAGCCACAACATAGACAGGTAGAAGGGAGACAGGCAGGCCGCCGCTAGCAAGCCTGCGAACAAAGATCGAGACAAAGAATATCGCCACCCAAAAGAGGCAATTCTGAAACAGCCCAAGGGCAGAGAAGAAGAGACTTGTGTTCGAGAAAGAGAAACCACCTTGTGCTTTCCAAATCCCTAGCCACGGTTCTGGGAAACCAAAATTGCGAAACCATCCTTCTTGAGAGATGACCTGAGCATGCTGCCAAGCCATTTGGGCTGGCACAGTAAGAAGCGAGACCGCACATCCCAGAACGAGCGCCCAAGCTGCTGGACCAGCGTTCTCCCTGAAGATGCCGAGCAGTTCCGGCCATATGTAGGGTTGTTTCACAGTCCAGCAGCTCAGCTAGGGAGGCGACGAGCAAAAAAAGGGAGAGGGAGGAGTTTAGGCCTTGCGTCTCTTTGCCATTCTGACTGCTATGACCAGGGCTACTCCCAGTATCGACGTGAGAGCAACCCAGGGTGCAACTAGAGCGATTCTGTCCGCTGCCGTCGCAAACCCTCCGACTGCCTCGTTGGAGTAAGTAGGCGGGTCGGCGAGGGCATAGTTGTATGGGCCTTCAGCGTTAGGATCGAGATTTCCTAGGAGTTGGGCACCGATTCCTCGATTGCTCGAGTCCTTCTGGCCCAGTGCATCGAGAAGGTTAGTTGGGGGTGTTCCCTGTGTAGGCCATATCCAGGTCAGCCAGGGCGTTCCACAATCAGTTGTATCCACGCATACAGCTGTCTGCTGCGCTAGGAAGAAACCGAAACCTGTCGAGCTCTGTGTGAAGAGTCGTAGAGGTACGCCTACCTTCATCGCGTACGAGGTCCCAGTGTATCCTGTGGCGTAGGGAGTGAACTCAATAGGGTTCAGGTTCCCTGGAGCGGAGCCAGGGTATTGAGGACCCGGCCCGTTAGGCGGGTTATAGACCGAGCCGTGTGGACCGTTTTGCGGACCGGGTGGACCCCCTATGACTACCCATTGCGCGGGGTCGGATTTGTTGGGGTCGACACCCCATGAGGCGACGTAGAGCCCAGTGGGTATGTAGATGTTGATCCATTTGCAATCTTGTCCTAGGCAAATATCGATGTTGGGGCCCAAGGCTACTAAGCCGAGGGCGTCATCGGGCGTGTAGACGTAGCCGTCAGGGTCCGTCCATAGGCCGTTGTTGTCGAAGTCGAACCCGAGGATGAGAGCATAGTTGGAAGCGGGGACCCCGGATCCAGGGTCATGCGTCCACTCGAACTCCATCATCAGGTTTCCCTTGTCGGTTCTTCCCAGAGTGACCGTCACGTCCTTGTTCGGTGTGTGGTAGGTTTTTCCGTTAATATCCACATCGATACCCTGGAGTGTCAGATGATACTGGTGACCCGCGTTAAGCGTACGGCCTGCATCTGGAGAAGGCGCCGCCCAGACCACCGGCGAAGAAAGCAATATCACTACGATGAAGACGGTCACTACTACCCCATTGATCCTCGTATGTCAGCCCAGCCTCTATGGAATACTCTACAGCGTGAGCATTTGAGCCCGATGTAACTAGACTCCAGCTTTGTATGTGACACGTTAAGCCAGGCGTTCCATAGGACACGATTGGGCTGAATTGGCTAACCGTAGAACAGCGCCCTTGCAGGTGAAACTTCCGCCCGAGCCCTCGATGATCCCTCTCGGTATCTCTCATCGACGGTGATGCTGAGGAGGAGCCCCCGTGAATCCGCATTCATTGTATGCTCCAAGCTACGCGAGAGTTGATGCGAAGGAATGACAGGCGGATGCAAATATGCCGGCGTTCTGTCTCGCAAAGTGACTTGATCAGGCCAATGACATGCACGGAAACGGTCAAGGTTTTATCCAACCGACAGGCAAACAGAAAGTGTGCGTCATCCCTTGAAGACCAAGACCATGGTCGTCCTCGTTCTCGCGGTGCTCGCAGGCTTACTATCTGGAGCGGTTATTACTGCGCCCGCCGTCCACGCCATGGACGGATCTGTGCACGGCGAGGTGTATTGGGTTGACCAGTACAACGACATGCATCCGATGGCATGGGCAAAGGTCAGTGCCGACGACGGCGTCTCGCCGCCCATAACTGCCTATACAACTGACGGCTCGTATTCGATGTGGCTGCTCCCGGGTACGTACACTATAACTGCGTCATCCGACCCAGGATTCTACCCTGCATCTACTCCTAACGTAGTCGTCTCCGCGGGCAGCTCAACACCCCTCGACTTCACTCTCCAGCCAACCGGTAAACCCGTCCCTGAGCTGCCGCCGCGGGCGCAGCCGCTGATCCTGCTATCCGCAATAGCGGTCACAGTAGTCTGCGTGCGAAGATATCGGCCGCGTCCTAAGCTTGAACTGACTCGCACGAATGCCCTATTCGCCCGCGGACAGTAAACCATCAACGGTCACACGGCAAACGAGCGGCTATCCTAGCGGTATCGCTCAGTCTTTTTGATCTCTACTCCAAGTCTCTTACTTGTACTCCGGCCGAGAAAGCGAGAACCCTCAAATAGAACGAAGCTGGCAAGCCATGTCCATTCGTTCCCCAAGAGGAGTTCGCTACGCAGGGGCTAGGAATGACGAGGAAGCATACCGCGGCAGGCCCTCTCGTAGTCGCTATTCTTCTAATTGTCCTCTCAACCTTTCCTCATTCCGCGCCCGCAATCGTTCATGCTCAAGACGAGCCCACTCATTTGGATGAGACCGGCACGATTGGAGGAATATTCCTTAGGCCGGGAGTGCGGGACGAGTTCAAGTCAAGCGCAGAGATGGCTTGGAGTCACACACTCGACACGCTCCGTGGGACGCAAGGTGGAGAGGCGCAGCGAGACCAGATCCTCAACCGTTATCTGGACTACGCGGTCTTGGCGAGCTCCGGTGACAGCATAGGCGATCTTCAGTTCGATTTCTGGATCGTTGAGCCCATCTCGGACATTCGGATCTATATGCCGTCGAACTTCACCTTCGCGTACAATTCACGCGGCTACGGAGACGCCACAACGTCCGACAAGATCTACTCAGTGTGGACTGACATCACGAATGACTACTCATACATCTCCGTCAGTACAGTCGATGATGAGGACCCAATCGCGCCTGGCTGGGAGCTGATCGAGATTGGCCGCATTCCAGCACACAGCACATTTGCAATCCCGTCGTTCCAGGTGGAACCAGGCCTCTATCATGTCCGCCTCTTCCAGATCAGAGCCCCATTGACGGCAGGCCTCTACCATTTCAAGATCTACATCGATGGCAAGACCATTGGCGCAGGCAACTTCCCGATAATGATCGTGAAATCCGACCTGGACCCAGCATACGTGACTGGGCTCGTCAAACTCCAGGATCTCGACTCTTCCATCTTAGTTTCCGGCAGAGTCACAGCAACAGGGGCTACAGAGGAGGGCCGATACACTGATGCCGTCGCATACTTCGGGCCGCCAGACTTTGAGAAGACGGTCAGTGGCGACAGCTTCTACAGGTACTGGTTGTTTGGTCTCGCTGCGGGAACATACGAGTTAACCGCCTCAGCGTCCGGATTCTTGAAAGCCTCATCACGCATCACGGTTAACGCTGGCCAGTCCTTCACCTTATCTGATCTTGAACTTGAGAAGGGAGTTACGATTCATGCGACGATATGGTCGAAGGATGAGAGGGGCCCTATTCCTTGGGGGAACCTCTGGCAGCTACCATACGGCACAAACAACCCCTCCCTGCCGATTGATGACCAAGGACCTCACCGAGACATGCTCGTCAGACTCCTTGACCAATACGAAGAGACAGCGGGCTATTGGGCCTCCGACGATACCAACGCGCCCTTCGGACCGCCATGGTCGAATGCAACGGTCGACGGAAAACGCAACTACTCGCCGCTCATACTGAAGCCGTCGACCCTCCCCTCGAACAACTCCTACGCGATCACACTCACGGACGCGAGAGGACTCCCCTCGATCACAATTGACGGTCACGTTCCTACCGACTCCGCCGATTTCGTCGAAGGAGTAGGAGACGGGTCGTACAAGCTCGAAGTCCAAGTCACAGGATACGTGATGAAAGAAGCGGACGATTGGCAGAGAAGCTTCACGATAATCCCGAAGACCCAATCGTTCAACCTTGAAATGGACCTGAGAAGAAGCAACTGGATCATGGCTACAGCCATCATCCCCTCGGGCGCCCTCAAGCCTGTGTCTAATTCAACATTCGCGGTTGTGGCAAAGAGCACTGACAACATCGAGAAGGGCTTAGCCGTCGGCGTCTTCCCAGCAGGCGCTGACAAGTTCACGATGGTCCTCGAAGGATTCAACGGCGTATACAATCAGTTCAGAACAAGCAAGAACTATCAGGACTACGGCCTCGAACCTGTCGACTATCTCCTTGAAGCGTACATGTCAGATGCTGGAACCCCGCACGCCGGCGCTCCCGGGGCAGGCTCCTACATAACTGAAGAACCCGGGCCCGAAGTGCAGACGAATCTTGGAGCCAGCTCGATTTCCGCCGTCTTCTTTCTGCACCCCACATCTATCGAAATGAGATTACGATCAATACAGACCGGAGACCCAACCAACCCCTCTCCGTGGACCTTCCCAGGCGCGGGAATCCGTGTAATACTGATCGGCGAGCTCGGAGACTCTGCTGTTCTTGATCCAACCTTCTATGGCTTGGTACAGGACGACGGGACCATCACAAATGATCCTTTTGATGTCGACACGAGCGAGGTCGGACATCATGGCTTGCTGAAAGTGACATTTGCAGGGCTTGATGCCGGACCTCTCGCAGCCCTTAGCGGCACGTACCCGACCCGTCTCCAGGAAGAGAAGTATTCCGTCATGGCCTACACGCTTGGGTATATTCAGCGAGAAGACGTTTCAACCTACATCACACGAGATATGGCGAACGACGTGCAAGTCGACCTCGTGCAAGGTGCAGAGATACAAGTCGAATTGGAGTTCAAACGGGAGAATATGCCGACCGCATTCAACGGATTCGTCCGCGTAGAAGTTTATGACCAACAGGATAACTTAGTTGGCGCTTCCATCTACTCAGGAGCCGACCCGAATCCGAACCTGAGCTATCTGCCATATGACTCATCAAAGGACTGGAAGCTCACTCCAGGCGCAGCTGAAGGAGCAGGCACAGGACTGCAACCGCAACGCGCCTTCTACTCCCAAATCTACTATGGAATCCCTCCGGCGACATGGGCAGACTGGCCTGCGATGACCCCGAGTGACGCAAACAGATTGTTGATGCCGCCGAATGCGACGGCGCGTTTCGATATCTTCGGATTCTATTCCTACTACGGAGACTCGGACAGCAGGATAGACAACCTCTGGGCGAATGGCTGGGACACGACAGACGGAGCGGCTCACCTCGATTCGGGGCTTCGAGGCAGCCGAGACACCCCTAAGCTTGAAGGCGGAGGCAACTATACAGTGCGCGTATGGGCGTTCGACCCCTACGGCCCAGATGGCACTTTCGACTCGAAAGGCCCAGACGGGGTTTTCGGAACTGAGGACGACTACACGTTGACGGACAGTGTTGACGGAGGCTTGAGCGACTTCAGAGCCTACGCACAGGCCTCAGATATGAGTGGCGTCGTGGCACCATGGGGAGGAACGGCAACAGTCCACGTGCAACTCGAAGAAGAGCCAAGCGTTCTCGGCGTGATATCTTGGCCCGACATGTATGCGAACCTCAGGACGCTCCCTTGGGGGCAAGTGGTCGAGGTTTCGCCAGGCAGCGTTTGGGCATCGTCAACGACTGGGAGCTACAGGCTGTGGCTCCCGGAAGGGTTGCACGAGATGCTCGTGACAACACTCGGAAATGAACAACTATGGGAACAGTCCCACTTCGAAATCACTCTCGGAAGCGGAGCCCAGACCTTCCGTGACGCAACGCTTACACCCACCGGCACGGCCACGCCAGAGTTTACAGGCCCCATCTGGGTGGCAGCAATACCCTTGACCGCCTTGTTGGTCTTCTTCGCAAGGAACCGAGCCAGAAAAGAACGAGTGCACCCTTAGGCCTCGCAAATCATCACAATTCGCCGAGGGGACCGTACCTAGCCAGGCGCTCAATCGCTAGTTTGCGGCATTAATGTCAACGCTAGGCGAGAGGCACTCATCCCACTGAACGCGTTCATGAGCCTAATGGCTTTATCAAATCTGGGCCGAGTTGTCGCCAATCGTGTTCACTCTCTCTTCCCAATTCGTTGGCGCAAAGACTTGACGCTCATAAGATTACAAGCACTGCTGCTTATCGCGATCTCCGTCAGCTCTGCTGCCGCCGGCCTAGTCATGGGCGGCCTTGCAGCAACACCGCACCTTGGGACGTATGATTTCGTCCCTGCAATGCCTCAGTTCTCAAGTGAATCTCACGACCTGAACTACACAATACCTTTTCCGGTGCCGAAACCTAGCCCTCTGCTCGGAAAGGTACACGTCCTGGTCATAGCGGTTGAGTTCTCAGATTACAATCACACGATCTCGACCCAACAGGTCAACAACCAGACGATCAATCAATTGAACGCATACTACGGTCGCATATCGTACGGTGCGACCTCAGTTTCGGGCACCGTAGTTGGTTGGGTAAGGCTACCCGACAGGATGGCAGACTACGGACGGGACAACGGCCCCTTCATCGACGACCAAAACGGCGACGGGTACCCTGACACTTGGCAGCTTTTCAAGGACGCGGCTCCGTTGATCAAGAACCAAGTCAACATTACGGACTACCAGCAGATCATTGTTCTCCACGCAGGAAACGGAGAAGAGTCCAGCAGCGTTTCGAACGATATCTGGTCAGTTACATTCCTTGGACAGGCAGTGCAGACATCGCAGGGAACCTTCAACAAATTCGCGATTGTTCCAGAATTCGAGGCTCGTGGACTTGGCACGCTAGGAGTGTACGCGCACGAGTTTGGGCACCTGCTCGGGCTGCCGGATCTCTACAGCAAAACTGTCGAAGAGGTCGGCCCTTGGGATCTGATGGCCAGAGGTGCCTGGAATGGGAAACCGCAAGGATCGAGCCCCGCAGAAATGCTCGCTTGGGACAGAATATTCCTCGGCTGGATAACACCGCCACACATCGTGAACGTGGCAAAGCAATCGAGAATGAACGTGACTCTGGACCCCATTGAGTCTCCATCATCAGGTGTCCAAGCGGTGACAGTTCAAACTTCGGACTCAAAGCACTACTATCTTGTGGAGGTTCGACAGAAAATCGATTACGATCAGTCCCTTCCATCGAGCGGAGTCCTGATCACATACATTGACGAGACGCAATCAAATCCCGTCAAAGTTATTGATGCGGTGCAGACAACTTCGACGCTCAACGACGCTCCATTCCAAGTGGGGCAAAAGTACCAAGATGGAACAAACAATCTCGCCATCTCGATAGTCAGCACAGACAACTCATCATATTCAATAGTTGTTGACACCCTCGGCCCGAGCGTAGATGTCGCTATCGAAAGTCTAACCCTGAATCCTCCAACGGTTCACCCGAACGTCACCGCGTCCCTTGACATAGAGGTCGGAAACGAGGGGACACTCAAGGCCAATCCTTTCTTCGTCGCGACATATCTGAACGACACCCTCTTCGCGTCCCGCCAGATCTCCCTGGGACCTGGAGAGACCCAGTCGATCCAATTGTCGTGGACGCCGAAAAGCGGAGGCGTCTACCTCTTCAAAGTCGTTCTGGATCAGGAGAAGATACTCAAAGAGAATAACGTCGATAACAATGTCAAGACCCTGACAGTGGTCGTCGGATATACGCTGACACTCACACTTAGACCACCAAGCGCCGGTGCAGACATACAATGGTGGATCATCGTTAACGGAAATAACGTCACATACGCCGGCGTCGGCGATTTCGTCATCGGAGTTGTTCCAGGCTTGAATGCGGTGCAGATAGAGCCGACAATCTATCTCAACCCAAGCTCCCGTCTCATATTTCGTGGATGGAGTGACGGTTCCGTCGCGAACCCTCGAACTATCGAAGTATCGTCAGACGTGAGCCTCGGTGCCAATTTCGACACACAATATCTGCTCTCGCTTGAGCCGAGCGAAGGAGCGACCAGCGGAGCGGGATGGTACAATTCAGGCACATACGTGACGGTGAGTGCGACGTCTCCCTCGACCGTTCTCACTGATCAGACGCGACTAGTCTTCCTGAATTGGTCAGGAGACCTACAGTCGGATTCGACATCTATCGTAGTCAACATGACAGCTCCCCACATCTTGAAAGCGAACTGGAAGAAGCAGTACTACCTCAGCATTCAATCACCATACGGTGCAGTTGGCGCAGGATGGTATGACGCGAACTCTCAGGCCGTTGTCTCCTTGACCTCCACGGTTGCGACCGGGGGCGGCGTAAGGTATGTCTTCATGAAGTGGTCGGGCGACCTCTCTGGAACGAGCCAGAGCCAATCGCTCATAATGTCGAGCCCAAAGCTTGTCTCAGCCCTGTGGGGGACACAGTACGAGTTGAGCATAGAATCCGAGTACGGCCATGCGAGCGGTGCAGGATGGTACGACCCAAGCACACAGGCCACATTCGGAGTAGACACGCTAACTATCGATACGACAAATGATACGCGCCGAGTGTTGACACAATGGACTGGGGACGCCACTGGCACCGGTCAACAGGGAACCGTGACGATGGACGGCCCTAAAGCGATACGGGCAAATTGGAAGACTCAGTACCTAGTCGTCTTCGTGACGACAGGAGTTCGCAACGGAACACTTCTGACAATGATTCTGAACTCCATGCCCCACCAAGTGAAAGCCCCTGACACCGTGGAACAGTGGCTCGACGCGGGATCATCCGCATCATTCTCTACCAACGCGACTCTAAGTGATAGCTTTCGCCGCTACGTCTTCCAAGAATGGAGCAACAGTACTGGCGGCGCTGTTAACCCTCCGCAGAGCGTGGTCAAGCCGGAGAAGTACATCGCCGTCTACAAGGAACTGTCAGCCTTCCCGTGCATAATTGCAACGGTCACATTCGGTTCAGAGGCAACTCCTGAGGTTCAGTTTCTCAGGAACTTCAGAGATCACCTTGTTCTCTCAACTCACGCTGGATCTGCCTTCATGAACGCTTTCAATTTGTGGTATTACTCATTCAGTCCTCAAGTTGCCGATTTCATCGTTGTGCACGATGCTGTGAGGAGCCCGGTAAGGGCCGTGTTGTACCCGTTGCTCAGCATCCTTGAATTGTCCTCTGCAACTTACTCCGCGTTTCAGTCCACTCCTGAGCTTGGCATCACGATAGCTGGCATAGTTGCAAGCGGTCTGATCGGTCTGGTCTACCTGACTCCGGTCAGCCTCTTTCTGGTTCGATCCTTTAAGGGAAGGAAGATAGGCACTGTCCGCGTAGTGAGAGTTCTCTCGATCTCACTCCTTCTCACGGTAATTATGCTCTTGTTGGGTGAGCTGACTGGATCGTTTGAACTACTCACGGTTGCTGCCTCTGCTTTGGTGTTGACCACATTGGTCTCGACGCCAATCTTGTTCTCATTCGCGCTCGCCTCACTCGAACGTCGTCTTGGACTGTACACGAGAATGAGAGCCGCGTTGCCGATCTAGCGAACGATCTCAGACTCTCCAGCATCCGAGTACTCTACGCGTTCGGAGTGTGCGCAATCACTACACGCTACAACGCGATCGAATGCTTCTCTCCTATCGGAGTTTCAGTCCGCTTCTTTCTTTGAGGCGGCGTGTATCCGAAGCTGCCAGAGATGAGCTACAAATTGCTCATGACCCGTAGTGACTCTGCAGATAGTGACGATGAGGTTGATGCTGATCTCTGAACTGGATGATGATGAGGAGTTCGATGAGGAGTTCGACGACGAGTTCAAGTTCGTTGTTCGGTGATTGCTGGTCCAGAGGCTAAGGCGTCAGGGAGGCTGATGGCTGAGGAGAAGAATAGAGGAAGAACAACACAATCAACAATAGAAGAACAGCAAAGTAATCAATCAAGAACAGAAGAGAACAAGAACAATAGGAGAATGGAAAGGAATGAGGAACGAACAAGAAAAGAAGACTACCTCTACTATCCCATACTAGGATACCTTACTATCCTATACATTCGTACCCCCCATACCCTAGGAGCGGGAGGCGTATTCCTCTTTCAATCCGGAAACGAATTTTAGAAAAAAGGGATGCTCTTCTCGCTTTTCGGCGCTCCAATCACCTCTGTTTTGGAAGGCATCGAATGCCGAGTTTTGCAATTAGTTGACCTAGAAGAGGCGGCGCTCAGGTATATGACAATGTCAGAAGTTATCTCCAGCAGACTCGGGTTATAGTATCGGAGGGCTGAACAAATGGTGTATTGTGAGAAATGCGAGGTAATCGTATTAGATGAGAAGAAGCACGAGTCAAAGCTCGGCCACCGTCCGCTGAAGCTGCTCTACTGAAAACAAAAAAGAGAGGTTGCGGTCACGGTTTCCGCTTCTTACCGCGTTCCTTGACCTTGTCTCTGAAACCGAATGCTTTAGAGTCTCGGAGTGCACGCATTATGGAGATGTGATCTCGATGACCTTTAGACTCGGTGGATTCGGTCTCTTCCCGTACTATCCTCAGTACCCCATTCAGCCATACTTTCAGCCTTACATCCCATACTATCAGCCCTACATTCAACCATACTATCAGCCCTGCAACCCGATGATTCCCATGGCGATGGGGCCAAGCTTCTATCCGTCATACCCGATGCCACATAGAATCCTGTTGCCCTTGATCGAATCCGAAATGCTGTGATCACATCAGACCGGCCACGAACTACTTACTTGACCTGTAGCTCGTGGCGGGGCAGTAGCAGTCGTAGACGAAACAAACTCTGTCTCAACCACCATCTCGCGGCCGCAAACCAGACACTTGCAGTATGTCTTGTCAGGGAATCGTTTGTACTCCCAGATCGGTGTGAGCTTCGGATGCTTACAGTAGTGTGGTTCAAGGAGAGTAGGGTCGCCGATTCTAGCTTCTACGCTTCTTTCCCAAGACGACAGCGAGTACAACTAGTAAAGCCGCTAGAGCAAAGTATGGCTCCAGCAAGTCTGCCTTGCTGACGGAGTAGACATGGCCCCCGACAGGGGCATCTGGAGTAGTTTGGCTGGTACTTGTGGTAGACAGGGAGAAGGTACTCTCCGTCGTATCTGTGGTTGTGGTAGTTGTGGTACTCGTAGAGCTCGTGGTGCTTGAGGTAGTTTCACTCGTGGTCGTGGTACTTGTAGTCGTGCTGGCTCCGACCTCCAATGGCTCATCTCCACAATTGCTGGATGCAGGCTTGTTGTTGTCGTCGCCGCTGTAGGCTGCAACCCACTGATAGACACCAACACCAGAAGGCGTGAACGGATCTGACGTGTACTTACTGTTACCGTTCACATTCACCGTGTAAGTCTTGATGGGATTGAGATGGCATGTCGTATCGCCAGCAGGATAGACATTGAACGTAATCGTCCCGGTAGGAGTCACGCCACTGGATAAGGTCGCAGTATCGCTGACTGGCATACCCATCATCACTTGCGAGGCTGAAAGCAAAGTCGAAATAGACGGCTCATTCTGGTTAACCTTCAAAAGCTCTGTACCACAAACACTCGTTGCACCCTTGTTATTCGCATCCCCAGAATAGATAGCTTGGAAACTGTACGTCCCCGCGGAGTCAAAGACATCGAAGTCCTTAGAGTCAAGCACAACACCGGCGGTCACCGTCACCTTGCTAGTGTCCAACGCGGCACCACTACAGCTTCCACCATCATAGACAGCGTATGTCACATCGCCCCCAGCGTCACTGGTCGCACCTGACAAAGTCGCAGAATCATGCACCTTATCACCGATCGAAATCGAAGTGGCAGACAAACTAGTCGAAATAGTTCCTAGGCTGGCTCCGACCTCCAAAACCTCAGCTGAACATTCGCTCTTCACGGCCTCGTTGTTGCCGTCGCCACCATAGAAAGCCTGCCAATAGTACAGACCAGCATTACTAGGCGTGAAATTCGGCTGAGAAGGCCCATAGTTGCCGTTGCCGTCTACACTAATTGCGTTGGAAGTAAACACTGCACTACCAGAACAGTCAGACGTGGTGAAGACTTTGAAGACTACGGTGCCTCCAGCGTCGTTCGTGGCGCCTGACAGAGTCGCAGAGTCAGTGACTGAATCACCAATCACAATTTGAGAGGTAGACAGTTTCGTGGAAATGGTCGGAGCAACCGGATTCACAGTCAGTATCTCAGCAGAACATGAACTCATCGCAGCGTTGTTATTGGAGTCGCCGCTGTAGAAGGCCTGCCAACGATAAGTACCAGCACTGCTAGGCACGAAGTCCGGCGTGGAAGACCCGTACGTGTCAGGACCGGCCACACTGATCTGGTTGGACGTAAAGACTGGAGTAAGAGCACAAGTGGTGTCACTGCCAGAGAAGACCTTGAAGACAATGTTGCCTCCAGCTGTGCTGGTAACAGCAGACAAAGTCGCTGAGTCCGTGACTGCGATGCCAACCTCCACCTCAGAAGCTGAGAGCGAGGTCTGAATCATACCTAGCCCGCTTTGGACCTCCAACGGCTCGTCTCCGCATCTGCTAGATACAGCCTTGTTGTTGTCGTCACCGCCGTAGCTTGCAAGCCACTGATACACGCCAACACTGGAAGGCGTGAATGTAGGTGAGGTGTAACCGCTGTTACCGTTCACATCCGCAGTGAACGTCTCGATGGGAGAAGTAGAACATGTCGCGTCACCAGCAGGGTAGACGTAAAAGGTAATCTTCCCGGTAGGGTTCACACCACCCGACAGAGTCGCAGTATCGGTAACAGACGTAAGAACTGGCACTTTGTCAGCTGAGAGCAAAGTGGAAAGCGTCGGAGCAGCCTTACCAACAGTGAAAGGCTCACACTCACTGTCAGCCACACCATAGTTACCGTCGCCACCATGGTGAGCCTTGTAACTGTAACTGCCAGCAACCAGACCAGTCTTATCCGGAGAAGGAGGCACCACACTACCGGCGGTTATGGTGACATCCTCAGTTGAATCAGCAGCAAGACTGCAAGCACCGTTCTTCCAGAAACTGTAGGTAACCGTTCCAGTAACGTCGAACCCACTCACCAACCCAGTGAAAGACGCAGTATCATGAACCGTGTCGCCCAGATTCACTGTCGAAGGCACAACCGTAGTAGAAAGCGTCGGAGCAGCCTTACCTACAGTCAGAGTTTCACAGCTACTGGTCGAACCAGAATAGTTGTTGTCACCAAGGTAGACAGCCTGGAAGCGGTACTCGCCAGCAGCCAAAACATCAGTCGCCTTTGACTCCGAACCAACAGAGACAGCATCAGTCCAAGTCGGAGTACCACTGCAAGCAGAACCAGTGTAGAAGTTGTAGGTCACCTGGCCACCGATGACTAAACTACCAACCTGAGTACCCACAGACGCGCTGTCATGAACCATCGAATTCAACGGAACAGAAGTCACAACATTGTGGCCCACATCATGAACCGCGGTCGCAATTGACGTAGCAGCCTTATTGACGGTTAACGTCTCACCGGAGACACCAACACCACAAGCACCAGACACCCCATTGTTGTTCGAGTCGCCGCTATACACAGCCTTCCAATAGTAAGTACCAACCGCGCCGGGCAGGAATGGTTCCGAAGTAGCAGACCCAGAACTCACAGGCCTATTGATACTCGTAAACACTGAAGTCGTACAGGAGGAATCAGAGTAAACCGTGAAATCAACAGTCCCCGTAGGGTTGTTGCCGCCCGTCAAAGTCGCAGTATCAGTCGCAGAACCACCAATCGTAATCGACGCTGGAGAAACAGAAGTCGAGATCGTCGGAGAAGCCTTTGTACTCGTATCCGTGAAAGTACAAGTCACCTGCGCTCCAACACCCACAGCGATACCGGAAACCGTTGGGTTACTGAACGATGAACTGCCATCATTGCAGCTTGCAGTCGTCAAAACCCAATTCGCAGGTATGGGCGACTCCGAAACACTGTAAGTGCCCGCAGTAACCGTGACGAACCCAGTATCAGCCTTCCCAGTAACCGTAGTGAGCGATGGAGACGACGGAGTCGGACCGGACACCGTGAAACCAAAGGTAGCATCGCCGCCAATCGTATTCTTGACAATCTTCAACTGACCCTGCCCAGTATCCGTGAAAGTACAGGTGATCGAGTCTCCTATCGAAGCCGTGAACCCTTGCGGCGAGAACGGGGACCCTGTAGCCTTTGTGCAACTACTACTAACCAGAACCCAGCCAGAAGGCATACTCGCCTCCGCAACGGTGTAGAGATTGCCCGGACTGCTTGGATCAATGGGGAAGAAACCAGTGTCCCCGGTTCCAAAATGCGTATCAATCGATGGGGTCGATGGAGACGGACCGGTCACGGTGAAACCAAAGGTGCCATCGTTATCACCCGAGTTTTTGACGATCTTGAGCCATGGTCCGCCGTAATTGTTGGTGAAAGCGCATTGTTTCTTCTCGCCCGTAGAACCTAACGTGACTTGTCCACTTGAGTCGCAGTCGCCGCTGATAACTAGCGAATAACCGGAAATCTGGTCCTCGGTGACGGTGTAGGTTCCGGCAGGCAAGTCAGAGAAGGTTGTTCCTCCCAGACTGCCGTAGAACGGGCTGCCCGCGACGTTATTGCCGCTGCTATCCTTCACATACAATGTGAAGTCGCCAGGAGCCTTGGAACCGCCATTCACTTGCTTGACTACCGTCAGGCCAAACTTCAATACCATCTTGAATTTCTGTTGGACAGTGTTTGCGAACTGCGTCCAATCAGTGATTTTGCGAACCCAGCCGGGGCCCTTGTCGAACGGTGGGGCAAAGTAGCCGCCTCCAGTTGTTTGTGTCGGCCAGACAATGCTGGCTCGAAGCCACTCTGAGTTAGTTGAAGCCGGACTGCAACTACTACACGTCGCGTCGGTGCCTATGAACTCGGAATCGAACTCATCTTTGTCGGCAGTCATCGCGAGCGTAGTGCGGGCATACGTCAGCGCAGCCTGGGCAGCCGCTCTGCCGTTGGGGCCCCCGTTGCTTTCTGAGTCGCATTGAGTCGCGTGATAGCGGTCGGTGTCGGAGACTGGGCAGGCATTGGGGCCACCGTCCGTCACGAGATTGATGGCCTGCCTCTTCCAGTCAGCGTAGTTTGGTGAAGCCTTGAGTGTGTCCGTAGCCAGATAGATGGCGCTGGCAGTGGGAGTATAGCCACCTAGGTATTCAAGGGCATGCGTGCCACAATTGGTACCTTGGCATAACAGGTCTGCTACAGTGTTCGCCACGGTCTGTGACGTAATGACTACAGGCATCACTTCGACTTTCGCTAGAATGCTATCGCCAAACTCTATTATCGTCAACTCGACGCTACCGTCTTGGGGAACAGTAGCTGGATCCCTGATCGCGGCGGCCAAACCCTGCAAAGCTATATTGAAATTGCTCTGACCAATGCTTCCGGACCCATCGAGGACGAAAGCGAGCTGAACGCTCACTTTGGGGCTACCCGGATTATTCACCGCAACGCCGGATGGATTCGTCAGGGTCACAGTACCGCTGGAACCACTCCAACCATCACCGCTATACGCGGTAACCGTTACACCGTACATTCCGGACGTTGAGGGGGCGGTAATTGAGAACGTAACTGCTAGCGCCCCCCCTAACTCACTGCCGCTATTCGCATACAAATACAACGTTCCGGCAGAGGGAGCATGCGTGCCACTACCTACGTTCCAAGTCTTTCCTGACGGCGGGGTGAGACTTATGCCGGAAGGGATTCCCCAACTAGTTGGTGTGCCGAAAGCAATTGTGACAGAACCTATGCTGGTACTACCCGTGCTCGTGATGGTGACTGTGTACGATGTCGTCTGTGATGTGACTGTATACCATGTCGTCTGTGATGTTCCTAATGATGGAGTGATTAGGGCGACATTGAAACTGACTGCGTCCGTGAATGTTGTTGTCGCCGTGTTGGTTCCGTCTGATGCTGTCACAGTGTATGTTCCAGTGATCCCATCCAACTGATAGGTAGTAGGTGGTGTGAACCTTCCAGAATTATCGGCAGTGACAATCCAAGGCGGTGGATTGATTGAGCCATCAGGCCTGACTACGGTAACGGTGACAGTAGCGCCGGGAGTGAAACCGGCCCCGTAAATCGTTACGGTTTGCTCAGGCGAGTAGTCCTGCTTATCCGTCCACACCGCAGCACCGCTCCCATCTTCAGCATCCCCGGCGACAACGGGAGCAGAAGCACTTGTAGAAGGGCGAGCTGCACTGGACTCATGACCAAGCCTCGTGGATTGCGCGGCAGAAATTGAACCGGCAGAGAGTAAGACAGGCGTACTCGCGGGAACCATTAGCAGCAAAATTAGAAAACAAATGATTGGCCGTTTCCCGGGTTCTCGTAAGGATGAGTTGTCGACCATCTCAGCTTCACATCAGTTACCGTTACGGAATGCGGGAGTAGCGCTGGAGTAAGTAATCGGTTGCGAAACTGTAGTCTAGAAAACAGGGAGAACTTGCTCGTGAGAAAGATCTCAGACGCACGCTCTAGAGCGCTCGTATCTCTACGGGCGATCGTCGCGGAGATTCTTCTACAAGAGATACGCGAACTAAGGAAATGACTCGGATTATTAGAATTCAGAGGCTATTCTGACAGGGGCTAGGGCCTAACGTATTATGTACTATGCGACCAGAGCCATCTGGCGAAATGTCTCTTTCCATCTGACGAAAGGTTCCATCGCCCAAGTCTGAAGTCTTAGAACTAGACGGTCTCGACAGGAGCCTTGAAGCCCGGCAAGTGGCATTGAAAAAAGACAGCACATTCAATGCCCGATATGTCTGGCAAGCATTTCCCGCGAGGGGAAGAGCATGTTGTAGGAGGGAGGGATGGTTAACGGGCGGCTCATCGGCCTAGAAATGTCAGTCGGTTTCTTTCCTTGACGTTGCCTTGAACAGTGGTAGCGTGTTCCACATTCGCTCGAAGAGCTCGTCATGTGCTTTCACGATCAGCCCATGTGTCGTCCAGAGAGCGACATCGAATCCGCGATCAGTCTTGAGATCATCAGGTTTGCTCTCAACTACCACAAGCTGGCGTCCGTCGACTGAGACGAAGCTTGGACCAAACGGCTTGTCGACCTCTCTTAGTTCCACGACCTCTGCGAATTCCTTTGCTACGGCAGAGTTCTCCGATGAGATCGGCGCGGCTAGACGTACGATGACACCGCGGTTCTTCGCTTCTTCCAGCGCCTCTGAATGCGCCTTGTACACGCGCACTAGCCCCCATGCGCTTGTTGCGTAGTTCACTGTCTTGGTTGCGTCGCTGAGTATTTCGGTTAGTTTTCGAAGTATGTCCTTTCGACCGTCTATTCGCCAGAACTCTTTGACATCTTCCGGAATCGCATACTGCTTCGTGTACTTGCTTGATTCGAAGAGTATAGAGAGCGACTGAACGATATCTCCGGACTCCTTTATTTCGCGGTTCAACTTCGTCACTACGGGCAAGAGAAGTTCAGTCGGGGAAGTGGCTGCGTAAAGTTCCGGCTTTCCAGGTATGATGCGCAGTAGGCCTTTGCGTTCGAGTTCCCGGATTGAGCCGTAGGTTTTTGTTCGCGGCACTTGGCCGAAGAAGCTGACTTCGCTCGCTTTCTTCGGTCCCATCCTGATCAGTGCAAGGTAGATCCTTGCCTCGTATTCGGTTAGGCCTAGACGTCGAAGTGCTGCGACCTCTTTGTCCTCAACAGCCAAGCGGTTCCTCAACCCATTCTAGCGTCTGTGATTGTGGCGCGTGGACCTGTGATAGGGGTGTTCTGTATCTACGCGTATCGGTTCCAGTGGACGACAAGTTGCAATTCATGGTTTGGGCGAGGGCTTGCCTCTCCGCCTGGCCAGAAGTGAGATAGCGAGTAGCAGGAGCACGATGAGGGCAAGCAACATCAAGAGCAGTTCGTTGCCCTGGAACAGTTTCGCCAAGGGCGAAGGAGATGCCGGCTGCCCAATCTGAATCAAGGACATGTCGCTATTGTCGTATGTCTGCTCTGAGGCAGTGTTTCCTGGCGGTCCCAGAAGCGCACCTCCCTGAATCGCGGAATTCAAGCTGTTTCCTTCGACGTAAACCCACACTTTGCCTGTGGGATCTTCTGTCACTATTGGGATGTCAGCTCGGTATTCGCCGGGGTTGCCAGTCGGATAGACAGGTGTGTCAGGATACCTATTCGACTGTTGCGTCTCGACCGAGACCATGAGGAATGTGGCGGTCTTGATTCCATCTGCAGGTTTCGAAATTGTTCCAAGATAAGGATCACATGTGAAGTAGACGACCCGGAAGACTATGTCAATTTGGTTACCTGTGTCCGTGGTTGTAGGCGTCAGGTTGACATAGGTCACCCAGAGACTCCCCGTCGGGGGCGCTTGACCGGCCACATGAGCAGGTGCAACCAACGCAAAAAGAACAATCACCATGACGGCTGCTATGGATCTACCGTTCGCCAAAGATAGCATCCACGTCATCACTAAACTCAAAGGTGCTGTCTTTTCTATGCTTAAAGTGTTTCGCAGGCAGAAACGCCGGCCGCGTTGCTTTGGCATCTTGTCTGTGGGTAGCGGTTCTAGCGTCAGGTTCCATAGATGTTAAATTGGGCACAAAAGGAAGCACGCACAGACTGCATCATGCTGATCCTTGCGAACTTGTTTCGTGTATTGATTGCCAACATGCTCGGTGCTATACGCGTCTCTTCGGAAAGGAGGTCGTAGGAGAACGGGATCGATTTGACCAGGCTGTGTAGATCCTGCGGTGAAGAGTTACTTGACTCCGACAGATTCTGCGACAGATGCGGAACAGCCCAGCCTATGCGACCGCCTCAGCCTGAATCTTATCGCCAGCCGGATGAACCTCTTCCTGAGACCGAGCTGAACCATTTGACCAAGCTTTGCGAATCCTGCCGTGAAGAGTTACTTGACTCCGACAGATTCTGCGACAGATGCGGAACAGCCCAGCCTATGCGACCGCCTCAGCCTGAATCTTATCGCCAGCCGACCGAGTCTGTTCCTAGGACCGAGCTGGAATCTCTCAGAGCAAGTCTAGCGGCGAAGATCGGTGACCTCGAAGCCAAGCTAGCAGAGTCCGTACCCAGGCAAGAGGTTGACACCTTGCACCTCAAATTGAGGCAGTTGGAGTCCTTGCTGGCTGTTTCTATCCCTAGACGTGAAGCCAAGGCTGAGGCAGATTCCCTACGCGCGAAAATCACACAACTGCAGGACAGTCTGGCGGGGTCAGTGCCGAAGGCGGAACTAGAAGCGAAGGTGAACGAACTTGAGATCGCTAAGAAGACGATTGAAGACCTTGGATGGAAACTCTTACAGTCCTCAGCCACGGTCGAAGACCTTCAAAGCGCGCTATCCGACTCGGTACCGAGAACTGAACTCGAGGCCATCAAGAGACAGCTGGAATCAAAGATTGTGGACCTCGAAGCGAAGTTGGCTTTCTCGACCCCTGGGCGCGAAGCAGAAGAACTGGCAACTGGAGCCCCCGTCGCCTCAAGACCCGCTCAAACTTCTCCACACAAAGCTAGCGCCTCGAAATGCCCGTTCTGTAAGTATAGGAATCGCCCTGACGCCATATACTGCGCGAGCTGCGGTCACAAGCTTGAGGATTAGAAGGCGAAACTGAAACTCAACGCACAGTCCCCGATAAACATCGGGGTTTGCGCTCGCCTCATTTCTATCAGCGGGGGAAGAAGCTTCTGAGCGACCGCTGAACTACAAAACGAATCATGTCATTCGCGAACCGGACGAGCAAACGAGGCTGGGTGCCTTCTTATCGCATATCACGTTTGATCATAGCGTATACCAAACCTGCCAAACATGCTGCCACAAGAATCAGAAACAGGACCGGTAGCCATGAGATATCCTGCGCCAATGTTGATCCGACGACACTGGTACTCGTGTAGACTGTGACGGGGCAAGTCAAAGTCGGCACATACTGGGACGCATAGGATTGAGACTCCACCAGCGTGCACGAGCACAGGCTCATCGTATAGGTCGCCCACGTTCCAGAGGGCACCAGAATCATGGTGGTGTAACAAGGCAGAGTCGACGACCCAACGAACGTCTCCTCCGTAAAATGAACCGGCATATACATCAAGAGAACAGAAGCTGCGAGGATCAAGACTGCGGAAACATACGCCTTCGCGTTCACGCCTTATCGCACTCGAACCGCCAAGGTTCAACGATTCATTATAAAAGAGTTGAATCGCCAAGACGCGCAATTTGTTGGAGGACAATCGTGAAGAACCGTGCCTGCGTTATCAAAGGTAATATGGTGTCAGGGCATCATGCAGTATTGACGGCTCGGGTGTAGAAGGCTTGAAGGTACTTGTGACCGGAGGCGCAGGCTTCATCGGCAGCCATCTCGTCGATCGCCTAGTGCACACAGGACACGACGTTATCGTTTTGGACAACTTCTCAACCGGCAAGAAGAGCAACCTCTCGCAATCACTAGGCCGCCCTAACTTACGAATCCTCAAGGCGGACATCCGGAAGATTCCACATTCATTGACGAAGACCATTGGAAGAGTTGACAGGGTCTGCCACCTAGCGGCCGTAACGAGTGTTCAACAATCAGTGCGGGATCCCGTGTTCACGACCAACGTGAACGTAGTTGGCACACTGAACGTTCTTGATGTCGCGAAAGCGTTGAAAGCGCAACGGGTACTGTTTGCATCCTCAGCCGCAGTCTATGGAGCGCCCCGAACGTTTCCGATCTCGGAAGATGCCACTGTATCTCCGATCTCGCCATACGGGGCGTCCAAGCTGGCCTCAGAGCACTATCTCGCGTCGTTCGAAACGAATCATGGAGTTGAAGCAGCATCGCTACGACTGTTTAACGTGTATGGACCAAGACAGACCGCAAACCAATACGCGGGAGTGATTTCGATCTTCGCGAGAAGATCCCTACAGGAAAAGCCGCTTCAGATATATGGCGATGGGTCACAGACCCGCGATTTCGTCTTCGTTTCAGATGTAGTCGATGCCATGATCAACGCCTTGGAGAAGAACCTCAAGAGCGGAGTCTTCAATATCGCCTCAGGACGGGAGATAGCAATCCTCGAACTGGCCGAGAATATCAGGGCAATCACTGGGACACACTCACGCATAGAGTTTCACCCACAACGAAGTGGGGACATAATCAGAAGCGTAGCCGACGTGAGCAGAGCCCGAAACGAGTTGGGATTTGCAGCCAAGACAACCATAGCGAAGGGCTTGTCCGCGACACTTCAATGGTTCAAATGAAAGCACGCGGGCACTCCTAGACGTGGTGCCCCTTGCAAGGGAAAACTTTGATCGGGGTGCAAGCGTTGGACAGAATGGAACTGCTCCTGAGCGGACATAGGCCATCAACGACTACGCTGATCAGCTTCAAGAAACGGGAATCCTCAAAGTCAGGTGACTCGAGGCGACCTTCACCTCCGTAGCATTCCCGGAGATCCAAATCCGTAGCCTCATCCCGCACGATAGAATATGCTGCTGAGGTATTTCACTAAGAGGCAACCGCAACTTCACTCCACACCCAGCCCGACATCACCTCAACCTCGTCCGTCCAACTCAAGTCCCGCAAGTGCTAATTCCTCATAGCGCACATGGGCCTCTCACAGATGGGACGACGCTTCATGCTGGAGACGCGAAATCCAGAACCTGATTCATGGTTTGCAACAATGCTGGCTTGGTCTGTGCCGGCGTCAGTTGCTTTGGCTGCCTTCTTCAGCTGGATCATGCTGATTAACAGTCTACGAGTACCATTCTATCTATACTACGAGCGAACCATCTTCCTAGTCTACACATCAAGATCTCTCGACCCGGTGATCTGGCTCGCATCATCGGGGCTAACGCTCATTCTGGTCGCCGCAGAGGGTCAGGGGCGATCTCGTTGGTTTTGGCCTTCAGTTCTTCTTCTATGGCTTGGGACTGCAGCAGGGGCTCTGGGCACATTAGGAGTGATGTCGCAACAGTTGGCAGCTCTCGGTGCAGTCGCCATTCTCGCCGGTTGCTTTCTAGCCGGAAAGGCAGCGACTAGATCCACAACTCCGAGTCGAGCGCGTTTCGTAATCATCTTCTTGCTGGTGTTGTGTTTGCTGATGCTTCCAGTCGAACTCGGATCCATGGTGTACTATGTTCTGTCCGCGTTCCACACCGGCATCGACATAGGCAGATCTTGGGAGCTGATGGAGATGCAATTTTGGTACACAGCGTTTCCACTCATCCCGTTCCTGTATGCTGCCTTTCTGTTCTCTTGGATCTGGGCACCACTGTTGACCAAGATACTGTGGAAACCAGAGCCAGTGTCAGTCTCTAACGCAGCCGGAAAGCCTGCTGGCGTGAATGGACATAGAGGGTGGCTTGTTGTCACAGGATGCTTCGTCTTGTCGGCAGCGTTCCTTGGCTACTACCCGTACTTCCGCAATCCAGCCTATCCACTGGTTGGGGTGGACATCTACTGGAGGAACGCGCTACCGGCAGAAAGAGTCCTCTCCTCATCTTCCTGGCTGGTTGCCGCCGCGAAAGAACGTCACCCTCTCGTCGTTCTAGGAATTGCATTCGTGAGTAAGCTTTCGGGGCTGGGAGTCGAATCGTTGCTCCGGTTCACATATGTCGGCCTCATCCTAGCGTTCGGTTCTGTGATCTTCATGTTGGTCTTCAGTGCTTCACGAAGCAAGTCAATTGCCTCTATGAGTGCTTTGGTATCCACGGTTTCGGTTTCGACAACCGGTGGCATGTACACTGGAACGGTTGCGGAATGGGTCGCCCTGATTGTTTGGATTATGTCGCTCATATCGTTGGCAATCGCTGGTCACAGACTTCGCCAACAATTCGTGTCCACTCTTTGCTTGACCGTTGGATCCCTTGCCGTTCTTTTCATTCATCCGTGGACTTGGTTCGCTATGATGGTCGGATTGATCGCCTATTGCGCGCTCGTCCTTGTCATTCGACCAAAGAAGTATCTTCGCGAAATTGGTCCAGTCATGCTTGTCATCTTCTTCAACGCCGCGGGTTTGGGGCTAAGCTTGTTTGCGCTCATGAAAGCGCAGGGCTGGAGAGTGGCTGAGGCATTCACGCTAGTGCAGCAGTCTCTGGGGAGCAAGTACTTTGGGTTAGGCAGCTGGGAGATCCTCGTGTTCTTCTCACAAATCTGGAGTCAGTTCCTAAACCCAGTTCTACTGGGGCTTTCGATTCTGGGGGTCGTTGTGCTCGCTCGTAGACGCGACAGGCTGTCCTGGATTGTCCTTGCTTGGATCGTTGCAGCGTGCGCGACCAACGTGCTGGCCGCACCCATGGGATACAATCCGCTCGCTGTGAACCGTGGCGAGACGCAGATATTCCGCGCCATGTTCCTGACACCCTTTCAGATCCCGGCCGCCATTGGCTTGCTCCACTTGAAGTCGACTCTAGATAGCAGAATGGGACGGTCACGTCGCGCTAGGGTGGTCGTCGGCCTAGCTATTGTATTGCTGCTCTTAGCGATTGTGAACGGGGCATTCCGTGCGGTGTTTCCACTTCTGTCGGATCCACACAACTATCCAAACCCATTAGCTCCCTGAAGGCCGGAAACGTCGGTTCGCAGGGCAAGATTGCAGCCCCTGATTGAGAGTTAGCGAATCGCTCAGATGGATATGACCCCAAATCAGATCATTGCCCAAGAAGAGGCCGTCCGTCCCGGAGATCATCCGCGGGGATAGAACTGACCAGGGGGAGCCGGCCCCCTCCTCCTAGAGCATGTCCATGTAATGAAGTGCCCAAGCTCCATGTCCAGAATGATCGGCAGTCGTGACTAGACCGTGGCCTGAAACCAGCTGATTTGTCCCGAGACACATCAACGTTAGACCGTGCTGTTAAGGCCGCCATGTAACTCGTGTCTGCAAACGCTAGTCACACCACGCCCACGAGACCCGGCTGCGCTTCTGCTATTCGGACGACAGCCGATGAGCAGGCAAGTGACCAAGAGAAACCATCATTTCTGGTTAAGCCTTGGTCTCGCGCTGCTTCTTCTGGTTCTCTTGGTAGTAATGGAGGGACACGCTGTTGAAGCTGCCACTCTATATCCAGCACGAAGAACAACTCCGATCAAGGACTCTGCCCACGTCGGGGTCAACTACCTGACCCTCTACCACCTCTACGACACGCCAACAGAAACACTTCAGACGGATTTTGCCAGGTTCAAGAGTGATGGAGTCAACACGATTGTGATAGTAATGTACTGGTACAGAATCGAGTCATCCAAGGGCCTCTACAATCAAGCATACATCAACAATGTGATACGCGTGACCAAGATCGCAGCGGACTACGGTCTCAGCGTCATGATTGACTTCCATACACTCATCGGAGACAATGATGCCTGGAGCAATCCCGACTACGTCGGCTCCGGAGCGAATCTCATTGCTAAACCGGAGATCGCAAACGCATATGTAGCAATGGTCTCATGGTCCGCGACTCAACTCAAGGGGCTTCCCAATATCTGGTCCTATTCGCTGCTAAATGAGCCGTGGTATTGGCCGCTGGACGCATCGAAAAAGAACAGCTGGATTACCCTGACTGTGAGTCTCTCCAACACTGTCAGGAAGATCACTGGCAAACCAGTCACGGTACGTTTCGTGGCATCACTCTTCGAACGAGACTGGACCTGGAACTCTACGCTCATGAATGCACTCGACTTCATCTCACTCAATGCCTACGTCTGGCCTGATGCGCCAAACGACATCTATTGGCGAACATTCGATGATTACAAAGCAAAGCTTGGAGCAATTTGCGTCAAAGCAAGCTCCATTGGCAAACAGGTTCAGATCACGGAATTCGGCAGCGCGGCAGCTGACGATACGTTGCAGTCCTCCGACTACCGTGCGTACACTGACATCTTCAAGATAACTCAGAACCTGACTGGCTGGCTTAGCTGGGGCTGGGATTGCGGATACGATTCAAACAATCCGACGTGGACTGCAATTGGCACGTTCTCTCTGATTAATCAAGCAAGTGGAGTCGCACGTCCCGCATATTCAGTTCTAGTGCAGAACAGGTAGACAGGACTTTAGGCTCTTCCTATGAGCCGGCTTCAGTTCGAGCCTGAGGCACAAAGCAAACCAGGATTCTTCTAGAGTTGATTTGTCGGTTCTCAGAAGCTCCGTAACAGGAGAAGCACCGTTGAGGTGAGAGCCCCTCGTTCAACCTAGCCGGGGGAACCTATCGTGTGTACTCCCAGTGACGCACTGCGAAGTTTCTATGATTCACCTATGGACTGCCTTGGGCAGCTTCTTGATCGAGAAGTAGGTCGACGTCAATCTCTTGCGACGGACAATCCAGTCTACAATCGACTTGCGTGAAATCGTCATGTTGCCTGTCTTTGGAAGCAGTCTGAGATGTTTCTATCAGAATGAGTATGAAACGGCATGCCGATCGATACGGTTCTTCAATCTGGCACGAAGGAATTCCTCAAGATTCGCTGCCTTTGCTTCCCAAGTATGATTCCTCTCAACAAATTCCCTTCCCTTCTTGCCCATGCTTTGCAACAATTCTGGGTTCTGGTAGAGACGTTCGATCGCATTTGACATTTCAGCGGGATTGTTTGATTGTATCAGTATTCCGCATTGACCCTGTTCGATGACTTCTCTGTTGAATGGCAGGTCTGACGCGATGACTGGTTTTTCCATCGCAAGGTACTCCAGTAGCTTGAGTGGGCTAGACGCTCTCCACCACCCGTGAATGGGAAAAGCGAAGATACCGACGTCGCATGCCGATATGTAGTCCGGAACAACTTTGTAGTCAACACGTCCAAGCATAGCGACCCTATCCTCCAGTCTCAGCTGTTCGATCATTCGTCTGAGCCCAGTCTCCTCGGGACCAGCCCCCAAAACCAAGAACCGAAGATTCGGGCACCTGACCTTCAAGGCATCTAGCGCCTCAATGGTCTCCCGCACACCTCTCCTGGCTTCGAGTGTACCGTGGTACATCAAAACAAATCCGTCGGAAAAGCCAAGAGATTTCCTCAAGTTCTCCCTACGGGAAACATCCCTATCGGGCACAAACAAGCGAGTTGATACGCCAGAAGTCCAGACGCCAACAAAATCGTGCCTTATCCTGAATTGTCTGCAGATGTCGATCTTGAGTTGCTCGCTCACAACAGTAATTCCAGCGCAGATGTGCTTCGCAAAATGCAACGAGAGCCTGTATTGGAGGTCAATAACCAATCCTCGCATTCCAGCAAGCTCATCTCTCTTCGGCGGGCTCCTAATGTCGAGGAGTATGCTGAACCTTGGCAGTAGTGCGACGAGGATCGTACCGAAAATTGATGCTGAATCCACAAGCACTACCTCTATTCTTTTCTTTCTTGCGAACAGTGGCAAGTAGAACATCATGATCACACAGAACGTTAGGCTCGAGAGGTATTTCCACCGAACCGCAGGTAAGCTGCGGATATGTTCGGAGACGAATCGCGCGTCACAATAGGGGACTAGAAGATGTACAACGTTACCCGATCTCGTGAGGGCGTCCAGCATTTCCATCTGTGTGGTCTGATCCAGATCTGATCCTAGATACTCGTGACAGACCCACAGAATTCTCATAATGCTAGGCCTCCGGCTCCTGAGATCTAGTCTGGGCCAATAGAAATGAATTTCGGGATTGCATTGGCTCAATGTACATCTCAGGCCTCTAGCAGAACGTGAGAGTGTCTGCGCTCACAATAAGGTCGAATACAACAACTGATGTGGAAGTGCTCTCAGTATGCCGTAAGCTTCAAAACAGTGGTGGCTTCAAGTTCTTGTGAAAGGGTGAGCAGATGTAGATTCTTTGGACTACCACAAGCTCTCCCATGGCTTGTTGCCGATTCTTCTTGTGGGGACGATTCTCGCGATCGGCCATTTCGTCGCAACTGCAGGAGTCCTGCTTGTTCCCCGTGAATTCCCATTTGGATTTATTGAGGTGTTGCCTCTTGAGTACTGGCTTGCAGTAGGCATGACCGTGTGCCTGCTCTTTGTATCACTGTCCAGCGGTGACGTCGCATACCTCTGGGTCTCATCTCTACTGTTGATTGTACTCGCTCCTAGTTTGGGAAGCCTAATGCGAGCCTACCCAATTGATCTCTTCGGCGTATTCGCATCAGAACGAATTCTGAGCTCGGGTGGGTTCTCTACCGCGGACAATATCTTCCTGAACTTCCCGGGGTCAACGATCATATTCTCGGTCTTAGTCGCCGCAACGAGCGCATCTTCGCTGTCTGTTGCAAGAGCCTTCGGATTAGTCTACAATGCAATACTCGGCAATTTGTCTTACGTGTTTTTCCGGTGGCTTGGGCTAGATTCGAGGGCCTCGATCTTGGGGGGGCTCGTATTCGTCCTGAGTTTCTACATGCAGGGAGTGCTCGCCAACAGCTCTCTTATGGGGATGATTTTCTATGTTGCAATCACTGCTGCCGTGTTTGCGCACACCAGGATTGTTGCCTCGGCCACAAGAACATTCCTGCTCGTACTTCTTTTCACGGCGATGATTGTTTCGCACGCCTTCTCCCCATTTATGACAATGATTGCAATGATAGCGACTTTGGTTGGATGGAAATACGCGGACGGACTCGTTCGGAAACTGAATTTCAGGCGACTCTTTGGTGATCCTCCACCAACGAGCCCATCGATACTCGTGCCATTTGTTATCACCTTGGCAGCGTACTGGATGTACTTCGCTTCTCTAATATTCACATGGGGAGCCATGAAACTGAAATCATTCAATCTCATGGGAATCCTAAGAGGTGCGGCTTCACCTCTAGTTTCTCCTGGAACGATTTATGCAAGTAACTATTCACATCTCGCCGAACTCTACGCGCCACTCTTGTTTAGCGCGTTGGCAGTATACCTACTGGCATGCCATGACCGGCGTAAGCTGCAATTAGTGCTCTGGCTCCTGGGTCTCGCCGGCACCGTAGTCCTCGCATTGGGTGGATACCTTCAGGAATTCTTTGCGCGGATCTTCTCATTTGCGACTCTCATTTTGTGCTACAGTGTTGCGAGTTTGTTTGCGTCAAATCGAGTCTGGCTTCGGAGAATGGCAATCATTGTCTTGCTTGTGGCCTTGTGCTTGCACCTGCCAGCTCATTATGGTCAAGACTCTTTCCTGGCTGTTCGGAAGACGACCGTCCAGGGAGCGAAATTCATCGCCGGCCAGCCTTTCTCCAATGAGACCGTCGACACGATATATTCCCACGTGATTTACCAATCGGGCGAGCCGCTGAGTTTGCGTTCAGAGTCATTGTTTACGCTCAGCTATCAAACGGAGAACTGGGTTGCGTACACAGAAGGCGACCTCGCTCTCCAAGGTCTGCGCGGAAGACTACACTCTACCAGCTATGATCGCCTGTACTCAAATGGGTGGTTCGATACCTATTCGCCGAGCATGCACTAACCGTTGCTGGGACCATACAAGCCTAGTTAGAGACTAGGTTATCGAGCCACAATGTTCTGCAATAGCCAAGCCATGCCGAATCCCACAGTCGTCATGATCCTCACGGCGAAAGACTAGAGTGGGTTTTCCGTCATATCCCGTGCCAAATGTGCAGCGCAAGTGTCACTCATTCTCGTCAAGCCATTTCTTGACTTTTCGGAGACCCTCGTCAAGTGAGATCTTTGGCTCAAAACCCAACCGTTTCTTCGCTTTGGAACCCTCCGAAACTAATCTGAGGATGTCCCCCTTCCAGCTCTGGCCCGTATAGTGAATCTTGGTCTTCCCAGTCAAACCCAGCATCGCCACAATCCTCTCAGCCAGTTCTTTGATACTCGTGATATCGTTTCCCGCAAGATTAAGCACTTCTCCGACAGATTGTTCCTGAGCCGCGAGAACGAATGCCTCGATCGCATCTGAAACATAGCAGTAGGTCCTAATCTGTTCGCCAGTTCCAATGACCTCAAGATCATTCGGGTTCCGCTCCAGTTTCTTGAGCAAGTCGAGAATCACGTATCTTGGCTGCCTGGGACCATAGACGTTGAATATGCGCAGAACGGTGACAGGGAGTGCGCGTTCTTTGTGATAAATGAGCATATACTTCTCTCCGGTCAACTTGCTAACCCCGTACGGCGACTGTGGGTTTGTTGGATGCTTCTCATCGATCGGCACGTACTCTGGTTCACCGTACACTGCAGCCGAGGAGGCATAGATGATCTGCGGGTTGAGGCCAAGATCTGCTACGGCTCTTAGAACGTTAAGCGTTCCGACAGCGTTGACTCGATAGTCAGACGCAGGATCAGACCAACCCATTGCGGTCTCTTTGGTCGTGGCATTTGCTGCAAGGTGATATATGATACCCGGCCTTGCCCTAGCAATCGCCTTTTCGAGCAACGCGAATTTCGTGATGTCCAACCGAACGAAGCGCGCCTGCTTGTTGACATTCTTCCTTCTGCCAAATGACAGGTCATCGACTACGGTCACGTTGGACCCAAGCTCGACCAGCTTGTCCACCAAGTGACTGCCAAGGAACCCCGCGCCGCCTGTGACCAGGACACTCGTTTGTCCCCACTTCACATTGCATCCCTCTTCTTTGCTACTCAGCTATGCTCGCCTTTTCCCAGATATGTTGAGGCTTTCCCTTGAGAAGATCCAACTGACCTATAGCGCTTGAGACTGCAATATCAAACAGCCCTGCAATTGCTTTCGGTCGGCCCCGCAAGTACCCAACCAAGGTCAGTATCGTCAACACGACGCCAGCTAGGGCCAGTAGGCTTGAGAGACTCAAGAGCAACCCCAATGCAGCACATACGCCGATTAGCAACGCCCAAGGAAGGAAGACGAGTGTCAGCAGATTGATCGGGTAAACAACATAGGAGAACCTGCGATCCCTCCCGCTCCAGAGCACATCCAGATTCTCCAGCAGAACGCGCACGATTCCTCCGGCCCTTCGGCTTCTCTGCTCGAGTCGTCGAAGTGAGCGCTTCTCATAGGGTTCGAAGGTTGTTATGCCCGTGTCCAGGATAACTCTTCCACCTTTTCTTCTCACTTTCATGAACAATTCTGTGTCGTCAGCGAATGAGGTTGGATCGATCGGTGACATCAGATCTTTTCGGAACGCTGCGAAACTTCCATGAGCAACGATCGTGGAGTCGATCTCCGACTCAGCTTTCTGTTGGATGACTTGCAGGTTCCGAAAGCCGCCTTCGATGTCATTGCCACCGATGCGGATGCCGCAGACCCCTCCAAGATCTGGATTCTCCAGCAGGGAAGCGATCCTCTTCAACGCGTCCTTCGTCAACGCAGTTGAGTCACAGTCACTCTTCACAACCACCTTGCCTCTAGCGCTGGAGTAGCCCAGATTCAGGGATGTTGCCAAGCCCTTCCTCTCAGTTTCTCGTATCAGCCTGATTTGTGGGTAGGTCTTCGACAGGTTCTGGACAATCTCGGGTGTCGTATCTGTGCTGCAGTCCACGATTACAAGCTCTAGCTTGTCAGCCGGATAGTCCATCTGGATCGTGTTCTCTATCTTCTTTTTGATCGTGGCTGCTTCATTCAGGGTAGGGATAACCACGGACACGGTCGGAGGATCCGTGACGTTCCTCATCAGTCGTGAGACATCATACCTCTTCGAGTACACTAGAATCGCAATGAAGGCCAATCCGTATGGAATAGCGAGCACAATGAGGATCCAGAAACACACCCAAGACAGCAGAATTACAACACCTCAATCCAAAGAAGAATACTTCTTCTGACCGGCGGACAAGTCTTGGTATAGTTGCAGATGAAGTTTGGCTACACTGTCGAAGCTGTAGGTCGTGCGGTATTTTACGATCTCGCCACGTATTTGTCTAAGAGCAAGATCATCCTTCACGAGTCCAACGATTACGCGCATCATCTCTTCCTGGTTGTGAACGACGATGCCTGGCACTTCTGGTCTCCATGTTTCACCAGTCATCATTATCGGCACAGTCTCGGTGGCCATCGCCCACATCAACGCTCCACTGGGCCCGACCATTCGCGAGTAGCTTATGATGACAACATCCGCGACTTGATGCCAGCGAACAACCTCATCCAACTCCAAGAATCTTGGAATGATTGTTACCCGCTCACCAAGTTCATACTTGACCACAAGGTTGGTCAGTTCCTGAAGATAACCCGTATCACCAGAGCCAGTGAAGCCAGCTATCACGAGTTTCACCAGCACGGAATACTCGGACTTGAGCCTGTGGACCATTTCGATCAGACTCTCCTGGCCTTTTCCTCTCCTTATGGCGCCGAAGGAGAGAATTGTCATCGAATCTGTCTTCTTCACCTCTCTGGACTCGGATACCTCGTACACTCCATGTGGAACCTCGAGTATCCTAGTCCCGGCATAATGGCCATACTTGGTTTTGAGTTCCTGGTACATGGGAAGACCGAACGTAAGCGTTGGCAGAAGCACCATGTCGCAAGTCCGGACGAGCAGACCCTCAAGCATGTCATAGTATGAGGCATAGATGTTGGATAGAACAGCCCGAATCCCACTGATCTTGATGACCTCCCCGAGTCTCTGCATTAGCCAGCGCCTTGACCACACGGTCTGCAGGGTGGATATCAGCCTGAATCCGAACATTCCCTTGGCGAGTGTTATGACGAAAATGAAAGGTTCACCCATTGTGCCGCCATAGTACCTTGTGAACTCAAACTCGACATGCACAATCTGCGGCCTCAGCCTAGCGAGGAGAATCATGAGACGAAGAAGACCGGGAATCGACTTGAATGTTGACAAAAAATTGTTCGAGCCTGACCTCAGTATCCTGTAGATCGGAGTCTGCCCGTCGACAAGTGAGGTCTTGTCGCTATCATCTGTGAAGGAGACGACATGGAGATTGAGCTGTCCCATTGCTGTCTTCTCGAACGATCTGACGAGGCTTTGGGAGAACTCGCTCAGTCCGTGTCTGTTCGGTGGGTAGGGAGTTATGAGACATACGGTCCTACCCCCACCTGGTGCTCTTGACACGGTGATCCCCACATGCCACTAAGCGAGCGCTTAGAACCTGAACTAGACCATTGATCCTTCTATAATGCATCGCGCTGATAATGCGAACAGGTAGGCGAACCTTCACGTTCCTCCTGCTATCAGCAGTCCGCTTTGCCGGACCTACTCAAGTGACTCTGTGACCTTGAGGTTTCGCATTTCCCGCACTAGTCGCATTTCCATCTGCCTTGTCAGCACCGATACGCCAGACAAGATCAATGCTTGTGCTGCCATAACTAGCATGAATGCAGACAATAGAGCCCAGCCTAGATGCCAGGTTGATTTCATTAGGTATTCTGAGATGACCCAGATCAGGATCGACGCTGCAGGGATCATTAGGAAGGCTGAGAGAGCACCATATACGAGTATTGGGTTGTATTTCCAAGCCAACTTGAACGCCGCGAATAGAATTGCGCGGCCGTCCCTCCAGGTGCTCAACTTCCCCTTCCCGATCCTAGGCCTATAGTTGATCGGCACTTCCACGAGCCGCTGTGACGCGGCCGATTGTGCGGCAAGCTCGATCTCTGCAACAAAGCCGGGTTCTTCGAGATTGTAGTTTTTGGCTTCCGTGGTCTCGAGCAGGTACATGCCTGAACAGACATCCGTGATATTGACGCCGAAGAGCAGGCTGAACACCCGAGAGATCATCGAGTTGCCGAATCTGTGCACCCGGCCAATGTGCTTCTTGTCTCTGGCGCCGATCACATGACTATAACGATCGGCATGGTTGAGCAGTCGCCAGATATCCTTCGGGTCGTATGTTCCGTCCCCATCCATGAATAGTACGTATGGTTTCTCCTCATGTTCTAGCGCCGTCTTGACGGCTCCCGCTTTCCCGATTCCGTGTTGGTAAGCCAGCTTGACGCCGTTCCCGAAGGCAATTCTATCTGTCATATCGGTCGAGTAGCCGTCTACGACTATGATGTTATAGTAGCCTTCTTCTTTGATCTCCTGTATGACTTGGGATATCCCGCTGGACTCGTTCAATGTCGGCAAGACTATGGTGACTTGGTCTTTGGCCATCGCGGCAATGATGCGTTGTGGGTCAATCTTCAGATCCAGGACAGCCAATTCTTTTGTTTTCGGAATTGTTTGTAGTGGATCAAGCACGGTCATGCGTCTGCCATCCTTCCATCATAGCAGGTGTGTCCTTGCGCGATCAACGTGGTGTCACCAGACAGCTAGTCATGGGGGAACGTGGCTCCTTGGAATCCTCTAGACGATTGTCACCGATGTTCTCGAGCCTTGGGTACAACCCTAAGCACGAAACGTCTTCTACTTCCGATTCACCACAGAGAGGAGCTTCGATTCGTAGTCGAAGACTGGATTCACCAGCACCGCGACTATCCGCGTGCCGCCTAGCAGAGTCCTCAAGTTGAGGATGTCTTGTTTCTCTACGGCGCCGAGGATCGGGGCCAAGGTCAGATAGACGACCAAGTATAGGAGTCCTCCAACAACCAGATTGATGGCGCCAACCCCCGCACGGTCAAACTGAATCAGCCCGACCGTCGGCACTGCAGCAGCCAAGGCCGCGAAGAGAACCCTCCCACTCGCCTTTAGATCGATACGAGCGTTGAACTTCTCTGAGACCTGACGGATCCCATAGACCGTTGAGGCTGCGTTGGAGACAATGTACGCGATGAGGAGTCCAAGAGGCCCCCAAAGCCAAGCAAGGGCAGGGCCAAGAGGCAAATAGATAGCCAGCGTGACGACGCTCATCACAACAACGACCTTTGTCTCGGCCACACCGTTGAGGAAGCTTCCCACAACCAAGTAGCCTATCGCTGACAGAAGATGGAGCGCGGACAGTAGCACGAGGTATTGAGGAGCCAACGCGTAGCCTTTGCCGTAGGTTAGGAGGATGAGGTCTCGCGAGAAGATCATAACTGCAATCGAAGCTGGAACCACTATGATTGACGAATACTTTACCGCCAAAGTGAACCCCCTCGCAAGATCGGTTCTTTGGTTCCTTGGATCGAACTTCGAGAACATAGGGAAGATAGCTGTCTGGATAGGATAAGTGAGGATCACCATGAACGAGATGAAGTTCCAGGTTCCACCGAAATTCCCGATCTCTACGTTGCTCGCGAAGTGAGCGAGCAGAATATTCTGATACTGAGACAGAAAAACGGAGAAGACGTTGGCGAGGTAAAGAGGCAACCCATAGCGCAGCAGCGCACGCATCTCCTTTGACGCGGGATCCGTTGCTCGATCAGATGAACGGGCATGCTTCGTGAAGAGGATCGTCGCACCCGTAACACCTGCAGCTGCGAGCGCCAACACATATGCTGAAATGGCACCAGTGATGCCCAAACCAATGAGAACAAACACTGGTCCGAGAGTCCCTTTCAACAGTGCCTGCATGATCTGCGTGCTTGCACTGTACTGCATCAGATCTTGCCCGATGAAGGAATTGTTTGTCGCATCGTAGATGGCTTGGAATAGGATCATCAGCGAAGCAAGCTGAATAAACGGTGCTAGCTCCGGCCTATTCAGCACCGAGGCTGCAATCACCGCCGAGCCTGTGTAGCAGATCAAAAATGCGACAGCGCTCACACTGAGTTTGATAAGGAACCCAAGTCTGACCAGCCTGTTTGCTTTGGCGTGGTCGCCTTCGGATCTGAACCTCGCCGGCAACCTGACTAAGGCAAAGTTCATGCCCACGTCCGAGAGCCCGACGAGTAGTGTTGGAATAGTGACTGCCAGTGTGTAGAGGCCGTAGTTTAGTGGCCCAAGGAGGCGAGCGACTATGATTATGCCGATCGCGAGGATCACAGTTGAGGACGCATTACCGATGAATAGGAATAAGCCCCCTCTCGCTGCTTTCTGCGCGGCTCTCGTCAACTGGTCAGTAGACATTTCGGACAACTCATGGGCGACATCGCGTAACTCAAGGCAGGCTCGTGTAGCTGAGGACTATTATTACTCTCTGCTGTCTCGTGTTGATCGAGCTCTCAGCAGGCCCCTCAGCCAGCTAGCATATCAGTGCGTTTCTCTGGTATCTTGTCTGTGCGGGATTGACCAGTTCATCCTACCGTGACTAGGCAATCAGATGCATTGCGTTAAATCATAGGAGCACGTCAGCCATGCAAGCCTAAACCAATGTAGAAGCGTGCCAACGGCTCGTGAAGTTTCCTCTAAGAGACCTTGCAACTGGAATGCTCTCCTACTTGGCGGTTAGAATTCTGGAGGAACTTGCTGCAGGACTCCAACGTCAAATCCGGAGAACCGAGGTCTATGCCATCCACGGCTTCTCCCACGTCTTCTTCGGCATAGGGCTGGTTTCGGCTGTCTTGCTCTTGAGGCCGAAGTCTAGTGCGAGACTCGTGATGCTGGTGGTTCTGATTAGTGGGATAGTCTGGGAGCTCTACGAAGGCTTGTGGCTGAGTGGGGAACCCTTGGACTCGATTGAGGATGTGATGCTGGCAATGCTCTCCGCCTACGCCTTCCTTTGCTACATGAGAAGAAATAACTCGAACAAAGAGCCCAAGAGCTCGAAGATGCCAATCCCCAACTAGGTGCAAGGGAATAGCTAAATGCAAGCAAATCAGTAGATTGCTTGCGGGATGCTCACCATGGTGAAGGCTCAGAATCTGACTGTTAGGCTGGAGAAGGAGCTTGTCAGGAAGATCGAGGAGGAGGCACGAGAGGAGAAGACCGACAAGTCCACCGTGGCCCGTAAACTCATCACGCTTGGAATCGAACAAACTCGAAGGGCACGCGCCCTCGACGAGTACCGCAAAGGCAGATGCACCATCTGGAAGGCCTCAGAGAAGGCTGGAGTCCCTCTGAGGGAAATGATCGAGACGCTCAGGCGTGAGAGAATTCCGCTACACCTGTCCCCGGAGGATGTCGAACGGGCCTGGAGAGAAGCCCTTGGCCCGTAGGAGACCCGTCTACGTCCTAGACGCCACTCCGATAATACACTTCGCCAAGATAGAGAAACTCAACCATGTTTTGGGCATCTGCGAAGCATACATCACCAAGGAAGTCTACCGAGAAGCTGTCGACCAAGGAGAGGCAAGACCCGACGCGATGCTGATACGTGACGCTGTAGAACGCGGGGAGATCAGGGTCTACGATATTCGCGACCGACGCCCAGTAGACGCCCTCCTCAGGCATCCCGAGATACACATGGGAGAGGCAGAGACACTCGCGGCGGCCAAAGAGCTGAACGCCTTCGCCGTCATTGATGAAGCCGAAGCGAGAGCGGTCGGCAAGACCTACGGGATCCAGACGAGAACGGGAACACTCTTCCTACTCTTCAAGCTCCTAGCGGCAAAGCGGGTTAAGCCAGAGGAATGCTTAGGGATCCTCGACGAACTTGTCGAGTCGGGCTTGTACATAGACTCGCTCACACTAACAAGAGCCAGGCAGAAGATCGAGCAAAAAGCCTCCTGACCATGAATCAAACAGGGATAGATCTGTCTCTTCGTTGACACTTATGGTCATTCAAAGAGCGAAGTCGGATAGCTTGCTAACCCTCTGTTTTGTCTCGGGGGATTTCAGTCGTGTCGTCAGAATTTTGTCTGCCGTGACCATCTGTGAGTGACCGTGGACGGCAAATGCAACATAGACTGCATCGTAGATGGATATTGGATTTTCAAGGGATAGCGTGAAGGCGGTTGCCCACTCGCGGTCGCTCGGCTCCGGGTCATCTGGAGGCCTTCAAGCGATTCCATCACCCCGCGAAGTTGTCTTGGCGTGAATCTTGCTACTGGATGAAATCTTAGGGCCGACGCGACTTCATAGGTGAGCAAGGAGGGAGCATGGTCGATCGTTCCCTGTTGAAAGAGCTCTCTCAACCGTCGGGCGGAACGACTGTCTTCCTCTTCGATGAACCACTTCACCGCGACGGATGCGTCTGGGACATACCGCGGGATCTCACTTCTCTCCAATATCGAATCGTCTCTGCGCTGTTGAAATCGATGTATCCATACTTCGACGCCATCTCCCTGTGGATCGCATCAGCCCGCGCGCCGGCTTCGCGCACTCGTTCCCAATCCCTTCCCGTTGCACGTCGCTCTAGTTCGATCCGTGCCTGGATGGCGTCTCTCAGGAGCGCAGACCAATTGACCGACCTGACCTTGCGCATCTCCCTCTTCAAACGGTCAGGAACGCGAACCGTGATCACAGCCAACAGGGCCAACCTCCGAACGAGTGTATATACGGCGTATAGTCACGAATGAGCTTTCCCGAGCAGCCGGAGCCGCTGGTCAGCACGGTGGATGTTGTATTTCAGCGGGAGAGACGGTTGAAGCTAGTCCATTGCAGGCCTCCGCGGGCGCAGTTGTTCCTGACGGATTCTATTCTGCAACGCTTTGTAATCTGCTGTGCCTTAGCACTGTTGGGTTGCGTTTCGTCTTGTTCCATTGGAGTATCATGCGTCTGTAGTTTGTGCCGAGTCCTCTGTACCTTCAGGATGAAGACGCAAAGGTTCCCTAAGATAGGGGCTTGCTGGAGAATGGCCAACCTGTTAGTGGGTTGTGCTGTGGAAGAGAATGAGTCCTGAACTTGTCACGCTGTTGAAGGATCGCCATTGAGCGATGAACAAGGAGGAGATCAGACGCGAAATCTGGAGACCGATTCCCCGATCTAGGCAACACGCGGAGCCCACCGCTACGAAGGGGCCGTTTAAATATGTGTAAACGATATTCATAAATGTAAACAGGAGATTGCATTTGTCGAAGGGCGTTACGAGGCAGGTAGTGGCCGCGAGACTACCGAGGGAACTCGCACGTGAAATAGAGCGAATAGCGGCCGAAGAGAAGCTGGACAAATCTACTGTTGTCGCCCGTGCGACAGGACTCTACGTTAAGCAGTGGAAGCTTGAGAGAGCGATTGCACTGTACGACGAAGGAAAAGTCACCGCCATGAAGGCCGCCGGCCTCGCCGGCCTCTCGATTTGGGAGCTTCTGGAAGAACTGGAGAGAAGGAAGATTCCTGTGCGATATACGGCGGAGCAGTTCAGGGAAGACTTCGAGGCAGCGCGTAAGGGGTAGCTCTCTCAATTGGCGAAGGCCCTCGTCTTCGACGCAACGCCATTGATCTATCTGGTCAGAGTCTCGCTAGGCGAATCTTTGAGGAGGCTCAGCAATCCAAAGTTCGTGCCGGAAAGCGTCTACGAAGAACTAATGAGGGGTGAGACTGAGGGAAGGCCAGAGTCTTCTGTCATACGTGAACTGGTCGAGGACGCCACAGTAACGGTCACCCGACCACGCAACACATCACTGGTTCGAAGGCTCGTCAAGATCGCGGCTGAAGACCCCAGGAAGCCTCTGCACATGGCTGAGGCCGAAGCGCTTGCTCTTGCGAGAGAGCTTGATGGAATCATGATCGCAGATGACCATGTAGCAAGGGCCATAGCCAAGATGATCAATGCGGAACTACATGGAACAGGGTATCTACTCGGAAAGATGTACTTGGAACACCAGCTCTCAAAGGAGGAAGCCATTACAAAGGTTGGAGAGATGCGGAGAGCAGGTTGGCGGCTGAGCGAAGACGACTACCGCGAGATCCTCAACTACCTGGGCGGGCTCTAGAGCACCTCCCGCCGACCTTGACCTGGCCCCCTGCGCAACCTAACCGTTGGAAGAAGGAAATCATGGCAACTCTTCATACTCTACGCCATGAAGAATAACCGCCGCTTCCTACATGCCGTAGACTTCCCGAGAGTAGCCTTGTCGTGGGATCTCTCACAGCAGCCAAGTTACTCATGAGTGCCTACGTCCCGCGCTCAAGAAGTGACAGTCTCTGCAACAGGCCGCTACGGGGTCGAAACAGCAGAAGAGAGGATCTGCTCGGCAACTCTTCTCTGCGACTCCGAGCTCAGCTTCCTGAAGTTGCGTTCGAATCTGGGCGTTTGAACGATTCTATGCCTAGGCTTCAACGCCTGGCTCCTCAAGAAGGGTGCGAAATGCCCGAGTCTTGCCTCTTCTTGCCTCTCTTCTGGAGAGTACGATCTCACGCATTAGCTTCTTGTCCTTCATGACGTCCATGGTTTCCAATAGTTGTTCCAGAAGATCCCTGGTCTCCCGTATGAGGGCCAACTGAGATTTGTCGACAAGCAGTGTTGCCAACTCTTCCATCACCACATGAAGGACCTATGTCTCGAATTAACTTTTTGCGCCTCACGGCTGAATCATTCTAGCAAAACCGCTCAGAAATGGTTTAGCGCTGACCGAGGGACGAGTTTACCACCGACGAAGACGAAGAAGCTGTTCGTACTCTTCTTAGTTCTCAGCGATCAATTCATGCAAGTGTAGACCCCGCGGTGGTTTTTCTTAGTAGAGGCCCTTTCTTGGTCCATCTGAGGTCCGGATCGACCGAGGATGGTCAGCATAACTAGTCGCTGGTCGAGTTAGTCGTGTCCGTCTTTGACTTGTGCCTGCCGTTACTCGCAAGCAACTTCAGGAGCTCATGGTTCTCACTAGCGATCTCCCGAATGAGCTTCTCATTGGGACTCGTTGGGGCTGCCACGTTCAATCCACTCCTGAATCTGCTCAACACTCTTTTTTCTCGATGTCCTTGATAAAAGCGTATGCGTCTCCAAAACGTTCGATCCTCATCCTTCTACCATTCCGCTTGAGAAACAGACAAGCAACAAGGAACCCGGTTCGATGGTTCCCACTCCCGAAGGCGTGAAGTCTAACCATCTCCTTCAGCAGTACGGCAGCCTGGTGGGTGAGCCCCTTGCCTTCCACTCGCCTGACACCATCAAGGACCGTCTGAACCGATTCGGGAGACCGTCTGACCCGGTGGGGGTGTTTGTCGTTTCCAAGCGAGAGAGCGATGAAGTTCGAATAGACAACATCCTCAACTGATGGATACCAAACCGTTGCGTGCGCCCTCCCGCCAGCACCTAGACCCTCCCTCCATCTCTCGCATACTTACCGTATTAGGAATGAAGGGTCAGAGGATGTCACTGCAGCATCATGCTTGCGTTCTTGTGCTGTTCTCCGCATAGAGAGCAACGTTTCGACGTGCCACGCTCCGACTTGAACCGTACGCGGATACCGTACTCTTCCCCGAGTTCACTGATTCGCTGGCGGATCCCCAAGAAAGGCTGTTGGCATGAAACGCGACCCGATATTGAGGCTACTGTTGTAGAATGCGATCGAGTCCACCGTAACGATGCGCCTTCGCCTCTTACCCTCTAGGACTGGACAGTATCAGATGATACCTCATTCAAAGTGAGAACATTCACGATCTGACCGAGCCTCCTGAGATGTCTATCATCAGAGAGCATCGCATCCAACCGCTTCACCCGGGCAACGGAGGAGTATGTTGCCACGTGAACAGCATCAGAGGCATAGATGCCATGTGAGGCGATCAGGATCTCGGAGTCTGACAGGATCTTCTCCGTGACCGCTATGAATGAGATCCTGTGTCGTTTCAGTTCCCTCAAGTTTAGCTCGACAAGCTCTTTGGGTTTTCCATCTTTCTTGAGTGCTCTTGCAACTTCAAGAAGTGACCATCTCGAGGTGCATGCGAACCAGTCTCGCTGCTCGTCAATGGTTCCAAGCAGGTCGACCATTCTTGTGCTGTCAGGTTCCTTCTTGAAGAGCTTGACCAGTACACTCGGCTCCAGGTAGAGCCTCAAATCTCGTCCTCTTCGCGGTGCCCTTCCTCAACCAGATCACTTGAGGTTCTTGAGCTTGGAGCGATCAGCTCGTTGATGACCTGAAGCATCCGCAACCTGTCCTTCGACCTGAGTTCCAGCAGATTCAGATAGAGCCGCACGGCACTGCGTATTGCTTCGCTCTTGCTGATGAAGCCGTACTCTCTAGTCAATCTGTCCAGCAACTCAGCTTCTTTCCTCGTGAGCTTGGCAGATACGGAGACCGCTTGCACCTCAAGCACCAGCAGTCTACTGGAGTAAACCTCATAATAAGGAATGTTCTTCTCCATGCGCTTCAACGCGAGAAACGCACGCCATGCTTCATTGTTCTTTCGAACGATCTGCTGCGCCTAGCAGAGCCAACGAGCGGGACATACTTCTTGTAGGCTTGCGGGTTCCAATCCAACTTCAAGTAGTCGCCGTATTGCTGGCGGTGGATGTAGTTGACCTCGTTCCAGAGCTTCCCGCAGTTCACGGCCAATGCTTGTAGGATGCGGTGCTGTTCCCGTGTCGGGGCGAAAGAAAAAGGGGTGGGGAGTTCTGTGGGAACTTCATTTTAGTGAATGTGCTTGACAGCGCCGACGACTAGCGTGTACGAAGTGTTTCTTGTCCGATCGCTAAAGCGGAACATGTAGGTGCCTGGTAGGAGTTGCATGTCCTGCGTGAATGTCTTCCAGCCGCCTGCATAGTAGCTGGTGCATTTGCCGCTGTCTGAGTGAACCTGCACTGTCTGGAAGACAACGTTGGGATTCGTGGCTACGTTCTGGCTCTTCTTCTGACTTGCGCCAGCCCAAGAGATCTGGAAAGTATAGGTAATCGGAAGCAGCTCCATAGTGGTGGTTGTCTTGCCTCCACCAAACGTCTTCCACCCGCCAGCATAGTATTGAGCTCCCCCGCTCAACTCGCTACCGGCGGAGGAGAGGAGTTTCATTGTTGCCAGTGTCGTCTGGAAGACCACGGTCGGATTCGTGGCTACATCCTGGCTCTTCTGCTGACTTGCGCCAGCCCAAGAGATCTGGAAATTGTAGGTGCCAGGCGGCAGCACCATGCTGACCTTTCCGTCGCTGCCTGTGGTGCCGAAAGAACGCCAGCCGCCGCTGTAGTATTGCACCATGCCGCCGCTGAGTCCATTTGTGCTGCTGTCCAGTAGCTTGACAGTGACGGTTACTGTTGAGGAAGATGGGGTGACAGTCACCTTGAACGATCCTGACGCCTCGTTACCCGTCTTATCGGTTGCCGAACAGGTCACCGTGGTTGTTCCTAACGGAAAGGTGGAACCTGAAGCTGGAGTGCAGGTAATCGGGATGGAACCATCCACGAGGTCTGAAGCCGAAGCTGAAAATGTGACAACCGCTCCCGTACCTGAAGCCTGCACAGTCATATCTAATGGGATGCTCAGCTTTGGAGGAGTCGTATCAACAACAGTTACCTGGAAAGAAGCAGAGCCAGTGTTGCCTGCCTTATCCGTCGCGGTGCACGTGACCTTGGTCGAGGCTAGTGGGAAAGTGGAACCAGAAGAAGGCGTACAAATCGGCGTTATGGAACCGTCAACAAGATCCGAGGCAGTCGCAGCATAGGAGACAACCACGCCGGTAGGACCGGCAGCCTCCTTCGTCATGTCCGACGGAACCGTCACAACTGGCGGAGTCTTATCTTGAACGGACGTCGACGTGCTTGTCGATTCACTAGTGGAATAAGTTGATGTGCTTGTCGCGGAGGATGTTGAACTAGAAGTTGTTGACGTACTTGTCAATTGTGTTGTGGAAGATGTTGAGCTGGAAGTTTGAGTGATCGTTGCTGTGCTGGTTGATTGGGTAGTGGAGGATGGTGAACTAGAAGTTGTTGACGTGCTTGTCAATTGTGTCGTAGAAGGTGTTGAGCTGGAAGTTTGAGTGACCGTTGTTGTGCTGGTTGATTGGGTAGTGGAGGATGGTGAACTAGAAGTCACAGTGGTTGTTGTGGTCTGAGATCCTACTGTGAACGCGAGCTCTTTCTGGTTGTTCGTTTCGTCCAGCTCCGCTATCTTGTTGTCCGGATCCACTACCCACTTCGTCGTGTGTGCGCCGGCTTGAGCTGTGAGAGGGCCCACATACCAGGTCTGAACTTCTGCGGCAGCTATGTTGTCTGGGCCTCCGCGCCCATAGTCGCTGTCATAGTAGACGTCGAGGTAGTAGCCGGACGCCGCGTCTTGGCCGATGTTCTTGATCGTGGCGACAATGTTGAAGGATTGCCCGGGCGATACTTGGCTGATGGGTTGGCCGACTTGCGATGCGTCCTCAAGCCATATGCTATCGATCGTCAGATCGGCCGAGGCAGCGGCATGCACCGGGAACGACAGACTTGCGAGACTGGTCACGAGGAGAAAAAGCAGCGACCAGCCCAAGGGAACGTGGCCTCTGCGCTTGTTGAGCAAAGAGTTGCCGTGCCTCCTATCATCAGTGAAGGGGAGAGGAATTCTCCCAGACCCTCTCGAAGAGATTCTCGTACAATCCAACTAGCAGCTTGTTCGTTGTCCAAGCCGCTCTGTCTGTACCCCTATCCACATCGAAGTCTCCAGGGGAGTTTTCTATGACGACAAGTTCTTGTCCGTCAATACAGACGAAGTTCGCAGCGAGCGGCTTCGTAGTTCTCCTAATCTTAACGACAGCAGCCAGTTCTTGAGTGACCAAGTGGACATCTTTGCTAGTCTGCGCTAAGACTCGGACAGATACGCCGCGTTTGCCCACCTTCTCCAAGTAATCAGCATGGGCCTTGTATGCTCTCACTAGGCCCGCAGGTGTCGCGTAGTAGCTTATGGATTTGACGGCGCGTCTTAGCATCTGGCCGACTCTGTCGTAGATCTGCTTTCGTCCGTCAATGTGCCACAGTTCATTCGCCTCAGTGGGCAGTTCAAGTCCGTGAGCGCCCTTTTCTTTGAGCGCATATTCCTCCGCAAGCTTCTGAACAATCTCCAAAACGGACGCTGCCTGATCCGCGATTTCTCTTGCCTTCGCGTTCAAGACTGTGAGCGGTGATACGGCTGTGAAGGTTTCCGGTATGCTGGGCGTAAGATGGACCAACCCCTTCCGTCTTAGGCGGCGTAGCACTCCGTACAACTTGGGGCGGGGCACATGCGAGAGAAAAGCAAGCTCGCTTCCACCGAGCGGCCCATTCTTGACGAGGCCGAGATACGCCATCGCCTCATAAGGAGTCAGGCCCAACAGCTGTAGAGCTCTGATCTCCTCACTGTCGATCGTGGGCGCGATGGGAGATGGTTGAAGGAGCCTTAGCTGCGAAGAAACCAAGGAATCACGATCAATACGGAGCGATTTGGGGTTGGGCACGTGCAGTTGCATTGGAATTGCCTTCGCCATCGGGCCCTCTCCAACCCAATATATCGGGCATGGATATATGGTATATTACTGTACCGCCTCTGGGACGTGGATGGCCCATGCCGGCCGTCCTCACAGATGGATGATATGGACCATCGCGCGTGCGGCATACAGCTTTCCAATGTATCTCCCAACTTCCCATGGAGTGATTTGCGTCCCGTACGGATCTCACTCCCTGTGCTTTTCATCTAGGTTGTTCTCGTACGATGTCTCGCCAAGAGCCTCCTTGAGGAGTCCATTGCTCTACAAGAAGAAGGGCCCTTTTTCGTCGTTGCCTACTTGGTGCTCACCGTTGAACTCGGACCATCAACCCGGTCTATTTCGAGGATCACGCGCTGCGCTGGTTTGGCGGCGGTCATCGCTGATGATAGTTCCCGCTCCTCTTTTGTGAGCGTTAGGCGACCGATCAGTTCGGCGAGGAGTTTCATCGATGCCAGGTTGTAGTGGATTGTCTGCGCATCGCTTGTCTTCAGAAGGTCCAGAAGGAACTCCACAACCTTGGCTTTTAGGAAGCCTGACACAATCTCGGCGTAGTAGGAGAAACCTATTAGCCCGGCGGACTGTAGCATCAGTCGCGTGGAGACACAGTGAGGATCCATTGGTGAGACGATCACTCGAGTTTTCGTCGGTCGTCACGAGGGAAGGGAAATGGTACGTTGCGAGCTGCCCCGAGCTTGAAATAGCAAGCCAAGGGAAAACCGTGGAATTAGCCTTAAAGAATCTTGGGGAGGCTATTGAGCTGTACCTTAAGGATGAAGATGCGAAAGTTCCCGATGCCGATTATCGACCTATGGTCACTGTAGTCAAAGTTGTCCGAGCTTGAGCAAGCTTCCAGTTATCTCGGGCCGTGAGATCGTAAGAGTCCTTACCAAGATCGGGTTCGCCATCGTTGGTCGCAAGGGAAGTCATGTTAGGCTGAAGAGGCGACGAGCCGAGGAGGTATTGATCGTCATAGTCCCAATGCACCGAGAACTTGCGAAAGGCACTTTGAGATCCTCAAACAGGCAAACCTCACAGTGGAGGACTTGCTTCGACTCCTGTAGCTCTGCTCAAGCCTGCCCCCTTCGTCCGGGCGAACGTGAAGAGAGCATCCTCTGTGAACGAGGCAAGTGCTTTGAAGCTCCGTAACTTACCGGACAGCCACACTAGCTAGCTTTCTCTTAGCAGCCGCACTATCTCGCGATAGAGTTCAGGACCACATCTCCAACCCGTTTCGATCATATCGTCGATCGCGTTCACCGCCTCTTCTTTGGTGAGCAGACTGTTGTTGATCCCGAGAATGATCACGTGCGGTGTTCCAACGAAGTCGATGTCGTAGGTTCTTGCCACTCTCCTCGCAAGCAGGTCGTCCAGAACAGCCCTATAGTTGAATTCCTTGGCAATGGCTAGCGTCTCCGCGTCTGGCTCTTCGAGACCGCGGATCTTCGCAAGGGTCCGGGGAAGTACAATGTCTGAGGCATCTGCAATGGTGATTGCTTCCCCCTCGAAAAGGTGCGCCAAGGCCAGCGCATCAGCCAAACCTTTGGCCTTTCCTCGTTCCACAACTTCTCGGAATACAGAGCGAGCGGCAAACTTCCGCGTCGGTATCGCTTCGATTAGGCTGGCGTGTCCCACTTTTGTCAGATGGATGAGGGGCGTGGCGTCGAAGATGAGCGGCTTCATTCCCCTGAGGCCTTCGCTGCCTTCTTCGCATCTTCCTGAAGTTCTCCAACGGGAAATGTGACCCACTCGATCTTCCTGTCTCTCACCAAGTCGACCAAGTCCCAGATGTCCAGCTTCGCAAGTTTGGCAGCTTTCGCCATGGTGACTTTCCCCTCCCGCAGAAGATCGAGCGCAGTCCTCTTCCTCCACTCCGAGATCCCGATCTCCAAGATCATCCTTACAGCCTGCGCCTTCTCCACTCCGAGGAAATCCATCACATCTCGAATCTCCTTCTCAACCTCTCTTGGAACTCTCGTAGCGAGGGGACGAAGCACCATGACGATCGTATACAAGCGATACCGCCTGCATACTTAAACCCAACTCATGACGCAAATGGGCTTTTCCTGAGGAGGGCGGGGTCATCTGGGCTGTCTAGGATGCAACACGGATATACGACACATATGTCCCACCCATACCTGGGGAATGCGTATGGCAAACGTGACGATAACCGTCCCGGAAGGACTCAAGCGGGAGATGAAGAAGCGTAAGAGGACCAACTGGAGCATGGTCGCCCGCAAAGCGTTCGAGGAAGCGATACGCCAAGAAGAGATGACTAGGGCGGCGGAGGAGATCGACAGACTCCGAACCTCTAACAAGACGCCGGGCTGGAGCGGAGCTAAGGAGGTTCGAAGATGGCGCGACGCCTCGAAGTCGTCATAGATTCTTCCGTCGCGGTGAAATGGTTCAGCGAGGAAGAAGCGACATCCCAAGCGTTAGAGCTCAGGGACTCGCATGTGAAAGGCCACGCGACACTGATTACGAGCCAACATCTTGCATGTGAGCTGGCGAACGCGCTCCGCTACAAACCCGACTACAACAAAGAGAGACTCGCAGAAGCCATGAACCACTTCTACAAGCTCCATCTCTACGAGGCACCCATAGATTCGCAGCTCCTATCCCGTTCATCAGAAATCGCGTTCAGGGGAAACGTAACGGTCTACGACGCGATCCCCGTAGCCCTAGCAGTCCTCAGGAAGACCAAATGCATAACAGCCGACCAAGACACTCAGTACGCGAAACTGAAACCGAAAGGATACCCCATAGAACTCCTCCGTGCGTGACTCCATCATCAGCCAACCTCTCGACCGTGACTGCTTGCTTCACGATCGTTGTGTCGATGCGTTCGCTCTTGTTTGCCTCTTAATGTCTCAGCGTGAGCGCGATGTATCCCAGGTAGCGGCGAAAGATGCCGCGACTCATACGCGCAAACGTAAGCAATCCCTCTTCAGTGAGAGTCTCAACATACGCGCATTGAAGCCTGTAGGCTTCAACCATGTGTTCAGGTCGCAGAGGTTCAAGCTCGACCCTCCGCATCTTGTTGCACGCCTCCGGCAAGAGTCGATGAGTTTCAAAATCTCCCTACTATCTATGAATCGTCGAACGTGGATCTTTCTAGTCCACTGTGTCTGTCCGATACGTTTTTGTATCGGTAAGGTCAGGCCGATATCCAGGCGTATCGGGTGGGTTGAACTATCTAGACAGCAGAGTGCACGACAGAATCTTGGAGAAGAAAAGGAGACTGGATGCTCACCGTCCGCTGACCTCGTCAACGGTACGCAAGGTTCAGCGAGAGATGGAGCTCGAATACATCTTCAATTCCAATGCCATTGAAGGCAACACCATCAAACTACGGGAAACACAACTCATCCTAGAACGAGGCCTGACCATTCAGGGAAGGAGTCCTCGAGAACACTTGGAGGTTAGGAACCACCCCCGCGCCATCAAATACGTAGAGAGAATGACAAGACGTGCCCTGAGGGAGCAAGACATCCTCGTCCTTCATCAGATAATCATGAAGGGGATTGATGACGAGGCAGGAAGATTTCGCACCGCAGAGGTTAGGATAGCGGGAGCCGAGTTCATACCTCCGCCAGCTTACGAGATTCCACATCTCATCAGAAAGCTAGTTGACTGGTGTAACCGAAATCCGGACGAGTTACGACCGATAGAGCTGGCCGCGATCCTGCATCATCGACTCGCCTGGATTCACCCCTTCCACGACGGAAACGGAAGGGTTGCGAGATTGCTCATGAACTTGGTGTTGACAAGAAGCGGCTACCCGATTGCCGTGATATTGAACGTGGACAGAAGCAAGTATTACGATACGCTGAAGAAAGCCGACAATGGAGACCCGACCTCATTCGTCAATTTCGCGGCATCAGCAGTTGAGCGTTCTCTGGAGCTCTACCTGAGAGCTTCGGAGCCGACAGGAAAGCAGGACAGGCTGCTCTCCCTTTCAGAAGCTGCCAAGATGACCCCGTATACTCAAGAGTATCTCAGTCTCCTGGCTCGAAAGAGGCGGATTGCGGCAGTGAAGGTTGGCAGGACATGGATGGTAACAGAGAGAGAAGTACATCGATATCTGAAAGAAGCACAAGGCGGTCGACCTCATCACCAAAGGGATTAGGTACAACCGGCGTCCAGGACTTTCACCCAAGCAGGCTTTCGGACACGCACTGACTTCGCAGGAACGGGAAAGAACGGTCGCTCAGCTCAGAACTCCAACACAAGCCTGCATGACGTTAGTGGAAGTTGACACCTCTAAACGCTCGAACCAATTGAAAAAAGAAGAAGACACAAGAAGCAGGAAAACAGGAACTTCATTTCCGAATAGGAATTGATTTATAGAGTAGGATCACGTCAATCCGGTGGTGGAGAACCCGTTGGGAGTCATTGTCAAGGTCACGAGGCGAGGCCAGACCACTCTTCCCATGGAGCATCGGAAGAGACTTGGCATCAAAGAGGGCGACCACTTGCTCATTGAAGAGACCGCGCAGGGACTTCTTGTCCGTCGCGTCCCCGACATCACGGATCTAGCAGGGGCAGATGCAAAGTACGGCACAATTGAGGAGGCTAAGAGGATGATCGAGCGAATGAGGGAGGAATACTAGAGGGACTTGGAGGTCATCGACTCAAGATTCCTACTAGAGCACTTTCTCTCCGACGACGAAGATACAAAATCGAAAACCTCCAGACGCCTCAAAGCCATGATTGACAAGAAAACCGGCATCTTACCCACGATAGTTGTCACCGAGATCGTGCGCTACGTCTCCGAAAAACGCGGAAGAGAAGAAGCAACGATCAGATACCTATCGCTCACGAGAAGCGAACTCACGATCGCTGACTTGACTGCGGAAATAGCAAGAGAAGCAGGCCTCCTGAAAAGTCACCACCCGAATATACCGACCGGCGACTGCATTGTCGCAGCCACTGCCCTAGCCACAAAAGCCAAGATCCTCTCCGACGACACACACTATGACAACATCAAAGGCATAACAAGAACCTGGCTTTAGGACGAATCATTAAGCAGCACACACTCCACTTGAGAGATCGCTTTTCGCCTTGTGTTCTCTTGCTGTGGCCGACACGATCGAATCCGCAAGACCCCAACGCTTGGCCTTCCTCTTTCTCTCTGAAGCCAGCAATCTGAGGAATGTGGGAAGGCTTATTATTCCCACATTGGAAGTGGGTGACGGATGGTGGGCCAATCGACCGAGCTTATCGTGGACGAGAAGCACAGAGTCACGCTTCCAAAAGCGCTGAGGAAGAGCCTCGGAATAACCTCTGGAACAAAGCTTGAGGCCGAGGAGAGATCAGGAGAGATAATCATTAGGCCCGCTGTACCTGTCAGGAACCCGACAGACTCGATCTGGGGACTTGCGCCGCGGATAGTTCAACGGAATCCCAAGCAGCATGCACGCCAGGCCATTGCCAACAGGAAGCGATTGGGCAAGTGATCGCTTGAGGTTCATCGAGACCAACATCTTCCTTTACGTCATTACAGCTCACCCCGAATTCGGGCCCGTAGCTAGGAGGATCCTTGAGAGGATCGACTCCGGCGAGCAGGCTATGACATCAAGCCTAGCGACAGCTGAAGTCTGTGCGTGGCTCGAGTATCACAAGAGAAAGACGGAGGTCGAGACCTTCCTGAAGGCCATTGAATCCTACCCGACCCTACGAAAGTCCGAAACGACATACGGCGACGAACAAAGAGCCCAAGAGCTCGAACACGCCCATCCCCGACTAGAGTTCTTTGACAGAGTCTACCTTGCACAGATGGAACGACTGAAGATAACAGAGATCTACTCAAACGACAGAGCCTTCGACAGAGTGAAAGGAATCAAGAGGATCTTCCAATAACGCCAAAGTGGTCTGCATTCCACCCCTACCGCATTGAAAGGGGAAGTATCCTCTCAGCCCCCATCGCTTTCTTGATCGGCGATGACTAGGTGAGGGTGATGCGCTGCTAGAGTTCTTCTGGTTTCCCGGCGGAGGATGTTGCTTGACGTAGGATCGTGAAGATCGTGGGAGCGAGGAGGACGAGCGAGATGCCTAACCCCTCAGCGGTGATCAGTGGCGCATCAAGCCACGATGATGGATACCACAACAGAACCGTACTCCGCATGTGGAATCCTGTGCTAGGCCAGAGCTGAACTGACTGACTCAAGAGCGGCCAGAGTATGGGAGTGGACGTCTGAAAAAGATCTAAGAGGATGTGAGAGAACACCCCGAACGCCGCCAACAGCACTAGCGACCGCGCCGTATTCCGTCTCCAAGTCAAAGCAAGAAGGCCGAAGATAACGAGGCCAACCACGATCAGGGAGTGAGTCGGAGACCTGTGACTATTGAACAGCACATCCAGATCCGGTGTGAGGGCGATCAGCGAAGCGAACGTGGCTTTGCGCAGATCGAACCCTACTGCTCTGAGCGACACGAAGGGAACCACGAAATGCAGTAGTGGCTCAACCATCAGCGAGACCAAACAGTCGGCTGACTGCAGGAATGTACCTTATCAATCTTGCAATATTCGTTTGAAGGGTTCACTGTCTTTGAATGTTCTCCACTGGTTCTCGTAGCTTGGTACTCTGCTGCCCGCCGTGAAGTAGGCTTGTCGTCGCTCATAGTTTGCCATGTTCCACAATCGCGCTGATGCGTCCGCAAGCGCGTGCAGTTCTTGCTCTTCCGCTTCAGTTGGCGTGAGGAGGATCGTGTTGGTTCGCTGCATTGCATTCACTTCTTATCTCGCTTATCCCCCGAATAAAGTTCAGGGGTTCGCGCTCGCCTCACTTCTATCAACGGACGACATATTTGATCGCTGGGGAATTGGAAAGTACATGAAGGGCAGTCGTCGGTCGGGCGGCTGATTCCGGCCAAGCTGGAATCCATTCTTGATGTAGAATGGGATTGACTTTGGTTTGGCGTTGACAATGACGAACTGGCATCCTACTTCCTCCCTGAGTGCTATGGCTTTCGCCAGGGCAAACCTGCACAATTCGCTGCCATAGCCGCGCCGTTGGTAGTTCTTTTCGGTGGCTAGGCGTCCTTCTCATCTCGCTTATCCCCCGAACAGAGTTCAGGGGTTCACGCTCGCCTCATTTCTATCAAGTTCCAAACTGGAAGAGGAAGAAGAATGCCGGGTTCCGTAGGTGGTTCGTTCTAGTGAATGTGCCTGACAGCGCTGACGATTATCGCGTACGACGTGTTCGCTGTTCCATCGCTGAGGCGGAACGTGTAGGCGCCTGGCAGGAGCTCCATGTTCTGCTTAATGTTCTTCTCATGAGCTGAATTGCGCAGCTCACTTTCGTCTGCTGGCTCTAGCGGCGGCGCGTCTTGACGAACACACCTACAGTAGCCATGCAGCCGACGAGGCCGATCACCGCGATCCATGGAGAAAGCAGTGCAACGTCATCAACGCTACTGACCGTGCCGCCTACAGCAGAAGGCAGACCGCGCTGAAGTTGTATAATCAGATCTTGTGAGCCATCAGTGGGCACAAGTAGGATTGCAATCGATTGGCCGCATTGTGGATAGAAACTTTGATGTTGCAAAGCGGCTTGTACAAGGCAATTTGCCCTAGCCATCTCGTAAGGACCAAGTGTTGACAAATCATCTGCAGTAATCGCGTTTGGGCCACCTGTGAGAATCCAGATCGCAAGCTCAATGTCACTCCACGTATACTGGGTATGGGTACACGAGGATTCTGTACCAATGAAATTCTGGTTGAGCAGCCAGTTAACTGGACCGCCCATGTTCCCTGGGTATAGAAACTCGCCAGCAAATTTGGCGGTGTCGTAGCTTGAATAGACATTAGCGTTGACTTGAGGACCAAAGCTGCCGTCGAAGCCTGGAACAATAGGCTTTGCAGTAGAGGCGCACCAGCTTGGGTACTGGCCCGATATGCTAGCAGGGGACAGGATATTCATTGTGAGGTAGCTGACAGTGCTAGCTGGTGTAGGGTACATGTAAGATAGGGTGAAATCAGCTGTGGCTGGCAGGGCTGGCAGGGCACATTCAGCGGGAGTTGGTGCATTATAGCCGGTGAACGACTGCTGAGTGTTGGCTGCAACTGGTTGTATCAACATCTGACTACTGACTACTGACATCAAGGCAAAGATGCTCAAGAGAATAATAGCAAAAGCACGCGTTCGCCTTACTTCTTCTGTTCTCGTGGTCATTCTCATTCCCTTCCTTCGTTCAAGGCTCAAGGTATTTAACTATTCTAGGTTCGCTGTTCTTTCGTTTCTGTCGGAGAATGCCGGGTTCCGTGAGAGGTTCGTTCTTGTGAATGTGCCTAACAGCACCGACGACTATCGCGTGCGACGCGTTCCCAGAAGAGTCCTCAAGTTGAGGATGTCTCGTTTCTCAACGGCGGGGGATCGGGGCTAAGTTAAGATAGACCACCAACTAGAGGAGTCCCCCGATAACAAGGTTGATTACGCCACTGAAAGGCCAGAATTCGAACCTAATATTGGGTCACCCCAAATCTGTTCTGGGCGATTCGGTGGCTATCGCTTCCAAGTAGGATCTGTATTCCCCGGTGTGTTTCTCAGCGAGCTTCCTGACTTGGGCAGCTCCGATGTAGCCCATTCTGTACGCGACCTCTTCGATGCAAGCGACTTTCAGTCCCTGCCGATGCTCAATCGTCGACACGTATTGAGCTGTCTCAAGCAGCGAGTCGGCGGTGCCTGTGTCGAGCCACGCGACGCCCCTGCCTAACTTGACTAGCCTCAGCTGATCACGCCGAAGAAACTCCACGTTGACATCGGTGATTTCAAGCTGACCCCGAGAGGAAACTCTGAGACCTTTCGCGATTTCGACCGCGCTATTATCATAAAGGTATAGGCCCGTGATTGCGTAGTTGGACTTGGGGCGTTGTGGTTTTTCTTCGATTCCAGTCAGAGTTCCGCTTTCGTCCAAAATGGCGACACCGTATCTCTCGGGATCCTTGACTGAATATGCGAAAATGGTTGCTCCCCTGTTCTGAACGACTGCTTCCTGCAATATTCCGGAGAGCCCATACCCATAGAATATGTTGTCGCCCAGAATGAGTGCCACAGAGTCTCCGCCAAGAAAGTCTTGACTTATGGTGAGAGCTTGTGCAATGCCTCCCTCGGGGTTAGACTGCTCGGCGTAGGAGATTGATAGGCCTAGTTCCGACCCGTCCCCCAACAGTCGACGGTATAAAGGCAAATCCTGAGGCGTGCTAATTAGAAGGATGGTTCGAATCCGTGCAAGCATCAAAGTGCTCAGTGGATAGTAGAACATTGGCTTATCGTAGATCGGAAGAAGATGCTTACTAATGACCTGAGTGAGCGGATAAAGCCGCGTGCCAAGACCGCCTGCCAAAAGAACTCCCTTCATCAATTTCGCCTCAGACCAATTCTAGTAGATTTTTGGAGAATATGCAATCGTAGCGTCCGTAGATACTTAACGCTTTGACTGATGAATTCCGGGAGTTGAATCTGCAACCGCGTTGCCGCATAGTTCTTCCTGAACTTCAAGAAGTTGACTCATCCTCCCTCATAGCATCGAAAGAACCAAGGGTCTCTCATGATCTCTACGATAGTACAGCAAAACCAAGGTTGTCAACATAGATCTCGCTCAGCAGATATTGCAGATTCTGAGCAAGTCTCCCGATTCTGTACAACCTGTCGAAGATCGTCCAGGACATGATCTAAGATACAGCCTTGATTCCAGTGGCATTCGAAACCAGCTTGGATGGAAGCCACCTTATGGATACAGAGAGGCACTCGTTGAAACTGTCGGTCGGGTGGTACGTTAAGAACGAGTCATGTTTGCGATGGGTATGAGCTGCTTAGGCCCCGTGTGCGTTAGAGGCCTCAGTCGGGTTCCGGCGCTCCGTGTAGGACTACGCCTTGCACGGTTCACTCCTTGCCATTTGTTCTAGGCCGCGGCCCACCCCGAACAGTTCCATGCTTAGTTCTCTTTCAGCCTTTCCGATATTGAGAGACGAATCCCTTGGCCTTCTAGCGATCCAGTCAAGATCCTTCATCTTCACCGGCAATAGTAGACTCTCATCAAGATCGAACTGTATAGCTATTCTCCGAGCAAAATCGAATCGGCTGATCCTTTGGCTTCCTGCGATGTGCAGTGTGCCCTGGCTCCTTAGCTCGATTGCCCTGTGAATCGCATCCGCCAAATTGCCAGCAAAGGTTGGAGAATTGATGTGATCATTCACTACTTTCATAGTCTGGCGTTCACGGAGTCCTTTCAGGATCCACGTTGCGAAATTGAGTTTGGTCGGGTGCCACCCGTACAGAACGCTCGTCCTGAGCATCAGGAAGTCCGAGGAGATCGACGCTGCAATCCGTTCTGCTTCAAGCTTCGTGAGGCCATAGAAATTGATGGGGTTGGGCTCGTCTGTTTCTGCGTAGTTGCCTTTGTTGCCGTCGAAGACGTAGTCGGTTGAGACGAATATCAACTTGGCTCTGACTCTTACGCAGGCCTGTGCGATGTTCGCCGTTCCCTCCACGTTGATTCTCCGAGCGACATCTCGCTGTGTTTCGCAGCGATCCACGTTTGTCTCGGCCGCTGTGTGAACAACCACATTAGGAGCGACGGTTACGATTGACTCCAATATGCGTTCTCTACGAGTGATATCGATAGCGAGGCCATTCTGACCTTCCAGCACGTACCTGTCGATCCCTACAACTTCATAGTCGTCCTTCAGGGCACTCATGAGGCTCCTCCCGAGGAGGCCACCGCTTCCCGTGACCACAACTCTCGTTTTAGACGCCTCTTTGGCACAGATCTGTTGGAGGCAGCCAAGAGGTAATAAAGTTGGGCTGATCCAGTGTGCGAATGTTGGGGCTGCAGGTCGCATGATCGATGGTGTCGTTCTCCGTGAGCTGAAGCCGATACCGGACGAGCGGGGATGGTTGATGGAGCTGATGAGGTCTGACTGGGACATTTTCGAACGGTTCGGTCAAGTCTACTTGACGACGATATACCCAGGCGTAGTGAAGGCTTGGCACTACCACAAGAAACAGACGGACAACATGATATGCGTCAAGGGGATGCTGAAGCTGGTGCTGTACGACTCCCGGAAGACTTCTCCGACGTACAAGCAGCTTGAAGAGATCTTCTTCGGCGATCGGAAACCTCTGCTCGTGAAGATTCCCCCAATGGTACAGCACGGGTTCAAGGCGATCGGAGGAGAAACCGCGTACGCGATAAACGTCCCAACAGAGACGTACAACTACGAGAGACCTGATGAGTTCAGGCTCCCGCCTGACACAAGACAGATCCCGTACGACTGGGGCCTCGGGCCAGGTCTCAAACATGGATAAGATACTCGTCACTGGCGGCGCAGGCTTCATAGGCAGCAACTTCGTCCGCCAACTAATCAACGAGACAGACTGCAAGATCGTGAACCTAGACAAACTCACCTACGCAGGGAGTTTGAGAAACATCATGGATCTACGGCACGAGAAGCGACACAAGTTCGTGAAAGGTGACATCAGGAACCGCAGACTCGTGAATTCACTTCTTCGAAAGGTTGATGCCGTCGTGAATTTTGCGGCGGAATCACATGTGGACCGCAGCATTCAGACACCGGAAGTCTTCATCGAGACGAACGTTCTTGGGACGCAGGTCCTTCTTGAGGCATGCCGCAGATTCCGCGTTAGGTTTGAGCAGATTAGCACAGATGAGGTGTACGGCAGCCGTATTGAAGGATCCTTCAAGGAGACAGACGCACTTAGCCCGTCAAGCCCATACTCCGCCAGCAAGGCGGCTGCAGACCTGCTCGTCAACGCCTACTTCGTCACATATGATCTAGACGTGACAGTGACTCGGAGCACAAACAACTACGGCCCAAATCAACACCCGGAGAAACTCACCCCTAGACTCATCACGAATGCCCTTCTCGGAAGGCGCCTACCCATATACGGAACCGGAGAGAACGTCAGAGACTGGATCTTTGTAGAAGACAACTGCCGAGCAATCCGACTCATTCTGGAGAATGGCGAGAAAGGTCAGGTGTACAATATCGCCGGCGGCAACGAGAAGAAGAACATTGACATTGCGAGAGAGATACTCCACCAACTATCCCTCCCGGAAACGTTGATAAGATTCGTCACGGACCGCCCGGGACATGACCTCAGGTACTCTCTCGATTGCAGGAAGATCCAGCAGCTAGGTTGGAAGCCTCAGGTCGGCTTCGACCAGGGCCTCCAGAAGACAATTGATTGGTACGCCGCCAACAAGCGGTGGTGGCGTCCACTAGTCGACCAGTCGACTGGCAATCCATCAACGGCCCTTCAGAGAAGCGCCTGACTGCGTCACCAGTCAGCCAGATTGAAGAGAGAATCTCATCTACGCCGTCATGCTGGATCATCTCACTCACGGCCCATTCATGGTCACGGATGCAGGATTACTTCACCCGCCGAGCTTGTGACGATCCTGAGGTATGAAAGAAGGATCCCATAGCCTTGGGAAATGCCAAGCCTGAGTATAGCGAGACCGTTTCTCCAGACGGACGAGACGCATTAGCAATCTGACCGCGTGAATGCGCAGGCCGCTCTGTTTCGGGTAAGGCTCCACAAGCTCAAGTTCCATATGCGGTGACGGCACCGGAGACCCAAGCGTTGAAGGACAGCGCCAGGATCGCCTTACCAATTCTGTGCCTCTGACGAGGATGTAACAGCCTTGCAAATTCTGATATGTGGAGTCAATGGAGATCGCCGAACTGGCAGACTTTCCAATACAGGCCACTGGCCTACGGCTTCTATGTGTGACTGAGATTCAATGTATATGGTGACAACAATCTGGGCCTCCACCTGAACGCGGTAGCATACAACCGCAATTTCCCTTTTTCTCGTTATCAAGATACTAGGATGACGTAACTTGGACAGAAATCCTCTGGTCACACCAAGGACTCCTGACTCGCAACGGGTAGCATCCACAGTGCCACCAAACAATGAAACGACACTCGGCACTCACATTCGCGTTCATCTTCGTTCTCCTTACGATGGGATACTCCAACGTTCCAGTTCGGGGTGTTGCGGCGGCCACGGTTGATAGATATGAGGTATCAAGAATCGGCGGAGCTACATGCTTGACTGACCTGATTTCTCAGGCTACGGAGACTTGTTCGGCGGACGCAAAAGGAATCTTGGAGAAGGCAATTGGAAAACTAGCGGCCGGGCGGACTTGGCAGGAGAAGGTGACGGTGAAGGGCGACTTCATGATAGACAACAGCGTTGATCCCCTTGCTGTTCCGTCCTACACTATTCTGGAGCTGCTTGGCAGTCTCAAGGCTCAAGCGTATGACAAGACTCTGGTGATAGTGAACGGCTCCAATGTGACCTTGACTGGCGGCACCTACGATGGCAACAGAGGCCAGCACATTGACACGGCAGATACGCCGATCAGGGTTATTCAGCTAAGTGATGCCTATCACGTTCTTGTTCAAGATGTGAGGATAGTTGACGGCTACGGCCGAGGCCTCGAAGTTGATGATGGTGGAGACAACTTGATCCAAGGCGTGGAAGCGCAGAATTGCTGGCGTAACTTCATGTTTTGGTCAACAGACCCGTCGATACCACGCAATCATAGAGCCGAAGGTCTGACTTCTCGTTTCGCACAGGGAGGCAACGGCATTGACTTCGGCACAGTAGGCCACGTTACAATCTCTGGGATTGAAAGTCAAGAAGACAATCCGGTGGCTGTCTCAATCGACTCATCTAATCATGTGTCGATCACTAACCTAAGGTCGCTCTACCGTGGCTTCGCACTAGTATACGCCGGCTACAACAACACGGAGGAGATACTACTCGAGAATGCCCAATCACTCGGGTCAGGTGGCGGAGGCTTCGCAGCCGAGATTAGAAGCAATTGGAACATTAAAGGCCTGACTCTAGCTAATGTAAGCGTAGCTAATCCTAGAGATGATGCGTTGGCTTTTCTGCGCACAGGTGGTTCGGGCACGATAAGCCATATTCGTGTCAGCGATCTCCAGGTCAGTTGGACTGGAGCTGCAAAGTGTGACGTAAGAGCCACGCCTGGTGTTCAGGATATTGCCTTCTCTTCGGCGCCGGATGCCAAGAACAGTCTTAGCGTCTTCAGAAGAATAGATCCCTCGTCATCAGAAGTCTGCGACAGGTTGCCGTCAGTCTCATCTGCGAGAAATATGACTTCTTTGACTCCAGGTCCCACAACCCCCACGGGCGCGGCGAGCTCCCATATGTCTTCAACTGTTCCCTATGCAACTACCTTGTTTGGGATCCCTAGCCTGAGCGTCGCATCGGAGCCAAGGCTCCTGGCTTCCCAATCGAACAGGTATCGGCCGGACTTTTAGAAGACGTTGTTGCGAAGGGTCTAAGAGCATGCGGTAGCCCAAAATGTCGGCCATGGTCGTTGCCTTGATCGATGCGCCCCGAAGACTCGGCAACGTCGAGTTCTCGCTCCGACGACTTTTTCGTCCTCTGTTGTATTTCGCAGCGTACGATGTTTGCTGCATTTTGATTCTTGCCCTAATAAAACCCGATATCAACTCTTGGTTTTTCGATGACGCGTTCGTGCTGAGTAATGGGCTGCAACATTTCATAGATTTCAGGCCGGGATACCCGCCAATCGGGAAGCTTCCGTACACGCTCCTGTACTCTGTCTTTAGAGGCGGCGAGTCAGTCATACTTTACAATCTAGTAATACTGAATATCGTGATCTACGTTACTTACAGACTACTAAGCAGGATAGGAAGATCGCGAGAGAAGAAGATACTGACTGCCGCTATTGCTCTGAACCCACTCATCATTCAAACATTGGCTTTGAATCACGCGGACATTCCTGCGCTCCTCCTATTCTTGCTGGCTCTGTACGGGCTGGTTAGGAAGAATCCTCTAGAGGCGGGCGTCTTCTCCAGTCTAGGGCTTCTCACAAAGATTTACCCGGCGTTGTTGGCTATCCCAGCATTCTTGATCTTCCGGAGATGGAACGAAAGGTGGGTACTGATCGCGTCGTTCGTCTGCACGGCGCTCTTGATTTCGGCGCCATTTCTCGTTTCGGATCCACTGATGTATGCGAGCACATACCTTAGCCACTTGAGTAGGGGCCCGAGCGAGTCTATCTTCGCCCTCTTGGATGGATACTATTCCCACACGGGTTTCAGACACCCCACGTACGAAGCGGCCATCTACTCCTGGCAGTTTGATTCGATATACGCGCCCTCCTCCTACGATAATTTTAGATACGCCTGGACCTATCCCTATCTCAAGTCTGCCAGCTCGCTTCTTCAGCTCGGCTTCCTTCTTCTCTTCTCCATAATCGCAATGGCAGAACAGGATCCAACAGCGCGACTGAAGAAGGCATCAATAGCGCTACTATCATACTTCATCTTCTCAGCATTCTGGAATCCTTTGCTTGCGATTCCGGTTTTCATGCTCGTCCTGTTTCTGGTCTTGGGAAGAAGTACCTCATACCAGATACTTGCGATGTCCAGTCTGATCATAGTTGATGCCTTCCATTATTCGATTTGGACTACAGACCTTCCAATACCCAAGGAACTCAGTCTGCTGACAGTAGTAGCGCTGCGAGGCGCAATACTCTCAGCCATATTGTTGACATGTTGGAGATCGCCCAAATGAAAGCAAAAGCACTCGCAATCCTGGCACTGATTCTCATCCTAATTACGGTGACAGCACTCGGATGGAACCTGTACTCATTCGCAAGGTCTGACACTATCGAAACTAGATCGTCGAAGGAGGCCAGCATCAGTTCGCCCGTCATCATTGAAACCCCGAGTTTCCATAAATACGATAGAATCTACCTGACCATGAATGCCGACATCCCTGTTGCAGCAATAGAGGTGCAGCCGCACGAGAGCTTGATTCAGCTTCCAAAGGACGTGGAAGGTAGTGGAACAGATTTGACATACAGAGGCCTTTCTCAGGAAGGATTCTTCTATGTGGCCAACTCTACCGGCAACGCGCGTTTTCTGGTAACCGTGTGGCCCAGGATCCCATATGCTGTAAGGAATTTTGAGGGCAACCTGAGCTACGAACTCATGGACTACAGCGATCGCGAAGGCAAGTATTTCGATCTGAAGATGACGGCTCGAGAATTCACCGCAGCAGGGTTCGCTCAGCTCGCCTTGGCCCATCTTTTTGACCAAGTCGCTGAACCAGACCTGCAAATCGCTGGAGAGATCAGACTCCTAGGCGGCAGAATTGCATACGCCAATGTAATCCTTGGCACTGATACGGAACTTCGAGCATTCAGGGTGGCAACTCCTCCTCTTGTGAATGGTTCAAGCCTAGACTTTCATGTCGACGCCGCCACGAAGGAACTCTTTGGCAGAACTGGACTGGAATACTTCTTTGGAGAAAAGATCTTGTTCATAGGTTTGGGAATCGGTCTCAATGAGAAGGACTTTACTGCCGGTCAAGTGCCCCAAGCAGAAATTGCAGTGGGCGACATCACAATTGTGAACGGAGGTAAGATCTCCACGATTGAAGCGACGCCTCTGAATGAATACAAGCTGGACTACATCCTTTACGTATTTCAGAAGTTCCAACCTGAGTATGTGCAATTCATGCTGGTGGCAGCGCTGATTTCTGAGGTTGCCGCGTGCACCTTTCTCGCCATAAGAAGATGGAGAAAGGATCGCTCTGTTGAAAATTAAGGACTTCCTTGCCACTGTGGAAGAGTCCGATCCGAGACCGCGTACCTACTCAGCCAAGTTGTTTCACACGCCAAGATATCGCGAGATCACAACACTAGTCAAGCAGCACGTCGGCGGCGAGATAGGTATCCTTTTCGATATAGGTTGTGGCCGAGGGCTTTTCCATGATTGGCTGTTGGAGGCGGGCGTTGAAGTTGGTTTCTATGTGGGGGGCGACATTGACCCAAGTCGCCTGAGGGAAGTCAGAGGGGAGAGGATCGTCCACGATGCGCAGCATTTGCCTCTTAGAGAGCGATCAGTGGATTGCGTACTCTGTTCTGAGGTTCTCGAACATCTTGAGAAGCCCTTAACGGCATTCGGCGAACAACTTCGCGTTTCAAGGAACTGGCTCGTGTTGAGCTTTCCTCGGGAAGAACTGAAGAACGCGATTGGATTCAGATATCACGAACATATCTCGCGAATAAATCCCAGTGAACTCAAGACCTTTGCAAAGAACAGGAGCTTCAAGTTAGTCGCCAGCAGGAAACTCCGGTTTGCTGTACCCCCATCAGTGTTTGACCGCCTTTTCACGTTCAGTTGGAATAGGTTGAGGCTGTTCTCGACCGCCTTGAGAATCCTCTCGACATTACTCGGAATGATGTGCCTAATAGAAGATTGTGTTCTACTTTTCGAGAAATCTGAGAAGACATGAACAGCCGCCGAACGCATATCTGACTGGCTTTTTCGATCGAATCCTCTAGATGGCACATTTTGGGCCTTTCGGGCCTAAGATCTTCAAGATCAGTCCCTAAATTTTGGGCTCCCACAATCGTGACATGTGGCAGAGTCCAGTACACGAATGAACTAGCAGAGGATCGCCGAGAGCCCGTGACCATAGAAATCAAGGCACCGGATATGTGGTACGTGTGACAAGAGCGGTTTTTCAGAAGTGCTTTACAAATCAGACAGGCGAGACGTTGACAAGGCACGCACGTGGAGGTCTGGAAGAGCAATGCGCCTCTTGTGGCTCAATTGGAGAGACATTCAGCATCCTTGGGCTGGAGGCGCTGAGGTGCATTTGCATGAGACTGCCAAGAGACTCGTGAAGATGGGCCATGAGATCACCGTCTTATCAAGCCACTTTGAGAATCTGCCCAGGCATGAGTGCATCGACGGCTACGAAGTTGTTAGGGTGGCGGATAATGACAGATATCCGCTTGGCGTATATCCGTTGCTCGGACGGTTAGCAAAGCAATTCGACATCGTGATAGAGGACTACAACAAAGCTCCGTTGTTCGTGCCATTCTTTATCGGACTCGCAAAACGGACGCTGCTAATAGTCCATCACCTCAACCGAAGAATCTACTTTGGAGAGCTATCACGAATCAAGGCTATCATCGCGTACGTCCTCGAAACGATAATGCCGTATGTTTACACGAGGATCTTCAGGATCCAGATGGTTGCAGTTTCCCAAAGTACAGCAAGAGAACTCCTGGCGCTGAAAGCCGACCCAAAGATGGTGACCGTAATCCATAACGGGGCGCCCAATCCTGGAAGACGCTACTTCTCGTGGGAAGAGAAGACGCCTGAACCAACACTAGTCTACCTGGGCAGGCTGAAAAAGTACAAGCAGCCCGAACATGCTCTGCTGGCATTCAGACTAATACTGAGAGACTTTCCCAATGCGAAAATGGTGATTATGGGAGAAGGAAACAGGCTCTCCTATCTCCAGAATATGGTGGCGACACTGAAGATACCTAACGTCGAGTTTACAGGGCGCGTTGACAACAAAACGAAGAATGATTTCATGGCAAAGGCATGGCTGCTGCTTCAGACCTCGCAGAAAGAGGGATGGGGTCTCACTGTAATCGAGGCAGGAGACTGCGGAACCCCAAGCGTGGCCTACGATGTGGAAGGACTCCGCGAATCAGTCCGTGATAAGACAACAGGCCTGGTGGTCAAGCCGAATATTGCCAGCTTGGCGTCGGCAGCGATTGAGCTACTTGCCGACAAGGAGAGGCTACGGGAGATGAGTCAACGCGCGATGGCCCATGCAAAGAGCTTCAGTTGGAACGACACTGCCGCAAAGTTCGACACTCTTCTCGCGAGATACTCTTGAATTAGCTGTCCTTTTAGACTTCTCCACAATCCGGCCCACATGAGGAGATCTTGAGCAGGCATCCTCGAAACATGCCTCTAGATCCGTCGTAGAGATACAGCACCAGAGCAAGTAGGTTACACAACTACTAGAGGAAGCTCACTCGTCACGAAGACGCCGCCGCTGGACCTCAGCCTCCACCTCCTTCCACCAGACGGGCCCTCATTCAGGAAGGACTAGAGGCTCCCTACAGGTTCTGGAAAGAGGGCTCGAAACAAGACCACCCCCTTTCTTGACCAAGTGACTTTGCTGTATACTTCTGGAAGCCTTTGGGAGTGCAACACCTGTTCCATCGATTTGGTCGTTGGAGCTCCTGCTTGGAGCACCGATGCAACTAGGCCGTGTAAATAGAGTGTAGGTTCGTCACACGATCTTCTTGGCCCAGAGCCCTCCGACAACGTCGTTGACGATCACGTACAAGTTCGTGTCCGTAGCGCATCCAACCGGCCCGGAAGTGGTTAAGCCGCCTGGTGATTGCCAACCAGACCAAGTTCCTGACACGCCCATGCTATTACTCCAGATGCCACCACTGATGTCCCTCACGAAGAGATAGAGGTGATCCCCATACGCAGCCATACTCGGTGGAGCCGAAGTCACCCCATTCAAGTTTGTCCAGCCTGACCAAACTTCTGCAGAATCCATGCTACGCACCCATATGCCCCCGCTCACATCCTCAACAACCATGTAGAGATGGTTATTGAACGCGGCCAGCGATGGACTGTCAGGCGTCAAGCCACTCAGCTGAGTCCAACCATTCCAAGACTCACTCGTATCCATCCTGTTCAACCAGATAGCATTGGCGTAGGGAGAGGATCCCCGCACGGCCAAGTACAGATACCCATTGAATGCTGCTGCAGCAGGTGAGCTGGGACTCGAACCGGTCAGAATAGTCCAGCTCGACCAAACCTCGCCAGTGTTCATGCTACTCATCCACAGATTGCTCTTCGCATCCCTCACGAACAAGTAGAGTCGACTGTTGAACACCGCACACGCGGGAGCTGACGGTGTTAGACCTCCGACAGGCGACCAGCTTGACCAGGTGCCTGTACTGTCCATGCTGCTCATCCAGAGCGCGCTACCCTGCGGATTCGCACCATTGTCTCTGACGATCGTGTAGAGGTGACTGTTGAAATAGCACGCTGCAGGCCGAGAAGGAGTCACCCCACCCACAGAGATCCATCCGCTAAAGGTGAACGTGTTACCTGCTCCAGGAGTCTCAACGTTACCAGCAACATCAGCAGCCTTCGAGACTACAGTGTATGATCCTGCCATCCAACCAACTCCTGACGAATCATAACTCCACGAACCAGCCGAGTACGATGCGGCCAGCCAAGTTAGGCTTCCCCACGCACTACCTGTCCAGTACAGGCCACCAGTAACACGCTGGAGCGTGATCATTACGGAGGAAACACCTGAACCTGGATTGCCATCCGCCAGATTCGGATCAGAAGCAACTCCACTAATCACAGGTATCGAGTTCACTGTGCTACCCTGCGCTGGAATCGACACTGAAGAAGCTGGAGCTGAAACGTCCAGATAGAAGCCCGTTTGAGCGCTGCCATCACCGGATGAAGCGTAGATAGTACAAAGGCCTTCTCCCCCCATAGCGCCTATCATGAAGTTGCTGGAGAAGACTCCGCCAACGGGCGTCAACGCGTCAGCCCAGATACTTACGCCATTGTGATCTTTCACAACGATTCCAACAGTCCCCGAAGGCGACACCGTTCCCGAGTAGGAAACAGTTGCCCCACGCATATAGTACTGCGGCGAAACAACATTCAAAGTGACTACAGTCGATACGGGAACCTGTTCCACGCTGACACTGTAGAATGTTGAGGGACTGTTCATTGAATTATAGGAGGTCTTGATCCAGTCTGGGGTTAGAGGAATATTCACGATGCGAACTTCATCGAGCATACCGTAGAACCATCGGCCAGCGTTGTCAGGGGTGGCACCAAAGTTCACTGTGTGGGTATTGCTTGTTGATCCGATACTTGTGATGTCCATAGAAGGACTGGGGCTACCGAAGGGATCACCATTAATGTACGTAATCATCTTCTGCTGTGTTCTGTCAACGACAACCGTATACATATACCAAGCACTTGCACCCCGCGCAGGGCAAGTCCCTGTGTCGAGTCGAGCATAATGCGTACCGTCTGAAATTGAGTCCGAACATCCCACGCTATCTGTCGTGGAGAAGACCACTTTGTATCCGGCATCTGTTCCCGTCGCAGTTCCGGTTTTCTTCCCAACCAAGTCCTGCGTATGGCTAGACCCCCAAATTGAGTTGACCCAGAACGTGAGGGAGAATGAGCCTGTGCCAAAATTCAGACTTGAACTGTCCGGTATGCTCACGTAACCGCTAGTCCCGTCAAAGCTGTCGGCACCGCCAATCTTCCCAGCGACCTGAGTAACTCCGCCAGTCACCGCCCCATTATTGCCATGTGTTGTACTGTCAAGGTGTGTACCGCCAGTCAGATGCTGAACCATCATGTAAGTGCTGGAATCCCAAACACCTGCGGGATTCTGCTGATTACTTGCGCCACTATTGCCATAGTAGAGGTAGAAGATGGTGTCAGTTGTTGATGAGAGATTGGGAATCTTCACCCATGCAACAAGATGACCGGTTCCGGAGTCGTACAGTTCAATCTCATGATCAAGCTTATTCGCCGATCCCGCGCCATCCATGAACAATATGTCATACGCGTCAGAACGAACCTTAGGAGGCTTCAGATCAACGCTCGTAATGTCAACCAAGACTGGAAAGTTGGTCAGAGGAGCGGATACCTTCGTATGATCAACCGTTATCGATCTACGGTACGACCAGCCGTTCGCCCAAGGATCAAACGCTGACGGTGGATTGACGGTCAGCATGAAAGTCGTGGTGTGGGTTTGTCCTCCACCTGTTCCAGTCACCGTGATCGTGGGTGAACCAACCGGCGTCGAAGACAATGTGCTGATCGTCAATGTACTCGAGAAGGTTGGGTTCCCCGACAATTGACTAAAGCCACACGACGCGCCAGAAGGCAGACCCGACGTGCAAGATAGGCTTACAGACGCCGTTGAACCACTCGTCAAAGTAGCAGTAATCGTGTTGAATCCAGAACCACCCTGCGTGACAGTGATCCCACCACTGTTACCCAAACTGAAGTCGAATTCCGGAGGTGCAGCGTTGACAGTTAGTTGGAATTGCGTGTCATGACTCTTTCCTCCGCCCGTACCAGTCACCGTGATCGTGTACGAGTTGACTGGAGTTGAACCCGTAGTGGAAATCGTCAGAGTGGAGCTGAAGGTTGGGCTACCGGATGCGGGACTGAAGCCGCATGAAGCCCCAGTCGGCAACCCTGACGTACACGACAAGTCGACGGACTGAGTTGAACCACTCGCCAAAGTAGCTGTGATCGTGTTCGAACCGGAACCACCCTGAGCAACCGTAATGCCACCACTATTGCTTATGCTGAAATCAAACGATGGGGCACCACTCGTTTCTTCACTACCAAGACCGAAGAATGTTGAGGGACTATTCATTGAATTGTAGGAAGTCGTAATCCAGTCCTGGCTTAGGGCTGTTTTCACGATATTGACTTCATCTAGCAGACCGGCGTAATATCGGGGTCCGTTATCGGGGGTTGCGGCCAAGTATAGAGGTCTAGCGACGCTGGATGATCCGATGGTGTTAATGGGCACGGATTTATCAGGGTTGCAATTGGAATTCGCGCTGTTTACGCAGAGTGGAACTCCATTAAGGTACTCAAACATCTTCTGATTTGTTCTATCTACGACGACGGTGAGCATTGCCCAAGCATTTGTGATATAAGTGGAACTGCCTGAGTCGAGTCGAGCAATATTAGTTCCGTCCGAAAGTGAAGAGGAGTACCCGAGGGCTGTAGCTAGAACCAGTTTGTATCCTGGATCTGTCAGACTAGCCGATCCGGATTTCTTCGAAATCATATCCTCCGTTGATCCGCCTCCGACCGACGTGTAGAACCAATATGTATACGAGAATGAGGTTGTACCGTCGAAATTCAAACTCGTACTGTCTGCAATGGTTACATAACTACTGCTGAAGCTAGCCGCATTACCAATCTTGCCAGCGACTTCAGCCACCGTCCCGGTTGCTGCTCCATTGTTGCCATGGCTTGTGCTATCGAGGTAGCTGGTGCCTGTAAGGTGCTGGACCATCATGTACTTGCTGGAATCCCAGACGCCTGCCTTGTTCTGCAGATCATCTGTCGAGTGTCCGCTATTGCCGTAGTACATGTACAGTACAGTGTCAGTTGAAGATGAGAGGGTTGGAACATTCACCCAAGCAACCAAAGTCCCGGAAGAGTAGGATTCTCTCTCATGACTAAGCACGGTGCTCCCATCAGAAGCAGTGAAGAGAATATCATAACCATCAGTTCTGGCGTGAGATGCTAGATCGGAATCGGTGATGCTGACAAGCACTGGGAAGTTGTTTAGGGTAGAGGGTACCTTCGAATGATCAATCGTTATGCTCTTCCGATACAACCAACTCGAATCATACCATCCTGTCGCTTGAACGGGATGGATGGATATTGGGAGTAGGATGCTTGCGACTAGGAGAACGGTTACGAATACGGATAATGTTCGGCGGCTCAACTTAAGAAACCTCTACCTAACAACGCAGTTGTACAGTTCCAAGGTGCCTGTTGCGAGTTTTAAGACAGCAGAAACGCCAACTAAGAAGACATCAGGCAAATATCTAGAAAGGCGTTCGCTATCTTCTTGGATCTTTCTTCGTCCAACCTTAATTGGGCACTGGATATATACCCCTCCTCGAGGCACTAGGGAAGCTAATGGAGACTATCCTAATACGCGGGAGCACAAGAAACGCTACCAGTTCTACCAGTTCCAGTCAGGCGAGGAGGGGTCTGCCATATGTTCTACTCCTGGTCTCACTGCTCATACCCGTACTATCACTCCTAGGCGGGCCCCATATCGCAGAAGCGACAACGATTACCGTCTTCGGAGATCCTGGCTGTGTTTCTTCGGTATCTGGCCGGATTGACTGTGTCATAAGAACGGAGGACGGTTCGGCATGGTATTCGTCTTGGACTGGAAGCAGCTGGAGCGCTTGGGCGCCACTTGGAGGAGTGCTCGATTCTGCGCCTGCAATCTCCTCTTGGGGAGCGAACCGATTCGATGTCTTCGGTGTGGGTCAAGACGAGACACTCTGGCACATCTCTTGGGCTGGAAGCAGCTGGAGCGCCTGGGAGTCGCTGGGTGGAAAACTCAAGTTCTCCCCGGATTGTGCCTCATGGGGCCCGGATGAGATTGACTGCTTCGCTACTGGCTCAGACAATGCAGTCTGGCATATCCGTTGGAGTGGAGGCGGTTGGGGCAGCTGGGAATCGATCGGGGGAGTGGCGTCGTCTGGGCCCGCGGTTGCATCTGTCGCGAGTGGCAACTTGTACGTCTACATTGCAGGTCAGGAAGGCGCACTTTGGGGTAACAAATGGGATGGGACTGGATGGAGTGGATGGACACCAGTGCCAATGGCAGGAATGCCCGGAGGAATAATCTCTAGCCAAACGAAGCCGGCCTGTGTCGCCAACGGACTGGTTGCTGGAGAGATTGATTGCTTCGCTAGAGGCACAGACACTGCACTTTGGCATACACATCTAGGTTCCGGGATCTGGGAGTCGCTGGGAGGAAGCATCGATAGCAGTCCGGCAGCATCGACTTGGGGGACTGGATGGTTAGACGTTTTCGGTCAGGGTACCGATAAAGGGCTTTGGCATATTGCTTGGAGTGGAGCTGGCTGGGGCGCATGGGAACCTGTACCGATGGAGACATCCCCTGCTACGAGCGCCACAGAGAGCACAACAGAGAGCACCACAACAGTGACTGTCAGCAATACCGTGACAGTGAAGGTCACAACTCAAACAGCGCCGACCATTCCTTTCATTGGTCTGCCAGAGACTATTCTCGCCATCCTCTTGGGCTTCTTAGTCGTGGGAATACTGAGAATACGGAGAAGGCTCAATCGATGAGAGCTCGGTGAAGGGAGCTGCGGATAGGATCAAGCCGAAAGCGCTGATTCAGGGTCGTCGTCCCTTCATCGTGAAGAGCACTTTCGTCGGCTCCCTCTGACACTATGCCATACGTCGTCGTAGTTCTGGCTGTCATTGTCGTGGCGATCCTGTTAGTGCTACGAAGTAGAAAGAAGAGACAGTAGATTCGACCCTCTCCTCAGTACCGCGCGCAGTATCCTGCACTTCAAATGGGGAAATGAGGGAATTTCCTGCTAGGGGATAGTTGTCAAAATCTCCGCCTTGTTAGTGGCTCTTTCCGCATACCGATTTGTTTGAGGCTCGCCGCGTTTGCAGGCGCGGACCGATCGTTGTCACTAGTAGAGAGAGAGTCTCCAACACTCGAGATTGGATTAGATCCTTCTTCATCTGATCCATTCTATTGATCCTGTTTCTTCCCGCGTTTGTGACTGCGGTAGATCATGACAGTGGATACTGTGGCCACTGTCAGTAGGATGTAATCTCCACTAAACTCTGGGACCGAAGTGGGCGTGAAAGTAGAAGTGAAAGACGTGGAAGTCGTAGATCTGGAAGTTGTAGATGCACTTGTACTAGTAGAAGTCGTAGTGCTTGGATAGCTGGCGCTGGTCGGAAGTCTAGATCTGGCGGAGGCCTCTGGGTCTGGTTTAGGTTCATCACAGGATTTTTCTGAACCAGAGTCCTCCGACGACATCGTTGACGATGACATACAGGCTATTGTCCGTTGCACATCCGACCGGTCCGGACATGGTTAACCCGCCTGGTGATTGCCAACCAGACCAAGTCCCAGAGGTGTCCATAGTGTTACTCCAGATGCCACCACTGATGTCCCTCACGAAGAGATAGAGTTGATCCCCATACACAGCCATACTCGGTGGAGCAGAAGTCACTCCATTCAAGTTTGTCCAGTCTGACCAAACTTCTGCAGAATCCATGCTACGCACCCATATGCCGCCGCTGATGTCGCTAACAACCAAGTAGAGATGATTGTTGAACGCCGCCAGAGACGGAGAGTCAAGCGTCAAGCCATCAACCTGAGTCCAACCGCTCCAGGAGCCGCCTGTGTCCATCCTATTCAGCCAGATCACGTCTTGGTATGGTGGTGCACCTCTCACCGCCAAGTACAGGTACCCATTGAAAGCTGCTACAGCAGGTGAGCTGGGACTTGAACCGCTCAGAATACTCCAGCCTGTCCAGATCCCATTGGTATCCATACTTTGCATCCACAGGTTCCCATTCGCATCCCTAACGAACAATTCGAGACGATTGTTGAAGACCGTGCAGGCGGGGGCTGACGGCGTCAAGCCTCCTATCGATGTCCAGCCTGACCAAACTCCAATGTCGTCCATGACACGCATCCATATCCCGCTACCCTTCGGATCTGCACCATTGTCTCTGACGATCGTGTAGAGGTGACTGTTGAAATAGCACGCCGCAGGCCGAGAAGGAGTCAAACCACCCACAGAAATCCATTCACTCAAGGTGAACGTGTTGCCTGCTCCAGGAGTCTCAACGTTACCAGCAACATCAGCAGCCTTCGAGACTACAATGTATGATCCTGCCATCCAACCAACTCCTGACGAATCATAACTCCAGGAACCATCCGAGTACGATGCGGCCAGCCAAGTTAGGCTTCCCCACGCGCTACCTGTCCAGTACAGGCTATCACTAACACGCTGGAGCGTGATCATTACGGAGGAAACACCTGAACCTGGATTGCCATCCGCCAGATTCGGATCAGAAGCAACTCCACTAATCACAGGTATCGAGTTCACTGTACTACCCTGCCCTGGAGTCGACACTGAAGAAGCTGGAGCTGAAACGTCCAGATAGAAGCCCGTTTGAGCGCTACCATCACCGGATGAAGCGTAGAGTGTCCATAACCCTTCAGCGCCGGATGATCCTATCACGAAACTGCCCGAGAAAGCTCCGCTTGTTGTGGTCCTCGGTTCTGTGAGCACCCCGACGTCGAGGTGGTCTTTCACGACGATCTCGACGGTGGTTCCGTCAGGTGCTGGTGATCCGCCGATTATTACGGTTCCTGAGTAGGAAACGGTTGCGCCACGCGTATAGTACTGCGGCGAAATGGCATTCAAAGTGACTACTGCAGTCGATATGGTGAACTGTGCTTGTGCTCTCTCACTCTGGTATGCTGCGTAGACGGTGTAGAGACCTGTTTGGAAGAACTCGGGGATAATGAGAGTTGTTTCGTAGGTTCCTGCCTCATCCGTCTTGAGTTGTTGCTCGAAGACATTGACGCCGAGTTCATTCTGAACTTGCACGCCCACGTCCGCGCCAACTACAGGTAAACCTCCGCTCGTCACCGTGCCGGTAATATAGACGGTCTCACCTATCCCATAGTTGGCCTTGTCCGTAGTGACCGTGATGGGTGCACCCGTTTCTGCCTTGAAGTCAGTGAAGAGTACAGTCTGGCCTGGACTACTGGGGTCGCTGTGACCCGCCAAGGAAATTTCGCCGAAGTAGTTTGGAGTTATGTTGGTGGTACTGAACACTAGTGCTCCGTCTAGCCGGTAGTCGATCGTTCGGTCAGCCCGCATCGACAAGGCTAGGGTATGTGGACCTGCTGTGCGCACAACACCCGTATCGACCCAGCCATCAAGGCCCGTTTCATAGTCCCACCAGTAGACCTTGTAGTTATCATAGCCAGGACGTTGCCAAGCCCCGAACTGAGTCGATGCTCCAGTGGTCGGGTTATTGTCTTCCATCCAGAGTTGTGCACCTGGATTGCCTGGGCCTTCATCAACGAACTTGGCTTCTACCATCGGAGTCGCTGCTGCTCGGAAGTCATCGGGGGTACTGTAATGAGCCACCCCCCAACAGCCATACTCGTTACAGTACTGGGTGGTGGTAACCAGATTTCCGGCGCCGTCAACTGCGATAGTACCATAAGACGCATCCCAAGAGATTCCTTTCCAAACGACATCCGCTCTTGCTGGTGCGGCGATCAGCAGTGACATTAGCAACACGGCCACAACAAAGATCGAGAACATCTTCCTATTCGGCGTCAGATCATCCATTCTTGCGCACTGTCCTGATCTCACTCAGCCTGTTTCTCACGACTCTTGTGACTATGATACATCATAACGGACACCGCGGTCAATACCACCAAGATGATCCAGTTCCCATTGAACTCCGGCGTTGAAGAGGATGTGAAGGTAGATGTCGAAGAAGTCGATGTGGCAGAAGTAGACCTAGGAGTTGATGTGGCAGAGGTCGTGGACGTCACAGAAGTCGAAGTCGCAGAGGTCGTAGACGTCTCAGAAGTCGAAGTCGCAGAAGTCGTAGACGTCTCAGAAGTCGAAGTCGCAGAAGTCGTAGACGTCCCAGAAGTCTGCGCCAATGTGCTAGATGTTGAAGAAGTCTGCGCTGGCGCCAATGTGGTGAATGTGTTGTCTCCAGATTGGGCCGGGTTGCCGGCTCCATCAGATGATCTAACATTGAAGTGGTATGTTGTCGACGGAGTCAATCCCGACAAGGTTACGGTGTGGCTTGTGCCGAGCGTCTGATCTAGAGGGGTTGTTGAACCGTAGCTTGTGCTCTTGCCATATTGTACCTGGCTGCTGGCAGGTTCGTCCGTGCTCCATAAGATCGTAGCGCTTGTATCGGTGATGGGTGAGGCTGCTAAGTTTGAGACTGCCGGTGGCGTAGTATCCGGCGGCGGAGAAACAGCTACTTGAAAGCTGCCGGTGCCCTTGACGTCAGTCCCCGAGACGGCGACGTAGATTTGATATGTTCCGTACGGTGCGTCGGCGGAGAGCTGGAAGAAGTCTGAGTATACTCCATCCGAGCCGGTTTCTGCAATGGAGACTGAAAGGATTCTATTGGATGGGTCGTGTATTTCTATGCCGACCATCATGCCTGAAAGCGCTGAGCCACCGCTGCTCACAGCGCCGGATATTCCGACCAGCGCTCCTCTTCCATAGCTGGGCTTGTCTGTCGTGACCGTTACTGTTGTCGCTGCCTCAACAGTAGCAACGCTGAAGAATCCAACCAAAATTACCGCGAACAGGATGAGGGAGATTTCTATTTTTCCGACTTTCATCTTCTACATCCTGTTCACGATATTACCAGAAGAAATGGTGGGGATTCTCATGCTATGGGATTGTTATTGGGATTAGCTCTGCTTTGGCGGAGTAGGCCTCCCAGTATCCAGGATCGCTTGGAAGTCGGTTCCAGAGGAAGACCCATGCCTTGTAGCTGCTGCCGTGTGTGATCTCGCCGTTGCTCACGGTCTCGAATGAGAAGCCTCCGGCCGACTGGAAAAGAGACAACGTGACAGGCCCGGTTGTCTGTATTGTGATCGGCCTATTCGGAACGTTTCCGACAATGCCTGGGCCCAAGTACTCTCCTATCTCAAGCTCAACCGTCACCGGCCCGTCGAGGTAGCGACTCTTGAACGCCACATTGACCTTGATGTCGCCTGCCTGAGCGGTTACCGCTGTGACGCTTGTGATCTCTATCTTGTACGCCCAGACCTTGTCACTTCCGCTGCCCCAAGATGACTTGGGCGCTTCGCCACCAGAGCCCACGGGCGCAACCCAGTAGTAGCAGGTCTTATCCCAAGTGGTATCGGGCAGACTCTTCACATCGTACGTCGTACCTGTAACGCCGGTCGTGTATTGTGTTGCGGTGTCAGGGCTGTTGGCTAGGTTGTAGTAGATGTTGTAGCTTGCTGCGCCGACACTCGTCCAAGCAACTCTGGCACCATGGTACGCTCCAGTGACCGTCACCGGTGTTGGAGCGTTTATCTCGAAACTAGCTGAAATCGCGTGGCTAGCAACCACATTCGTGAACGGGTACGACGTTATTGGACCCTGGGAAGTACTGTCCACCACCACATCCACAATGTGGTAGTTGGCGTCAGAAGAGATGGTGAATGTTTGGCTGCCACCATAGTTCACAGATACGGGCCCAGGCGGAGTGATAGAACCATGAGCACCAGCGGAGACCGTGATGGTGAACGTGTCTATCGCGAAAGTAGCCTCGATCGTGTGACTAGCATGGACAGGTGGGAAGTTGTAAGTGTACGGGGACGGCCCAGGACTGACCGAAGCACCATCCACCTTCACGTCGGAAATGTGATAGTGAGTACTAGCTGTGACAAGGAATCCTGGAGTACCTCCATCATTCACTGGTACGTCACCTGACGGGTCGATGGTGCCACCAAGACCAGCGGTGGCATGAATGGTGTAGGCGTTCAACCCGAAAGTAGCGGTTATCGTTCCGGTGCCTTGTATCGTAGCTGTTGTCGATGCTGACAATGGATTCGTAATCAATATGGTTCCTGAGGTCGCAGCAGCGCTCCATAGTGAGAAAGTATAACCGCCGCTAGGAGCAGCCGAAATCGCAATTGGCGTGACGCTGTCATCGTACCACGCGGTCCCCGTAGGGAGGGTTGTCCCGCCGAGCGGAGAGGAAGGACTTACAGCAAACGACACCTGCCATTGAGTCTTCCAAGAAGCGGTCTCGGTGATCGGATTATTCATCGTGACCGAGGATGAAGCAATAGGTCCAGTGTATCCGCCCGCGTCGCTGCTCGACCAACCAGTGAAGACGTACTGCTTTCCTGCTACTGCTCCATCGCTTTCCGGACTGGTCACACCGAAAGCTGTTGCTGTATGACCAGAGTTGTACCAGCCTTCTCCAGTTGGACTTCCGTGGCCGGATGAGACCGTCAGGTAATATTGAGTTTGATAGTTGGCCGTGTACGTCGTCGGAGACGAGGGCACCGTGATCTGGTGGGACTGAGCTGCTAAATCACTCCACGAAGTCCACACATATCGAGTTCCTGCAGCGCCCGCGATCAGGGAGTTGGCACCGATATTGTGGAGACTACCTGCAACCCAGGTGAATGCCTGGGGCGACGTGTACGTAACTGTATCCACAACAATCGAATTCGCCAAGCCCGACGGGCTCGTAGTTACAGTAATAGAGACCCCGAAGTTGAAAGTGTTACCTGCTCCCGGCGTCTCCACGTTACCGGCAAGATCAGTGGCCTTCGAAACGATCGTGTAGGATGCGGGGGTCCAAGCAACCCCTGACGCGCTAAAACTCCACGAAGTAGTCCCGGAGGCAGGCAACCAAGTCGCACCATCCCACGCGGCACCTGTCCAGTACAGGCCGTCGCTATTGCGCTTGATCGTAATCGATACCGACGCAACGCCCGAACCGGTGTGGCCATCTCCAAGAATCGGATCCGAAGCGGAGCCACTGACTGTGGGCACCGAAGTGACAGTGCCACCTGCTGCTGGAATCAAGACTGAAGATGTGGGCGCTGACGCGTCCAGATAGAAGGTCTTGGAATCGTGGCCGTCGCCCGAAGCTGCGTAGAGAGTCCACAGACCCTCAGAGCCTGAAGAGCCTATTATGAAACTGCCCGTGAAGGCTCCGCCTATGGTTGTCTTCTGTTCCGTGAGGATCTCAGCGTTGAGGTAGTCTTTGACGATGATTCCAACATTGGTTCCGTCAGATGCGGGTAATCCGCCGATGGTTACGGTTCCTGAGTAGGAGACGGTTGCGCCACGCATATAGTACTGCGGTGAGAACGCGGTCACAGTGACCACGGTTGTTGCTGGAGCGTTAACGGTCAGCTGGAATGTGGTGGTATGAGTCAGTGTTCCAGCTGTTCCAGTGACCGTGATCGTGGGTGAACCGGTCGGCGTCGAAGAGAGTGTACTGATCGTTAGAGTACTTGAGAAGGTTGGGCTACCAGACGTAGGACTGAAACCACATGTGGCCCCAGTGGGCAACCCTGACGTGCACGACAAGCCTACGGACTGAGTTGAACCACTCGTCAAAGTAGCTGTGATCGTGTTCGAACCAGAACCACCCTGCGTAACAGTGATCCCACCACTATTAGCTAAGCTGAAATCGAAAGCTGGACCGCTCGTTTCCTCACTACCAAGACCGAAGAATGTTGAGGGACTATTCATCGAATTGTAGGAAGTAGTAATCCAGTCCGAGCTCAGGACGACATTCTGAATACGAAGTTCGTCCAACATGCCGTTGAAGAATCGGGCAGGACTCATGTCAGGAGTTGCGCCCAAGTATAGGCTCCTAGTGTTCGTGGTCGAGACGGTGACAGTGCTGATGTCACTCGCTGTCGCGGGTTTCTGCGCATTGTTGATGTAGACAAACATCTTATTTTGTGTCCTGTCCACAACAACCGAACACATTGCCCAGACATTTCCACCCCAGTTCGTGTCTGATCCCGTGTCCTCCCGAACATAATGGGTACCATCTGCCAGACTGAAAGAGAATCCTACTGTGTCTGTCGTAGACAGCTGCGCCTTGTATCCCGCATCCGTCGCAGTTGCTGTTCCATATTTCTTGCCAACCATGTCTTCGGTTCCTGTGACAACTGATTTGAACCAGAACGTATAGGAGAATGAGCCTGTGCCAAAATTCAAACTTGAACTGTCCGGTATGCTCACGTAGCCGCTGCTTCCGTCAAAGCTGTCGGCACCGCCAATCTTCCCAGCGACCTGAGTAACTCCGCCAGTCACCGCCCCATTATTGCCATGTGTTGTACTGTCAAGGTGTGTACCGCCAGTCAGGTGCTGAACCATCATGTAAGTGCTGGAAGGCCAGACTCCTGCCTTGTTCTGCAGATCATCTGTCGAGTGTCCGCTATTGCCGTAGTACATGTACAGTACAGTGTCAGTTGAAGATGAGAGAGTTGGAACATTCACCCAAGCAACCAAAGTCCCGGAAGAGTAGGATTCTCTCTCATGACTAAGCACGGTGCTCCCATCAGAAGCAGTGAAGAGAATATCATAACCATCAGGCCTAGCGTGAGAGGACAAACCTGCGTCGCTAGTGATGCTGATGAGCACCGGGAAGTTGCTTTGGGTAGAGGGTACCTTCGTATGATCAATCGTTATGCTCTTCCGATACAACCAACTCGAATTATACCATCCTGCGTAGGCAGGATGGATGAATATTGGGAGCAGGATACTTGCGACTAGGACGACGGCTACGAATACGGATAATGTTCGGCGGCTCATCTACAAACCCCTCACTAATGACACAATAACGCAATTCTGAGAAGCCGACCCTGAAGGTATAAGAGGACAGAAAGAAGAACAGAGAAGACTAGCCGGCTGATATCTAGAAAGCGCGTCGCGAAGTTCCTGCCTAAGTGCTGGACTCCAGCACTCCAACACTACCGAGGTCGCGTGCAGGTTCCATAGGCTAGCGTAGCAGCGTGCTTCCAATCCGCGGAGCGCGTTCCTAGGTGATGGTTATGGTCCCCACTTCATACTTGTCAGCGTAGGGTTCCCAGTACCCTGATTCGCTTGGCAGCTGATTCCACAGGAAGACCCAGGCCTTGTAGCTCTGGCCCGACACGAACTCGCCGCTTGACTCGAAATTGATTGATCCAGTGTCCATGAAGTGGGACAGCGTGATTGGTTCTGTCGTGACTATGGATACCGGCCTGCTCGGAACACTGCCCGGCGTACCTGGACCTAGATACTCGCCTATCTGTATGCCGACGTTGATCCCTTCAGATCCAAGATATCGACTCTTGTACTGCACAAGGATCTGCACATCCCCCGCAGTATGCTTCACCACAGTAACGCTTGTGATCTCTATCTTGAAGGTCCAGACTTTGTCGCTGCCCGAACCCCAAGATGCCTTGTCGGAGCCCGGTGCGACCCAGAAGTAGCAGGTCTTATCCCAGGTAGTCGAGGGCAGATCCGTCACGTCGTACCCTGTACCCGTGACGCCAGCCTTGTATTGCGTCGCAGTGTCAGGACTGGTTGCTGTGTTGTAGTAGATGTCGTAGCTTGCCACGCCGACGCTAGTCCAGGAAAGCCTCGCACCATGATACGCTCCAGTGACCGTTACCCCCGGAGCATTCAGAAGGAAGCTAGCTGAGATCGTGTGAGTTGTCTGCACGTTCGTGAACGTGTATGAGCCGACCGCGCCAACCGTGCTGCCATCAACCGACACGTCGAGGACGTGGTAGTTATCATCAGGGGCTATGGTGAATGACTGGTCAGTACCGTAATTCACGGATACGTCCCCAGATGGCGTGATGGAGCCGTGAGCGCCAGCAGTAGCGGTGATCGTGTAGACGTTGATCGAGAAAGTGGCGGCGATCGAGTGACTTGCCTGCACATTCGTGAAGGTGTATGAAGTCACCACACCCTGAGAAACACTATCCACAACCACGTCCACGATGTGATACCCAGGACTAGGGGTGATAGTGAATGTCTGGCTGTCACCATAATTCACCGTCACGGGTCCAGGCGGGGAGATAGTACCACCGGAGCCAGCGGAGACGGTGATGGTGTAGGTGTTCATTGAGAAACTGGCCGCAATCGTGTGGTCAGTCTGCACAGCTGTGAAGGTGTACGAGGAGACACCGCCAACTGAGGCACCATCCACCAACACATCCAGGACATGGTAGCCAGGATCAGGGGTCATGGTGAATGTTGGAGTCTGACCATAGTTCACGGAGACAGCTCCAGACGGCTCGATGGAACCACCAGAACCAGCGGAAGCAGTGATCGTGTAGACATTGATCGCGAAACTAGCCGCGATCGTGTGACCTGCCTGCACATTCGTGAAAGTGTATGAACCGACCGCGCCAACCGAACCGCCATCCACCAACACGTCCGCGATATGATATCCAGTATTGGCGGTGATAGTGAATGCTTGATCAGCACCATAATTCACTGAGACAGCTCCCGACGGTGAGATGGAGCCATGAGCACCAGCGGAAGCAGCGATCGTGAAGGTATCTATCGCGAAGCTCGCCGCAATTGTGTGACCTGCCTGCACATTCGTGAAGGTGTACGAGGAGACCGCACCAACCGAACCGCCGTCTACCAACACGTCGGCGATGTGATAGCCAATACTCGGGGTGATAGTGAATGCCTGGTCAGTACCATAGTTCACAGAAACGGATCCTGAGGGAGCGATGGAACCATGATCACCAGCGGAAGCAGTGACCGTGTAGACGTTAATCGAGAAACTAGCCACAATCGTACGATCAATCGCCACAGCCGAGAAGGTGTAGGGAGAGACCGGGGTGACCGGACTGCTATCCACTGTCAAGCCTGAGAGGTGATAACCAGGATCAGCAGTCATCGTAAACGACTGATCAGCACCATCATTCACCGATACAGCTCCGGACGGATCGATAGAACCATGACCACCAGAAACAGAAGCAGTGATCGTGTGCGTTGTCATCGCGAAACTAGCCGCAATCGAGTGGCCAGCTATCACATTTGTGAAGGTGTACGAGGAGACCGCACCAACTGAGACCCCATCCGCCAACACGTCCGCGATGTGATAGTGAGCAGCCGGCGTGATGGTGAACGACTGGTCAGCACCATAATTCACGGAGACAGCTCCAGACGGTGAAATGGCACCGTTAGCACCAGCCGAAGCAGCGATCGTGTAGATGCCCACATAGAATGTCTCTGAATTGTGGCCGTCGCCGGATGCAGCATACAGAGTCCACAGCCCATCAGCCCCGGTAGATCCTACTATGAAGTTGCCGGAGAAGGCTCCTGTCCCGCTTGTCGTTCTCTTCTGATCAACCATCGTTACGTCATGATAATCCTTCACGATGATTCCTACAACGGTACCATCAGGCGCGGGCACTCCACCAATTGTCACGATTCCCGAGTAAGAGACGGTTGCGCCACGCGCATAATACTGGGGTGAGATCGCGGTTAGAGTTATTACGACGCCTGCGTTGGCTGCGAATGTGGCTGAGATCGTGTGAGCTGCCTGCACATTCGTGAAAGTGTACGAGGACACTGCACCAACCGAACCGCCATCCACCAACACATCGGCGATATGATAGCCAGAATCAGCTGCGATGGTGAACGCTTGGTCGACACCATAGTTCACGACTACGGCTCCTGAGGGCGATATGGAGCCATGAGCACCAGCGGAAGCGGTGATCGTGAACGTGTTAATCGCGAAAGTAGCCGCAATCGTGTGACCATTCTCATGCACCGCTGCAAACTGGTACGATGACACTGGACCAACCGAAGTGCCATCCACCAACACGTCCGCGATGTGATAGCCAATAGCCGGTGTGATAGTGAATGTCGGAGTATCACCATCATTCACACCCACAGACCCAGACGGTGAAATCGAACCGCCTGAACCAGCAGAAGCGGTGATCGTGTACGTGTTAATCGCGAAGCTAGCCACAATCGTGTGATCAGTCGTCACAGATGAGAAGGTGTAGGGAGAGGCCGGGGTGACCGGACTGCTATCCACTGTCAAGCCTGAGAGGTGATAGCCAGAATCAGGAGTCATCGTGAACGACTGATCAGAACCATAATTCACAGATACAGCTCCGGACGGCGAGATACTACCATGATCACCAGAAACAGAAGCAGTAATCGTGTGGGTGTCTATCGCGAAACTGGCTACGATCGTATGATCCGTCGTCACGCCAGAGAAAGTGTACGGCGACGCTGGAGTGACCGAGCCTCCGTCCACCAGCAAGCCTGAGAGGTGGTAGTTCGCATCAGGAGTCATAGTGAATGCTTGGCTGCCACCATCGCTCACGGTTACAGCGCCAGACGGAGAGATGAGACCATGAGCTCCAGCAGAAGCAGTAATCGTGTGCGTTACTATCAACGGGTTGACGGCTATTGCTTGGCATGCTGACGAGGAGCTTCCGTAGCCGGTATTGCCTACGAAGTAGGACCAGAACTGGTAACTGCCAGCGGCGGGAGCTGTGAAGGTTCCACTGTACCCTCCGTTACTACCGGAGGTCTGAACGGTCGCCGCGGCGGTTCCTCCACTTCCTAGATCGCATGAGGTCGCGTAGCGTAGGTCCACGTTAACGCCATCGGGCACGCTTGTTGGTGACACTGACCCGAGGAATCCGACATCAGCCTGACCCGCAGTCAGAGGAGATGAAATAGTGTTCAATGCCGTTGTTGTAGTAACGGGGCTATTCGATTCTTGTGTTCCAACAGTGAGATATGATGTTGGAGCATTCATTGAATTGTAGAAGGTCTTGACATCGTCTGCGGTTAAGGCCCCTTTCAGGACACGAACTTCATCCAACAGACCGTTGAACATCCGGCCGGCGGTGTCATGGGTTGCCCCCAAGTCGAGCGTATGAGTACTAGTAGTAGATCCAGTACCGATAGCTGAGATATCATAGGGATTACCTGTGCCGAAGGGATCACCATTGGAGTACGTAATCATCTTCTGTTGTGTTCTGTCAACGACAACGGTAAGTAGGTACCAAGCATTCGCACCCCGCGCAGCGCAAGTCGCTGTGTCGGCTCGGACATTATGAGTACCGTCTGACAGTACGACCGAACACGCCTGAGCGTCTCCACTAGCTAAAAGTATCTTGTACCCCGCATCAGTCGCAGTTGCGGTTCCCGTTTTCTTTCCAACCAAATCTTGCGTGTGTGTCGTGCCCCATCTTGAGTAGACCCAGAACATGTATGAGAATGAGTTCGTGCCAAAATTCAGACTCGAGCTGTCTGGTATGCTGACGTAGGCTTCCGGGCTCCCGGTTCCGGGAAAGTCGTCGGCACCGGCAATCTTGCCTGGAACACCCTGAGTCACTCCGCCTGTCTTAGTTCCATCATTATGATTGCTCGTACTGTCATGCTGAGTTGCACCTGTCTCACTTAGGTGCTGAACCATCGCATAGGTGCTGGTAACCCAGACACCCGTTGGGTTCTGTTGATTACCGGCTAGAGTATTACCGTAGTACAGGTAGATTGTCGTGCCAGCTGAAAAGCTGGGAAGTCTAACCCACGCAATAAGATGACCTGTACCAGAGTCATAGGACTCGATCTCATGGTCGAGCCTACTGGCAGAACCAGTCCCATCCATGAATAGTATGTCGTTGCCGCTAGTCTGCACTCTCGGAGGCTCCAAGTCCGTACTTGTAATGTCGATCAATACAGGAAAGTCGGTTGTACTCGCAGCACCGGACACCATACTATGAGAAATCGTTATCGGCCTACGATACCCCCAGCCATTCGCCCAAGGATCAAACGGGGACGCGGGAGAGGGGGCTGCATAAGCGGGATGGGTGAATGTTGGGAGTAGGATGCTTGCGACTAGGAGAACGGTTACGAATACGGATAACGTTCGGCGGCTCAACTACACAAACCCCTCACTAAAATGAAAATCACGCAATTCTAAGAAGCCGACCCTGAAGCTATAAGAAGAGGGAAAGAGGAGCAAAGAAGACACGACGGCAAATGTATAGAATTGGCGTCGCCATCTTCCTCCTCCAGTCTAAATGAAAAGAAGGAGCTATCCTTCTAGATCATCACACCCGAGAGCATCAAGGACGCTGATTCAGACTCGTTCGTCGACATCAGGATCTCTCTGATCTTCCTCAGAGAACTCAAAGAACTCAGAAGTGACAGGACTGAGCACAATGCAAGTGCCCCTGGGAGGAGGCTCGAAGCGAGAAGCAACCTGGCGGATATATCACTCGTACAAAGCAAGACGCGAGAGTGATCTAATCACTGAACTTCGTGAGGCGGCTCCAACTTGAAGCGGGTACATTTCACTTGCCCCGTCTGCGGTCGATGTGGCGTCGAGCGGAGGGAGGTTGCTCAATGGGTTGGGGAATTCCACGGATTCCACGCGTGGAACTCGTGGAGTCAACGAGGCCCGTTGCGCCACCCCCTCCCACCCCATCCCAAACGCCTTGAGCAATCAAAGGCCGAGCAACATGCCCAAGCGCCAAGCCTCCTGATTCGGTAGGTCCTCTTGACTGAACGGAATTTGCCATCTCAAGATAGCCTGCGACGCCAATTCTTCGGGAATCATTGCGGTGAACTTCTCTAATCCGGGAGGAGGGGTTTCATATCCGAGTTTTCGTTCCAGCTGGTCGATTTCTGGTATCTTCCGAGCCGCATTTGCGAAGGCCGGCAGTTGCGGCGCAATCTTCTGAAAAACCTCGAACATGCGCGCCATGACCTCCATGAAAATGTGCGTCTGTGATAATGATTTCTCGGCCAAATATAGGGACCTGCGCGTCTCATTGTCCACGTAGTCGTTCGTCATGTAGTCACGTGCGATGAACGGGTTGAGCGTGTATCTGTACGGCGGACGACCCCCACTGCTCTCTGGTCGCGAGCCCGGCTCTCCCCATCGGCCCTCTTCCTTTTCCCCGGGTCTTCTAACGAGGACTTCAGACTGACGGAGACGATCAAGATGTCGCTGGATTCTCCGGTCCCCTATATTCCCTAACATGCGACCGAGGTCTTTTGATGTTGCCTCACGCCCCCGATTGATGATGGACTGGATGAAGATCCTGAGGGGAAGAAGTTGTCCCAGCTCAGTCGTTGCGATTTTCTCGGTAAGCTGAGGAAGCTTCTTCTGCCACATCTCGATCGCGGCTGCCAATTCCAGTAGCTGATGGTACATCTCGCAGGCAATTTCCAGCTGTTGTGGGGTTAGCGACAGTCTAGGCGCCATTCTTCTGTCATGAACTTTCTTCCTTTCGCCCTACTAACTATTACCCAAGGAGGGATCTACAGATTGAAAATGCAAAAGCTCTCAAGTGGCTGGTCGACATGGAGATGGCTGTCTGGCGTCAACTCTAAAGAAAAGCAGTGGTTTCTTGGCACGGTGCGTGGTCGCGGCGGCTATGAAAGCTGGATGACTCATCTCTCGCAAGGCCTTCGAGACGCGGACTTCCTACTGAAGTTCGAGGCCGCCACGGACCCTTGGGAACGGTCCAAGCTGGTGGGCGAGAGGATCAGTGAGCTGCGGAAGTCCTTCATCAACCTTAGTGAGCAGCAACGGCTGGAACTGGCAAAGGAAGGCGAGACAGAACTCAGGACAGGCCTAGAACTGTTGGGCCGAGACAAGAAGACGATACAGGATCTAATACAGCTCGTGGACCCACCGCAGGCGCAGTAACCATGCCTAGCTCACCACATAATGTCCCCCATTTTTTTTCTCCAGATCAAGGTGATTAACCATGTCGTTGGTGGAACCAGCCAAACGCACAGTGGGGCCGGAGTCAGTGGTTCCCATATACCTTCAGAAGTATTTGCTGCAGCGTCGAACGACTAGAGGATTCCTCGTCAAGGTCAAGACGTTCGAGCAACCCGTTAGCCCAGAGCAAGCTCTAGAGGAGTTCGGACCGGGCTACTATGTCCTTAAGGCAACAAAGCCACGCTTCAAGACGATCTGGAAGCAATCGCTCGGAGACATCGAAGAGACGCAAAGTGACAAAGAACTTCAGAGCCTCAAGAAGAGAACGGGCTATCTGACATACGGCGTCGTCGGTCTTGGGGTAACCGAAGCCATCGGCTTCGGACTTACGCACCGAAGATTCTCTGGACTAGAGGAGAAATTGGAAAAGATGAAAATGCTTGTCCAGACCCGTCTCAAGCCGGAAGGGCTTCAGTGTGGAAACTGTGGAAAGCCACTGGACTTCTTGCTCCAAGATTTCTGCAGCCAATGCGGGATGCAAATAGAGTGGCCGAGTCGAATTCTACTCACGCAGCCAAGAGAAATGACCTCTGAATGCCTCAACTGCAGATGGCCCCTTCTCACGCATCAGGTCTACTGTCCACACTGCGGCCATCAGCGACCGATACTCATCTCAACGGAATCGAAATCGACGTGGACTCCAGTTTCTACGGCTACGTCGAGGTAACAGGTACTTGAGAAGAAAAAACAGACAGAGATCGTTCAGACACCAGAAGCCGATCTATACACAGGGCGAACTGAACCGGTTGGTCGATGCCTTCCTGCACCCGCTCGCCAAAACCAACCTCGACTACCTCATTCTCGACGGGATACTCCACGGCATCATCGAACGGAACCCGCCCGAATCAGTAATGAAGTTCATCGAATACTCGCTGCCCGAACTCTTGTCAAAACTCGTGCTGAAATTACGATCGAATCTCTCTTAACGGGCTTCGCCCAGTTGTCTTCTCAGCGTAATAGGGCGCCATGTGAGATTACCACGGTACAGTTGCGTGTTCTCTCAAGCTCGCTTGGAATGGGTAAGCTGGTCTTCGCTTGCTTCCTTTCCGTTGCTCAAGCTAGAGCTCGGTCACCGTCCGCTGAACCTAATCTACTGAAGCACCCTGCTTGCGTCCTAGGTTCACTCGAACCGTCAGGATAGACAGGATCCCGCTCCGCCCGCAACCTGATGATCTCTATCTACGAAGGCCGAGTTGAATCCTGCGGTCGCCGCTTCTTAGCGAGCACTGCGGTGCCGATGCAGCCGATTAAGCCAAGAACAGCGATCCAAGGCGTAAGAAGGGAAAATGCGTTCACGGTCGTGACTACGCCGCCCACAGCCGGGCATGTTGGGTCCGTCGTAAACGTACCCGTGCCTGAGGTCGGAGCTATGTTGACGGTTCCGTGACATCTGTTTGTGAAGGTGCCACCATTGATAAACGTCACGCCTATGGTGACAGTGCCGTAGTTGGTGAAGGTGCCAAGATTGGCAAGGAAAGTCGAGGTCGTCACGGTGCCGGAGTTGGTGAAGGTGCCAGTATTGCCAAGGCCACTCGAGGTCACGGTGCCGAAGTTCGTGAAGGTGCCAGCATTGCTCAAGCCGACAATAAGAGCTAGAGTGCAAGTACTTTCGCATGTGACGGTATCACCCGGTGCCACATTGAGAGCAGTAATGGTTTGAGTGGTGCTTATCGTAACCACGAAAGCCCCGAAGGGGGGAATCCCAACATTACTTGAGGGTCCTGGCAGATGGCCGCCAGCCCAGTTACCCGCCGTCTCCCATTTCCCGTCACCCGCTGCCCCAGTCCAAGTAGTAGGAGGGACAGCATGCGCTGTCGGAATCGAAACCACAGAACCCAGAATGAACAAAGCTACTAGTAACGCAGCCAACGGGACGGTCCGCATCAGAAGCACCACCATCGGTTTTGGCCTGACCGCATATAGCGTTATTCCTCGGAACGTGGTAGACCACGAAAACCGGCAGACTCCACGACGAGATTCGGGGGGCTAAGTGAGTTGCGGTCTAGGGGTGACGCTTCCCAGTTGTCTTCCCAGGCATATGAGACTATGTCCAGCATCCTGAAAGTCGCGAGCATAGACGGACTTAAGACCCATAAGCACTCCTCTTTTTCTGATCGTCAGCTCTCTTTGTGCGCACAGCTTAGTCTAGGCCGAAACGTCTCAAGACTTCAGCAACTTTCTCGTACTCAGATACAAAGTCTCTGAAGAGAAACGGCTGAAAGAAGTATTTGGTGGGGCTGAGTTCTTTGACTCTGTCCTCTCGGAATAGAGCGCAGCCAAGAGCATAATAATGTTAAAGTGACATACAATTCCGCATGAACTGTTTCGAAAGATGGGCGCTCTTCCTTTTTTTGCTCTTGATGGGTAACGTCCTCTTCTCGGCTTCAACGGTTCAGGCTCAGACGCTAGGGTCTGTGGAACTTACTCCTTATGTGGGAGGAGTTGACTATCGTTGGCGTGATGTCGCCGACAATCTATACAGTCAGATTTATCGGGGCGCCTACACTTACTCGGAGGCTCATGTTTCAGCAGACGTCTACACGAGTGACACCGTTTTCCATGGAACTCTGAGTGCAACAAATCTGAAACCCAACTTTGCCTATCAGCTGAAGTTGGAGGGGATACCAGGTACGCCAGCCAATGAGAGGATCGGCTTTGCGGGGCGTTGGTGGCAAGAAGAATGGAGTGGGTCAGCTTGGACGAACGGTCAAAACCTGAATGACAAAGGAAACGGGTTCTCTCCTAGTCCGAATGACATTACCTATTCTGCGAGGCGTGATATAGCCGATCCAACTAGTCCTACCGGATTGAAGTATCGTTACACTGGGTATTTGGTGTTTGGCTACTTTATTACTGACAAAGAAGGAGATGCTTCGTTCAGCTTTCAGGCTAACAGTAGCTACCATGTGCTGTGGAAAACGACCCAACGTGGACGTTCATCGCAAGACGGGCCTTTGAAGGAGACAACGTTCGACCCTAGTCCCTCAGACGTGGCGTACGACGTTGACTACAGCCAATCCACGGTTAGTGTCTTCGGTGAATGGGAGCGGCTACCAGTCGGCGGAGTCTTCCTGCAGCCTGGCGACTACGATTGTAGGATTCTTCTTACGGAGGAATCGTTCCATGGCAGCGGCGGCCAATATGCAGGAAATTGGGCACGCGCCATGGATGGAAGCCTATCCTTCACAATTCAGTTCGGTCAGCCGACGATGACTGTTGTTGGAGCGTATCATGGTGCTAGGCTTGGTTGGACTGACGTTGGTGCGCTGAGCTACAACATCTACTACAACCTCGCCAACAGCCCTGACACCGCAACACAATACGCGACCGGCGTTACAGGTATCACGTACGATGTGAAGAATCTGCCCGATACCACTTGGGATAAGACCTGCTACTACTGGGTTGCGCCCGTAGGCTCTGGTGGCGAAGCGCCCAAGTCATCTTGGGGCATGGGCAGCGATAAGGTCTGGATCTACAAGGTGGAGGTCACAAGCGTTACTGTGACGAAGCAGGTTGCGGGAGACCTGCAGGTGCATGTGGAGTATAGGAGCCGATACCTTGGCCCCGAAGGAATCACGGTGGGTGTTCAGATAGGTGAGTTTCTAGGTCCGGGTACGTCGAGCAATGTTCCGAACAGGCTAATATCGATAACTTCAACGAATCCGATCGCGCTCCTCTCCTTCATGTCTACCGGAACCTTCAACTCCGAGTCTACGACCGGCGAGTTTGTGTCGGGCCAGAGCTACAAGGCCTGGATCTTCCTGTGGAACCAGCTTCCAAGCGACCCAGGATACTGGGAACCCTACACTGACAAGTATGAACTGACGCCGATAACCATCACCTAAGAACCTAGAGCTTACTCGCGACTATTCGAGATCTGCGCAATTTTCCTATTGTTTCGGTTGTCTTCCCAAGCTAAAGGAGCGGCATATGGGACTATGTCCAGCATCCTGAAAGTCGCAGGCGCACTCAAGACCCATACTCGTAACAGATGCGCATGATGATTAGCATCAGTCTCATGTCTCTCTTGCTGTGAGGTATTCATTATCTAAGGAGCCGAATCGAATCGAGGGCCTCGCCGCGATGTGAGGTGGCTCTCAATGCAAAACGACTGGCCGCTGCAAGCACTCTAGCATTATTCTGTCACACGCGTTTGGTGAAGACGGTAACACGATGCTTACTTCGAATCGTGGAAAAGTTCCTGCAGCGACTTGGTTCCAGATGGCGTTCGACGTCGTTGATACAGTGTGGTCCGCGATGAGTGAGGATAAGTTCTATAGCCCTAACGATCTGGCGAACACTCTGAAACACCCCGTCGAATCCGTTACCAGGATCCTGGAGTTCCTGACTAGGTACGACCTCGTCGAACAAATCACGGAAGACGAGATGATCTTCAGGAAGACTGCCAGTTGGCCCAGCCCAAGTGAGCTCTTCTGGACTATATCGGCGCTAGTTGGTAATCCACTTCCGGACAACTCGATACCGGACAACTCGATGCCCTAGACCTTCTCGAAACGAACGCGAAGAAATGCGTAAGCAAGCCTAGGTTACGGGCTAGACGGGCGCACACCCTCAGGCAACTTGCAGGCATTCAAGTCGAAGGTGAAAACAAGTGGCTAACTCTAATCCAAAACGCCATTCAGAAGAAACTGAAACAATGACTTGCACCGAGCCGAAATCACCTGCGGTCTTCGCATTAGAGTTAAAGGCACAAAGAAGCGATAGTTCTAGATGGGAAGAACGCAATTGGCCGAAGACCAAGTGGAAGCCGAAGTAGTTGAAGCCAAGGTTGCCGGATCAAACGTGGTCATGTTCAATTTGACGGACGGAACGCGCATCAAAGCCACCGTTGCGATCTCGACAGTCCTTCGCTCAAAAGAGTGCAACCCAGATGGAAGCCACAAATACAACGCAAATGTGAACGTACACATGGAATTTCTGCAACCGCCGGGTAAGATAGTCAAAGTACCGCGTTCCGTCTTCGGACCGCCACAGCCTCCAGCGAAACCTAAAGACACTAGACAAGTGACATAACATCCAGCCGACGCTAACATACCGTTACCACGCCGCAAAGTCACCCGACGAAAATTGACGACACCAAGAAAAGGAGGCAACCGATGCAGACTTGACACCGCCATCCCGAGAGGGTGCTGGTGTGTGCATATTCAACATCAAGTCACATCGACGCGCACACAGACACGTTTCAGTGAGCTGCTTGGGTCATCACGGATTGCATAGACTCGAGTCAGTCATGGACAGCTGATTTACAATGGCATTCTCAGTACGTACGATTTCTGATCCCAAGCAACTAATTGCAATTCGAGATGCGTGGGACCTTTTCGTGGAGAGATATGGCAACAATCCTTTACTGTTTAGCAACATCGTGGAGCAGATCATGGGGTGGGTTCGCTCTAACGGCTCCAATCCCCTGCTTCTGACGATCTGGGCTGATGGCACAGTCGTAGGAATAGCTCCTCTCATGACGAGAAGGAAGTTCGGGATACGATATGCAACCTTTCTCCCTTTCTGCTCTTTTGCTGCTTGCGGTGCCTGGATGGAGACGTGTGTTTCAGAGATGCTCGATTTCTTACTCGCGAGACAACATTGCCAATTCATTGCTCTGACAGCGCCCGCCGCCTCACCATATATCGCAACTATCAAGAAAGAATGCGCCAGGAAACGGATTCATCTATCTCAAAGCGAAGGTGCAGGCCAATCAGTCCTTACTCTGAACTCCAATTGGCATGATTTCGCAAAATCCAGAGGGAAGAAGTTCCTCCAGGACATCAGGAGAGCCGAGCGTAATCTCAATCGCGCGGGCAGCTGGGGAATCCTTCGACTCGAACAGCCTGATCAAGCGAGCGAAGCTTACGAACACATCATGCGTGTCGAGAAGACTAGCTGGAAGCAATCGTACCGGAATCAGACGGGATCAGTAGATGTGCTGCTCTTGAGCATTATGGCCGGATTGCGGTCCTCTACTCAAGCAACACCGAAGTGGTGCGTATGGTTCTTGGAAGTGAATGACCAAGTAGTGGCGTACGTGCTCTTTCTTCATCATAGGCAGATCGCCTATCCGGTAAAGACCTCCTTTGATCAACGATACGCCAGATTCGGCCCGGGCATATACCTCATGAACGCAGCGATCCGCTCTCTTTTCGAGAAAGAGAAGGCGTGCAAAATCGATTTCATTTCAGACGTCCCATTCACAAGCACTTGGACTTCGGAACATCCCAAACGGATTAGACTTACAATCGCACCAGACCCGATTTTGCCGAGAACGGCAACCGTCCTGTTACGTGGATACGGGTTTGCTCGAGATCTCCGACTGACCAGGTCACACTGGATCCTCAAACGAGTCTATGATATAGTTTATGATCTGGTTGATCTTTGAAGACGATGATTTTGCGTTCCTTGTCCAGGAGATAATGTTTGAGGCATTTCTGCTCCTTACGGAGGGAGACTCCGAGCACGATGAATACGCCAATCCGCATCGCCATAGGTGTGGGAAGATTCCTAGCAGAAGCGCCACAACAACAACCCGTGGAATTCCCCAACCCATTGAGAAAAGGAGGCAACCATGCAGACTTGACAGCGCCGTCGTGTGCCTTGGTGCACAGACAAATTAAACCACGACGCACGAACAACGGTTCATATTGCGATGCTCGCACCAAGTGATGCAACACACACGGACCTTACAGGAAGACAGGAGGGTTGAGAAATCGCTGTCAGCGACAGCAGACCTGGACAATTTCGGAGTATTCTATAGAACAGAGATGGTGGATGCATATTGACAAGGGAACACCTCGGTTGATCGTAAGCAGCTGATATTCTTACACGTTCCCATCACTGACTCGAGTCTATGCAATCCGTGATGACCCAAGCAGCTCACTGAAACGTGTCTGTGTGCGCGTCGATGTGACTTGATGTTGAATATGCACACACCAGCACCCTCTCGGGATCAATACGCTTGAGCCATCCGTGCAGAGTCCTCCTTATTGTAAGATAGCGAACATCGTACAGGTGCGAGAACGCCTGCAGGTGGAGCAGATGGATGGCAGATTGGTTGCGGTCGCCGTAATATTCGTTGTTTTGGTTGGTTCAGTTGGAGCCTATGTGCCGGCATATGCAGAAAGTGGTGGAGAATGTTCCTTCTCGACTGGCGGCACCATAATGAAGCTCCAGGCTGATTGCACAACTGATGCTACCATTCTAGTTCCAGACGGTTTCACCCTTGACGGTGCAGGATACACCATAACCGCAGTTGATCCATTTGGTGGACATTTCCTCGGCGCCGTGGTGGCAAATAAGGGGGCACGTGCGAATGTCATCAATCTGGGAATCACAACCAGCAATCTTGCTGACGCCTGCGAGACGAATGACAAGACAGCTGGGACCGACTTACGTCTGAGAGGAATTCAATTCAATGGCGCATCTGGCGAGATAGCCCACAATACGGTGACGGACATTAACCGTGCAGCAAGCAGTTGCTGGGAGGGAGCTGGTATCGAAGTTCGGAACGAGCCCACCGATGGAAGTCACCCAAACACTCAGACTGTTGAGGTAAGCGATAATGTAGTTATGAACTATCAAATGGTCGGCATCGTGGGTGTCGGCGACGTTAGCGTGAAGATCCATAACAATCGAATCAGTGCATCCGCAGCGAAAGCGACAGTGCCCGAGAGCGGCATCCAACTGAGTTATCATGCGATCGGCGAGATAAGCGGCAACGTCGTAACTGGCAACTGGTACCAACAGGTCACCCGAGGGTCCGGCAAGGCAATCGGACAACAACCTTCGGTCGCCGCTGGCATACTACTCTACAACATCGAGATGTCGAAAGTCAAGGTCTTTGACAATGAGTTCAGAGACAACCAGGTCAACATGTTTGTAACTACGTCAGCAAGCTTGGGATACCGACCGTAGGCCAATCTGCAATGGCAATTCTGATCTGTCCGTCGTGCGGCTTGTCGGACATTCACGAGGACTCGCCGGGTCTGTGGCGATGCTATGCTTGCGGTCATGTCGAGTCAGACGACTCGTTTCCAGATAATTCCCTTCATCCTATCATAGTGCCTCGGTAGTCTCAGGTGTACTGCCCAACTGTAGTGGTTGCGCCGGCTGTGATGGTGACAATCTGATCCATGATGTGAGCAGCATCAGATTTGCGTGGCTCACTAGCGCTCTAGGCACGGCACCTCTTGACGAACACAGCTACAGTAGTCATGCAGCCGACCACGCCGAGAACTGCCAGCCACGGAGAAAGCAGTGCAGAGCTATCAACGCCATGGACCGTGCCTCCAGCAAAGGAACGGCCGTGTTCACTGCTCAGCCGGTGACTTCCTGTACTATGTAGGCCTCGATGGTTTCACGTCGGCAGCGTCGACAGAGGCGTAGCCGGTAGCTGTAAGGCAGCGGAGTCAGGCAGCGTTCGCAGAGCCGCCTCATCGTCTGCCGCCTCCTCTGTGAGCGCTACATGGAAACTCGTCTGGATCCACGCGCAGGCAGGTTCGGATGCGGGCCTAGGCATGGGACCAAGTTCGCGAAGGGCAGCTCATGGTGAAAGTGGAACCTGCCAATCGACTCGACAGCAATCCTCTCCCGTTTCTCACTGTCTGAGGACGAAGGTTCAACCAAAGCGACTGTATGGCCGAACCTTCGGTGCACGTTCGCAGAAGCGATACTACCAACTTTGTGTTGGCAATCTTCACAATAGTACGCCATTAACACAAGTCCCTGCTGCTTGCCTAGTGTTGAGCCTGCGAGTAGATTAGGGGCTTAGGGATCGAGTTTCTAGATCCAAGTTCCATCACCTCAGGGAGGCTGCGGAGACTCACGTAACAGTACAGCGTTCAGTGGCTGTGGTGGGTTCTTACGGGCTAGAGGTGATGGTTATCGGCATCAGTTCTGCTTTGTCGGCGTATGCCTCCCAGTATCCAGGATCGCTCGGAAGCTGGTTCCACAGGAAGATCCAGGCCTTGAAACTGCTGCCCAACGCAAACTCACCACTCGAAGACTCGAAGTTGACGTATTCAGTGGACATGAAGTAGGGCAAGGTGATCGGATTTGTCGCAACTATCGATATCTTCCTGTTCGGGATACCATCCGTTGTGCCTGGGCCAAGATACTCACCTATCCGTATGCCCACGGTGATCCCTTCAGACCCAAGATACCGACTCCGATACTCCACAACGATCTTCACGTCTCCCGCACCATGCTTCTCTACTATGACGCTCGTGATCTCTATCTTGAACGCCCAAACCTTGTCGCTATTGGCACCCCAGGACGCCTTCGACGCTTCACCGTCAGACCTTACCGGCGCGACCCAGAAGTAGCAGGTCTTATCCCAGGTGCTTGCAGGCAGCCCCGTCAAATCGTACGTCGTACCCGTAACGCCGGTCTTGTATCTTGTCGCACCGTTGGGATCATTCCCCGTACTATAGTAGAGGTTGTAGCTCAGTACGCCAACATCACTCCACCCGAGCCTCGCGCCTTGATACGCCCCAGTAACAATCAGCGTCGGGACACGCTCGACGAAGGTTGAGGTCACATGATTGTCACCACTGATCGTAATCGAGGCTGGACTCGTACTGCCGGTCAGGTCGCCGCTCCAAGCTGAGAAGCTCCAACCAGCAGAAGCAGACGCGGTCAACTGAACTACATCGTTGTAATGATACGTAGCCTGGTCAGGAGACTTCGAGACACTTCCACTACCAACCACATCCACAGTCAACGTGTACTCGTTCTGAGTGAAAGTCGCAGTCACGGATGTGTCGCCGATGATGTGGACCAACGTTGGATTGCCCACAAGACCACCACTCCAAGCTGAGAAACTCCAACCAACCTCTGGGGTAGCAGTCAACTGAACCACATCGCCGTAGTGATAGTGTGGATTGTCAGGACTCGCAGCCAGAGTACCTGTACCAGCCACGGTGATAGTCAGCGAGTACTCGTTCATATCTAGGGCGAAAGTGTTACCCGCTCCAGGAGTTTCCACGTTACCAGCGACATCGGTAGCCCGCGAGACTATCGTATACGATGAGGAGGTCCAAGTAACGCCTACCGTGTCGTAGCTCCATGAAGTGGTTCCGGACGCAGGCAACCAAGTCGCAGCACCCCACTCGCCACCAGTCCAATACTTGCTGTCACTGATACGCTCAATCGTGATTGCTACAGACGCGACTCCCGAACCTGGACTGGTATCTGCAAGATTCTGATCGGAAGCAACTCCACTGATGGTGGATACCGAAACCACAGTCCTGCCACCTTCTGGAATCGACACTGAAGATGATGGGGCTGATGCGTCTACGTAGAAAGTCCCTGATGCGTGACCCTGACCGGATGCGGCGTAGAGAGTCCATAATCCTTCAGCCCCGGAAGATCCAATCATGAAACTGCCGGAGAAGGCTCCTGTTCCGCTTGTCGTTCTCTTCTGATCAACCATCGTTACGTCATGATAATCCTTCACGATGATTCCTACAACGGTTCCGTCGGGTGCGGGTGATCCGTCTATGTTTACGGTTCCCGAGAGGAGAAGGTTGCGCCACGCGCATAATACTGTGGTGAAATCTCACTCAAAGTCACTATGACAGTCGATGAGGGCACGAATGTAGCGGCCACTACCTTGTCACGATTCATCGTGATAGACTTCGGATTCTCAGTACCGGATAGGTCACCACTCCAACCAGAGAAGCTGTATCCAGTGCCGGGGACGGCAGTAAGCTCAACCACGTCACCGTATTGATACGGCCCAGGATTGTCCCGATTCACAGTACCAGTACCAGTCACGCCGACAGTCAGCGTATACTCGTTCAGGGTGAAACTGGCCGCAATCGAGTGATCCGCTTGCACATTCGTGAAAGTGTACGAGGGCACCGCACCAACCGAACCGCCATCCACCAACACGTCGGCAATATGATAGCCAATGCTCGGGCTGATAGTGAATCCCTGGCTGGCACCATCATTCACGGATACAGATCCAGACGGCGAGACGGTCCCACCAGGACCAGCGGAAGCGGCAATGGTGTGGACGCTTATCGCGAAACTAGCCACAATCGTATGATCAATCGTCACAGCCGAGAAAATGTACGGCGACGCTGGAGTGACCGAGCCACCGTCCACCACTAAGCCGGAGAGGTGATACCCAGGATCAGGAGTCATCGTGAACGACTGATCATCACCATCGTTCACGGACACATACCCGGACGGCGAGATCGTACCTCCGGAGCCGGCAGAGGCGGTGATGGTGTGAACGTCTATCGCGAAACTAGCCGAGATCGCATGATCGGCCGTCACAGTATAGAAGGTGTACGAGGATATCGCACCTTGAGAAACAGCATCCACCACCACGTCCACGATGTGATATCCAGTATTCGGGTTGATAGTGAATGCTTGGTCAGCACCATAGTTCACGACTACGGCTCCCGAGGGTGAGATGGAACCGTGAGTACCAGCGGAAGCGGTCATGTGGTAGACGTTCATCGGAAAAGATAACGAAATCGTCTGGTCGAAGCTGCCGTATTGACTGTATCTAGTTGAGTAGTTCCTAAGGTGGATCCTGCCGTTCAGGGTGTCGAAACTGAGGATCGTAAGGTACGCGTCACCGCCCTGACCGATAGCCTGGGGATCGGCTAGGACCTCGTATACTGTCCTGCTCCCGACGGTTTTCGTGTTAAGCCAGTAGCCATGCATGTGGCCGCAGAGAACTATCCGTATGTTACTGTTCGGTACAACAACTTGATTGTAGAGATTTGAGCCATCACTAGTAAACGTGCCATCCGTATTCAGGTATGCGTGAGTCGCCAGTATTCCGAGACGGTCTGGATACTGTGCAAAGACACTGTTTGCCCAAGATATCTCGCTGCTGTCCACCCCGTAACTTAGGTAGACTACGATGAACTTGACACCACCATAGCTGACCAAGTCGTAGCGGTTCAGGGCCCCGAAGTATTGCTGGAAGAATACGAAGGGGCTGTCATGATTGCCGGCCAAGATGCCATACGGAACCGCACCGCTGGTAAGAATGTCCATGCTCTGTTTCGCGCGTTGGTACTCAGCCTCAACGGGTCCGTCATTTACCACATCACCAGTATGTACGACGTAGCTGATGTGATTCTGCACTATCCATGTCGTCATGCTACTGAACATATACGTCCAGGTAGGATCGGCAGAGTAGAATTGTGTGTCGCTCAACCATGCCCACGTGAACTCATGAACAGCCACTGTCTTCTGTTCTTCCAATCCATAACTAACAAATTGCTGAGTAACAGAACGGTATGAAGTAATAATCCAATCAGAACCTGCGGCAACATTCGAATAACGGGTCTCATCGATTAGGCCATTGAAAAAGTCCTCATAAGGAGGAGGACTCTTCGCTCCAATCGCCACGTTCGCCGTACTCGTCAGATCCATGTTAGCAGCACCCTGCGAGGCTTTAAGCGCCCCGTCAACATACAGCGATATTGTGCCCGCATTCCTCATGAAAACCGCATTATGCCAGTTATTGTCATTGTATGTGGTACCCGAGGCGACAGTCCCGCCGCCAGGGTTGCTTCCCTCAAGAGTCGCTGTGATTACGTTGCTCGTGCACTCCATCTTGTAGCTCATCTGCGGCGAGACGTTCATGTTTCCCTTCCGCGTAACGTCAGTGTCCCCACAGCTCGCATACTTGATCCAGACCGATAATGTGAAGTCACCGGTTCCAAAGTT